>ERZ1292630.1906-Hain-H41-02um-R3-1906-length-19793-cov-6_pt1 | contig 19793 bp, 7 predicted proteins | sample MGYA00564408_ERZ1292630 | MGnify/ENA primary metagenome ERZ1292630 (study PRJEB36523, sample SAMEA6512641) | groundwater metagenome | collected 2019-01-08 | study: AquaDiva: Metagenomics assemblies of 32 groundwater samples
CGATCGAGCGAAGACTGACTGTGATCACTTCGCCATCAACCATCACGTCGACCGCCGGCCGCTACATCGGGATAGTCGGAGCAAAGGCTGTTCGGCAAAATGTGACGTGGACGAACGTGTCGATATCTACCTCCTTCTCAACCATCGCCTCGGTTTCCATGGGCTACGCGGGAATCCTCGGTGCAGGAAGCAGTCAGGTAGCTGTCGTGATGTGGACTGTGGTTCGCGTCGCCACGACGAGTTCCAACGTCACGTCGGCAGCGGCCGGGGGCTTTGTGGGTCTCCTAGGCGTTGGGGGCGGCATCGCCATCGTGGTTTGGACGAACGTGACGATCTCAGCTTACCTTTCAAATGTCATGTCGAACTCCAGTGACTACGTTGGGCTCCTTGGGGCCGGTGCCGACACCGGTGGCGTCAATTGGACAGATGTCACCATCTCGGCAGTGTCCACGAACATCATGTGCGTGGCAGGATCCGTCGTCGGCGTGGTGGGGGTGGGGAGCAGCGACCTCGTGGTGTGGTCGAATGTGGCCGTGTCAGTGGCACGGGGGAGCGTGACCTCCATCGCGCGTGATTGTGTCGGCATCCTTGGTGTGGCGTGCGACAGTAACGTGACGTGGACGAACACGATTATTTGCGTCGCGACGTCAAACCTTTCGTCGTCCGCTCGTGATTACACAGCCGTCCTCGGTGCTGCCAGCGGCACAGGCGTGACGTGGGTCAGCGTGAGCGTCTCGGCATCGCTAATGGTTCTTACGGCTGCCGCGCGCGATTGGATGGGAGTCCTCGGTGCTGCCAGCTATTCTCGTGTCGTGAACTGGACAGATGTGAACGTCTCGGCGGCGAGATCGAACGTAACGTCGTTTGCGAGAGACTACAGCGGCGTGCTTGGTTCGGGCAGCGGGGCGGTGATCGATGGAGGAGGTAGAGTCATTGCATCGTGGGTACGCGTCGCCGTCGCTTCATTCGACTCGAACCTCACTTGCCAGCTATCGACGGTCGCGGGTGTTCTTGGAACCGCACTTGCGACGCGCCGGTCAAGTGGCAAGAAAAATCAAAATGGCACGGTAGTGTGGCGCGACGTGAACGTCATTGCGGCGTCAGGAAACTTGACGGTGTGGGCTGGCGACGTCGCAGCTGTGCTTGGCGCGGCAGCCGACGACGGTTTGCTTGTTGGCGTCTTCGTAGGCGCCGTGGAAGCTGCCCACGGTTTCGTGCGGCTGGGACCGACCGGTTTCGTTCTGGCGGCGCCCGGAACGTGGAACGACGTTGTCCTCTACAGAAACGAGTGGGCGATCATCGATACGAACAGCACGGTGGTGTGCAGCAATCGCACCATCGCACAGTGTGGAGAAAAGGTGATGCCGGATACCGTCGCACCCTGGATGTCACTACGAAACGTACCCCAGTGCGTCTGGGATGTTGCACCTTCCGTGGTGCCGTTCACGGACGACGCAATGTGGCTGTCCAACACGACGGCAGCGTCGCCGTCACCCACCGCTCCGGCGATAGGCGTGGGGACAACGACGCACGCGGAGCAGTCGGACCGCAATCTACTCACATCGACATCTAAACTAGGATCGACAACAGCGAGCGTTTTTTCAACCATTCTTGGCGAAGTTGGGACGACGCGGATCGCCGTGAGCTCCGCCACGATCGTTGAGGTAGCGGCTAGCCGAAACTCAACGGAGCCCGTCGTGACCATTCCAACGCCGCCGACAAGCAGCAACGCAGCGACAGCCGTGGCCAACGTGACGACCACACCACGTGTAGTGCTCTCGCCTTCGTTTTCGTTGGTGAATGCGACGAACAAGGTTGGCACATCGCGGCAAGCAGCCGTTGAGCTATCAGCGGCCGTGGCGACCGCGGCGCTCGGACTGTTCACGGCGCCGATGGCGGCAAACAAAGGCACCACCATGTCGCGTGTCCTGGCCACTCGTGAGTGCCGCGCGTCGCTGGCTGCTCCGAACGCGGAACCCGAAGCTGACTCGACACAGTTCGTCCTCGTCATTGAGATTGGCGGCAGTCGCGCAATTGGCGCGCTCGTGTCCACGGTGCTGTGCCACGTGGCGGCGGCGGCGGCGGCGGCGACGGCGTGGCGTCTGCGCCGCTTTCCCTTTTTCGTCGCGTTACACCTTGCGGCCCTGAGCTACTACGGTCCCAATGTCGTTGGACTCGCCACGGTCATGCTTTGCACTGGGCAAGGAGGTGTCGAAGCTGCCTCCGCGGGCATGGTCGTAAACGCGATTCTTTTCGGTGTCGCCGTTGCCTCCGTCTGGGGCATGTTGGAGCATCATCGCCCCCTGTGGAAGGACTCGTGCAATGCCTCTGAGGCGGCGGTGACCCGCATCTATAGTATCGTAGATCTCACATGCGCATTCCTCATCGCCGCGCTCTCCGGTGCGCGAGGGCTCTCGTGTGTCACGCAGGGCGCGCTCATCTGCGGCGTGTGTTTTGTCAACTTGGCCTACGCTGTTATCGTGCGCCCCGCAGCGAACCCTCTCGACAACGTATTCAACGTGGTGACCACGCTGCTCCTGTTTGGCTTGTCGGCATTTAGCGTCACCGCGCCGCGCGAACCAACATACGACGACACCATGCTCATCGCTTCCGCCGCTGTCACCGCTTGGATGTATTTTCTGCTCGGTTTCGCGGTCATCGTGTCCGTACGAAACCGATATCTCCGCCGGCGACCTGGATAAGGGACCTGCGTGTCGATTTGGTCGAAACAGATCATTACCAACGAAGTCACGCGGCACCCGAGCAAGGTTTCGGCGGCAAGGAGCGAACCAATATCAAAAAATGATTTTCAAGGTACATTTCAAATTAGTGAATGACAGCGAGTTTGACCATCGTTGGTTGGCGTCCGGTGATTGTTCTTCACAAAATTGGTCGCTTAAATGAATAGCACGGCTCATCTTTCCCCCCACTGTTTCTATTTCTTGTGAGGAAAGAACGCGCTTGCTATTCCTTTAAGTTTCTGACAATTCCATCGATCGTCCATCCCGGGCGGATCAATCAAATGGATCTAGCTGCCGCATCAATGCAACCCCCGTGCAAGGGCGGCGGCCATGGGGTTTCACCCGTCGTCGAGCCGAAAAGCGCGGCGGTTCGTGTCTTTTTGCGGGTGCGACCATTTAACGACCGGGACCTCTACGAACGAATGGATCCCCCCCACCCGACCGTCCGCGTCAACCAACCTTCCGGTGGTGGTCCATCGCCGCACACCGCCGCTGGCAACGCCTCCACGCCGACACCTTCCTCCTCCACGTCTGCGCTGCCGCGCTCGATAACGGTACTGGACCCTTCGAGAGGCTTCCAGCCCAAGGACACGTATCCGTTTGACGCCTGCTTGTGGTCTTGTGGGCCGCCGGCAAGTTTGAATCTGCCAACCTCTCATGGCACCAGCCACCAGATTTGCGTTTCGACGGCATCTTCCTCATCGACGACGAACTCGACGCCGAGGACACCGAGAGGCTCCACCGGCAGTTTCACGAGTCCGCCACAGCCCCACCCAAAGGACGCCCCGCCGCCTTATCCTCTTCCGACCGATCCCCTGATGCTGCAATCCGCCCGATCGCTCTTTCAGCAAGCGCCGCCCGAGGTGTCGCAGGCGGAGGTCTACGCGTGTGTGGGCGCACCCGTTCTCACCAATGCGCTGGACGGTTACAACGGCTGCATCTTGGCGTATGGACAAACGGGGAGTGGCAAAACGCACACCATGATGGGTAGTTCGCCGACCTCTGCCTCGTCGTCGGCGGGGACAACCGTTGGTGGCGGCCACCACCACCCGCATCACCACAGCTCAAGGGAGGATGCGTCCCCGGCCAACGCGGACGCCTCCGCCGCCGCCAGCACGACGCGCTGCCACGTACCCCCGATCGGATCCGGTATTGTGCCGCGAATGGGCTGCGACTTGTTTGAACGCCTTCGCCAGCTGCGGCTTCAGCAGCCGTCGATGTCGTTTCGCGTCGAGTGCAGCTATCTCGAGATTTACAACGAGCGAGTTTTTGACTTACTCTCCGAGGGTCCAGGAGGGCACGCAGCGGCTCCGAAGAGCGTCGGCGGCGCGGCCGTTGCTGGCGACGAACTACGAGTTCGACAAGACCCTGTCTCCGGACCCTTCGTCGACGGGCTCACAACCCACGCCGTCTGCGACGAGGTCCAAATCACTGCACTCATTCGACGAGGCAACAACGAGCGTCATGTGGCCGCGACACGCATCAACGATCGCTCGTCGCGGTCGCACGCGATCATGGCCCTGCTGCTCACCCAGACGCATCTCTTGGACGACGGCAGCATCACCAAGACCGTCAGTAAGGTGAACTTGGTGGACCTCGCGGGCTCAGAGCGCACCGCCGACTCCGGCGTGGCGGGTCACCACTTTAGAGAGGCGACGAAGATCAACCTCTCGCTCACGACGTTGGGTCGAGTGATCGACGCCTTGGCGGACCGCAGCGGACCGGCCGCCGCAGGTGCCACGTCGTCGTTCGCGCAGCAAGCCTCGGCGTCGTCGACGGCGTCTTCGGCCGGGGCAGCACCCGCGGCAGGTACCTCCACCTTTCTGCCGCCGTATCGGGAGTCCCTCTTGACGTGGCTGCTGATGGACAGCCTCGGCGGCAACAGCCGGACGTCGATGGTCTGCACCATTTCACCAGCGTCGTCGCACTATGAGGAGATGCTCTCGACGTTGCGATACGCTTGCCGAGCGAAGGAGATTGTCAACGTTGTGGCCGTGAACGAGGATCCACAAAGCCGGAAAATTAGAGAGTTGCAGACCGTGGTCGACAAGTTGCGCCGACAGTTGGCCGCCACCTCCGTGCCCTTAGGCAGTCCCGTCATGCCCGTCGCGGCGTCCAGCGGCTCCCGCGAACAATTCGGTCGTCGTTCGTCCTACGTCTATGGAGCGAAAAAGGGGGCCGACGACGATGGAGACAAATCCGACGATACGGCGGGGCAAGCGCCTCCTCGCATCGTGGCGGTATTTCGGGAGCGGATTGACGCGTTGTCTGCGGAGTTGACGGAAGCGAGAGAGCAACTCGCGCAACTTGGCCATCCTTATCACGGATCGACGGTCCTCGGTACTCCCCTGGCGGGCGTGCACCCGCAGCTTGTGACCGGCCGGACTTCGAGTCATCCTTCCCAGCCCGCGGCAACGAAAGTATTCCCTTCTTCGTCGGGGACGCATCTTCCGCCGATGGTTTCTGGCGGTCGGAACTCCGTTTGCACCACCCCCATGAGCGACGTCGACGACTCGATCGCCGCCGGTGCACCCACCGTCGCGACCTTCGCGCGCTGCAACAGCTTTTCACGCACGCCGTCACGCGGCGGCGGTGGCGGACCCGCAACCGGCGCAACGTCCCCGACGAAGGGGGCAATCAGTCAATCCATGAATCCATCGCCCGAAGCGCCCGCCGCTGCCGCTGGCTCTCAACAACCACCTCCATCGCAACTGTTCGCTCAACTCAACGAGTTGCGTCAGAAGTTGACCGAGCGGGACAACAAGATCGCAGACTTAGAGGCCAAGCTGCTGTCGCCCCCGATCCCCGCCGCAGTGCCGATGAGTCAAAATGCCGGCGCGCCGATCGGGCAGCATCAACGACTTGCGTCGGGGTCCCCGCTGCAGGTCCAAAGAACATCAGCCGCGAGCGGAACGGCGGCGAAACCCCCACTCCCGAGTGTTGTGACGCGGAAGCCGCAGCAGTCGCCAACTCCGACAGGGCTACGCGGATCCGCCACCGCCGTATTCCCGCCGGTCGTCGGGAACCATAAAGGAAAGGCGACGGGGGTGCCCGCTACGGGGGCAGTGACTTCGGCTGTCCGGCCGAAAGGCTGCCTCACAGTCTCGGCAGGGCAGCTCGCGCCGGTCGGCGCGGCGGATGATTCCGCCCTCGGCGACGACTCCCGGGGCCACGCCGTCGCATTGTCATCACTCTCGCACCCCGGCGCGGCGAAGGGCTCCATCACCTCAGTGTTATCCGCGATGAGCGACCGCGACGATGACGACGACGATGGCGAGGACAGGTCGCTCACCGCTTCCGGCGGGCCGCAGTTGCGTCGAGCCGTGTCGTGTGTGGTGGCACCCGTCCCACCGCCGCCAGCCAGCGCCGCCGCCGACGTTCGCAAGTTGCAAGACAAGTTGAACGAAGCCACAAAGTTGCGGGCCGAGGCTGTGGCCAAGTACGAAACAGACGTCGCTCGTTTGCGATCTGAGCTCTTCTCGAATCGCGAAAAGTTGGTCAAGGCGCACAGCGAGGCGTTTTCAGAAGCCCACCGAAGTGGCCAACAACAAGTGAAACTGCTCGAAAAAGAGCTCCGGGATCACCTGGCGCACACGGCCAAGACGGAGGCGAAGCAGCGTGTGCGGCAGGTGCAGGACACCATGGTGATGCGCGCCCTGTCCTTGGCGCAAGAGATTCAGCGCGAGGAGGCAATGCAATTCGAGTATTTTTGCCGCTCTTTGCGAATGGCTTGGGATTTCGATAAGCAGCAGCGGCTGCGACTGCAAGAGCAAACCGCCGTGTTAAGAGCCTCGATGCAGGACGAAGCGTCGGCGCAACGCCGTGCCACCTCGGCTCAACTCGCGGTGACGATGATGAGGCTCACGGAGCTGGAAATGCGCGACGCCCTCGACTCCCAAGAGAGCGATCTGCGACACATCCTTTTCAACCAGTTCCTGCGCGAGGCGCATCGGCGTGCCCGTTTGGACGTTGCGATGATTGAACATGAAGCCAGGGCCCACCTTGTCACTGAATGGACAGTCACGTTGGTGGACGCGGCCCGGTTCGCAAGCGAGTTTCACACCTCCGCGGCGCTGGCTACCATGGATCTCTGGAAAGAGCAGAGCACCGTGGAGCATCAGTCCGCGCTGCGCGATGCGGAACTGGATGTCCAAACGCTGCAATCGCAAGTCTGCCGCGCGGACGATGTGATCGGCGAGCTGTCCCTCACCATGCTGGAAGGCTTGCTGGCTTCGGAAGTCTTTTCGCGTGACGCTGCGGCGACCTTCGAGAAGATGGAGAGAGAACTCGTGGAAAGCTTTGTTTCGAATGAAAAACGAGCGCTGGTTTGGCGAGAGTCGGACGCGCGATACACCCGAGCATCTTACGATGAGGACTCGCGACGCAATCTGTTGGACTGGGCCGTGTCACAAATGTGCGACACCGAGACACATGCTGCGTCCACGTTGCAGCAGTTGTACGAGGTCTTCATGCGGGAAGACCGTCTCATCGCCGCTCACCGGGCGAGACAAGAGGCAACGGATGCTCTGACGAATGCGTCCCTGGTCGCCGCGCATCGCGTCCATGAAGACGAACTGGCAGAGTGCCGCGCGGTCGCGGCCGACGCATCTCTATCGTCGGCGAGGTCGGCATCGGACGCGTTTATCGCGGCCGCGGTCGTCAGCGCGTGCGACTTTGGCGAGCAGTCATTGACGGCGTTGACGATTGTACAGGAACAGTTTTGCATGCACGTCGCGGCCGCCGATGGTCGGCTGCGAGAAGCGCATGTAGAAGCCGTTGCGGCGCAAGTGCGGCTGCAAGACACGGCGCTTCGAGTTCTGTATGAGACTGAAACGAACACTCGGCGAGAGCTGGGTCAGATGCAGCTTGACGGTCGAGCGTCGTTGTCGGCCGCGATGCGCATCGACCGATTGCGTTGCCACGCTGAAGAAGCGGCTGTCGCCGTCTTGATGGCCGAGGAAGCGGCAGTGCGCCGTACAGTACTCGATCAATGCGAGGCACTAGGTCGCGAGCGAAGTGAGTGGTTCTTGGACGCGTCGACCCGTCAATGCCGGTGGTCGCATCAGATGTCTCACATGAAAAGCGAACATTCGGCGATGCTGAACGTCGCGCTTGCCGCTCGCGACGAACGAGCGTGCAGCGATCAACGGCGAGGGCAGTTGGACGATGCGATGGCGGTCATGGAAACAGAGGGTGCGGCGGCTCTCGTGTGGCAGGGCACGCTGCTGCAACACGGGCAGTTCATTGCGCAATGGTCACGGCACTGGCGCTCGCGGCATGAACGTGACCTCGAAACGGCGCTACAGACCCAACGCGATGCCCTTCGTGCTGAATTCGCCGGCGAACGGCAGCAGCTGAATGACGACGCAATGCGCGAAGTCCAGCGTCAGAGCGGACTTGGACTGGCCGCGGCCGGAGAGGCCATGCTGGCCGATCAACATCGCCTGTGGGTGGCGGCCATGGACAGTCTCTCCGTCTTGCAAGAGGCGTTTCGAGGCCACCACGCGGCTCATGAACAGACGGTGCGTGACTTGGCGGTCGAATTGTCTCGCGCCACGAGGCGCATCACAAACGAGACTGCGGCCGAACGACGCGGGCTTCTCGACTTGTCTTTCCTACAGTCCGATGAATCTAGCAGTCGATTGTTGTTAGTTCAATCCGAAGCCCTGATACGGGGGGAGTTGCGCGACGTGTTTGCCCGATGCACCACAGGCTGGCTATGCGAAGCCACTTCCATTGTGAATCGGGAGAAGAACGCCCGTCAGTTGATCCAGGAACAATCTGCATCGTCCGCTCGTCTGTTGCGTCTGTGGTTCGAAGATGCGGGCGAAGCGATCGTTTCCGGCTTGCGACAGACCTTGGGATGGAATGTCACTGTGTCGTCGGTGTCGACGAAAGTTGAGCAGCATTTTTCGCATCTTGTGGCGGCCGAAGAGGCGAGGGCCGTCGATGCGCTTTCTGATGTGGGCCGACTCGGCCTCAGCACACTGTGTGAACTGTGCGAACTCGGAGCGTCTCAGGGTACCTCTCTCCAGCGTCAAGGTGTGGCTGTGGCGTTGCTTCAGGCGAGAAACCTCCACGCCGCCTCGACGCTCGTCCACGTGGCCGGCATCTTCGAGGAGGCCTGCGACAGGCAGCAGGGGCTATTCGACGCGGCGTCGAACGCCGTCCTCGATCAATGTGCCGCCAACGCCTGCAACGATCTCGCGCATGACCGGGCGAGGGCGGCAAGGGGAGCGCTGAAGAGGGAGGAATGCGTCGGCCGCACGTCTCTTCGCTGCGTTTATGACGACCTGCGGTCGGCCATGTCGAGTGCGTTTTGGCAAGACGCTAGCCAGCTTGCACAATGTCGGCTCAGCGAGCTGGAGCAAAACGACGAAGCCGCGGGCAGGCTGGCCATCGAGCAAGAGGAAGCCGCCGCCCTCACGGCTGTCCGCATGTGCTTCGCGCAGACGATTGGCGCCGTGGAAGCACTCGCGGAAAGTATGCTCTTGCTGCAAGGCCGACTGTTAACGCTGGATAGCGCACTCGACGATGCCACGTTGCGAGAGGCGACGATGCGCCAGGAAAAAACGGACTTACTGAACCGCCTTCGAACGCTGGACACCAACCTCCTTGGCACGCGTCGGGCGCTCGAAGACAAGGAACGTACCGTCGCGGAGCTGACCGTTGCCAACCGCACGGCGGTCGAACGGACACACGCGCTTGAATTGGAAGTGGGAGAGGCGACGGCCGCACGATTGGAAGCCGAGCTCAATGGACCGAGCAGCCCGTGTGCGGTTCCTCGCGACGGTCTTGGTGGCGTTCCCTCGTCGGCCCCGCCATCGGCAGTCGATACCTCGGTGCCAAACCGTCCTTCCATTGCCGGCCGCGTATGGTCCGCGCTGGGTTTCAACGCCAGTGACAGCCGCGGCAAGGTCATAGACAGCAGCTCTGCCGCTCCGGTAGCATCGGCTAGTCGAAACGCCGGCAACCCTTCTACCATCGCGCCATCGCGATTGCGTGCGTCGGCGCTTCCCCTGGCGCCTTCGTCGCGTCAAAACGTGGCGGTTTCGAGCCGTTTGAACGACAACGCTGGCTACGTCATTTCTTCAGCCCCGCGCAACTCGACCGTGCTGCAGACAGTGCACTCGAATGGCGGCGTTCACACGGCCGTATCTTCCAACGATTTCTCAACCGGAAGCAAACCGGTCCAGCCTGTGCCCGAGAAAGGTACGCACTACCGGGCAAGCACCATCAACACCAGCGAGGCGAACAAGCGGGGCGGACCGTCTAGAGAAAATTCGTGCGAAGCATCGACGTTGCCCTTGTCCGCGCCGCTTTCACCGGTGTCGAAATCGCAAACCGACACTCCGCCGCGTCGCGCGGCTTTACAACCAGCCACGGAATTGCTGACCGCCCCCACCTGGTCCGAAGAGGATGATGCCTTCCTCACGACAGCAAATCAGTGCCTGCGAGGAGCCACGACCGACTCGCCAGATATGTCCAGCCCGGAGGAACGCGCGGCCGCCTTGGCCCTTGTTCGTGCCGTGTCCACGGAACGGTCCGTCCCTTTTGGTGACCCCACCATGCCAGTGGCAAAGGGGCATCACTCGGGACCTCCTCCTGCCGGACGCCTCGGAGGGCGTTTCAGTGGCGTATTCAGCTTGTTGACGGCGTCGGCTTCACCCAGCCAGCCGCCGCCGCCGACAAGCGCCAACGTTGATCAGCATTACGACCCGGCCGTGATGTAGGGGGGCAACAATGGAATTGGGCGCGACAACAAAAAACCCGTCCAACACAAACTTTCCACAATGACATTACGAAGGGGAACAGCGGTCCGCCGCACGCCGCAGCGGTTTGTTTTCACAATGGGTTCGTTAGATTTTTTACACGCCCTTATAACGTTGTCCGGTGCCTCCGACGAACGTCCCACAGTGCACCATGTGGAAGGCTGCCGATGGTCCCTTAGCCAGAGCGGTGCATCCGGTAAGTTGCAAAGGTTTGCACACACTCTCTCTCTCTCTGTCTATTTTATCCCCTCCTAGGCCACGCATGTCTGTTGTTGATCCTCGATATCCTTTGCGTCGCCCATAAGGTACGGTTGTCATCCGCAGCGCTTTTGCCGCTGTGCACTCCCCGTCGCGACCACATCGATGAGTTGTGCCTGTCTTAAAGATTCTTTGCCTGATCACGATCAACTCCTCTTCGAGACGAAGAGGTGCCGGCGAAGCGCCACCGGGGTCCAGTGGCTTGGCGAGGGCGATGTGGCAGACACTGGGCGAGCAGATCCGGACGTCGACCTTCCGACGCAGCAACGCGCGATAGTCTTTCGCCATGCCCTTCATGAGTCACTCTGCAGCCATGCGCACTGCACCTCAGGTCCTGCGTAGAACACGACGACGTTGCACTGGATGTCCTCCTTCTTGGCGTCCGACACGTTGGCGTGCGTCGACGCGGTTGAGTCGCTCAAGTTTAGAACGAATCCACGTGGTCGACGGCGTTCGCCACCGTCGGCGCTGAGGAACGCCTCAGTCTGACAATTAATAAGGTAAATTGGTCAATGTCAAAGTGACGCTTTTCTGTTTTCAATGGAGAGGGCTAAAGGGACACGACTGTTCACAAAGTGACGCGCATTTTTGTCGATTAGAAATGGTCGAAACTTGAGTGGAACGCCCTCATTGTGTCCGGGAGTTGCAGGGGTCGAGACGCCAATGCAATGTGGTCTTGGCCGTCGTTCAGTCCTTCAATAACTCCCCTTTGGCAGCGTAGTCCCCTGCTCGGACATACATTGCGCTGTCGATGACGCAAACCACCATGGCGACTGAGAGACCCACGGGTCGAGAGGCGACGCACTAGTCTTCGCAGCCAGTCCTCTGAATACAACGGTGCATGCTTTGCGTCCTTCGTAATTAACCTCTTCAGCCAGAAGGTATTTTTGAGTCGGCAACATTAACTGCGTCAAAGCAGCTCATGCCGCCAAAGCCGAAGGCGAAACCGGCCGCTGCCGGGACAGCCAATCCGGCAAAGGCCGCCGCTGTGCCGGCACCGCCGTCTGACACCGGTAAAGGAACAGGAACGAAAAAAACGTCGAAGACAGCATCTCCCGCTGGAGCAGGTTCAACTGCGAACAATACCCCGGAAACTCTTGTCACCACTTCTGCCCGGCCTGTTGGCGACGGGAACCGACTCCAAGGCACCTCGTCTGCCGCGTCTTCATCGGCCCCGGACGCTGGTTTGATCAGGCGCGTGGGCCGTGGCTTTATCGAGCGCCAATCGACCTGCGCAGCGTACATGCGTCGCATGAAACGCCAACTGGCCGAAAAGGCAGAAAACAGAATCGCAAGACTGACGACCTTCGAGGACGCTCGCCATGCGACGAGCCGGAAGCTGGAAAAAGATTCACTAAGTCGCCGCGAACGGCAGTTGAAGCTGCAGCGAGAACTGTCGGTGGCCGCTTTCGATGGCCTCGTCGACGAAGTCCGTAGGCTGATCAAGGCTGGTGCCGACGTCCGCAAGAAAGACGAGGAAGGCAACTACGCCCTTGGAGAGGCAGCGGTCAACGGTCAGACGGACACGGTGGTGCTTCTGCTCTCATTAGGCGCCGATCCAAACTCGAGAGGGGTCTATGACCGCACCCCTATTTGGCGCGCAACGTTCAACAACCACACCGACACGGTGAAGGCGCTGTTAGAAGGTGGGGGCGACCCTCGTTTGCTAGCCCAGTCGGAATCCGCCTTGGACCTGGGAAGGGACGACGTCAAGACGACGGTGTACGCCAAGTGGGATATGGCAAAAACGGACAGCAAAGTCAAGGCGTTCAACGAACGTCGATCCGCACAGGATGCCGCGGATCAAGCAAAGCTAGAGGCCGTGATAAAGGCCGAAAACGACGTGGTCGGGGAGGCCAAAAAAAAATTGCAAGTCGGGCACAAGGAACTGTTGCACGCGAAGCAAGAACTCGAGAGACGTATTCTCGAATACGACCTCGTATCCCGTGGCGCGGTGACCCCTGTGGCCCCTGATTTGGTGGACATCGCGCTTCAGTGCCTCAAGGAGCAGGAATTGAAAGTGACAATGCAGGAGGAGAAGCATGCCGCCTTGACCTTGGCCTACGTGGACGCCATGACAATGAGGTCGGCGAAGATCGAGGCCGAAACCGCCGGCAGCGGTCACACAGGCCACAATGGAGGGGCGGTGAGTGAGGGCGGCCTCATTCCCGCGATCGACGTTCCCTTCGGCGCCATCGCCGATGTCGTCCTTCGTGACAGCCGCCGCCTCTTCCAACAAAAGTGGCCGCTGCTGCTCGATCCCACCGACCGGGTCGGGACGTTTCTGCGCCACCGGGATGTCAACTACGTCGACGCTTTTCGGCCAAACCATTTGTCGCCGCCGCTCTTGCGCGTGTCGCTTCTGGGATCGCTGCGCCACGGTAAACCGCTTGTGATCGATCTCCACGATGTTCCGACGTTGGAGGCCGTTTGTGCGTCGTTCGAGACGATCCAAAAAGGTCTGTGGTCGAAGGTCCTCGACCGCTCGATCCGCGACAAGGCGGCTTTCATGACGTTGGTCCGCGAGGACGAGGATGGCGAACAGTACAGCGCGACGAAGTTTAGTTCGCAAATGCTGGAGGCTTGGATGTTCGTGATCGTGACATCGGCGCTTTATGTGGACGATGAAACGTTGGCGAACGTCGTGACGATCCGAGTGGTCGACGGAGGAGCGCTAGGCAGCGACTAGCTACGTGCCATCGACGAGCATCTGCGTCGTGCTGTGCAAAAAGGTACGTGAGATACCGTGCGAGTCTGTATCAAACATTGTGCGATCACTGCCATCAGCACGAAAGTCGCGTGGGACCCAATTGTGGGAACGCAAAGAACTGTTTCAGCGTGCGGCGGCCACTCCTACCACTTCGCACTCTCGCCTTTGCCTTTGAGAGCCAAGGCAAAAGGACACACCTTGTTAGCGCTCATATGTCGCAATATCGCACCGAGGCCGCCCACAGCGTTTGGCGATGCTTGGCGTGCGGGCACCAAATGCTTGCAGACCACGTGGCGGCGGATGACACCCCCGGCAGCACGGTGCACACTATTGGGCAAAGGAAGCCGATGTTCTGCCAAGATCTCGGCTGTGAGTCTCACTTGCGCGGAGATGAAGTGTCGCGCGCCGGCGCCGCGACGGAGCGTTTGGCGATGCACGAGTACATTGAGTTGACCGCGTCGGAGTTTAGCTCGTGGGTAACCCGTCGGGCCGGAGGAAGTGGTGGTGGTACGTGTTCCGCAGTGGCGACCCCGGTGGCAACGGTGGTGTGGGCCCAACCGATGGTCCCTCTCACCCCGCCGCCTGCGGGTGACGGGGGGTTTCGTCATCATCAGAACGGAAGCAGCGCCATCGGCGTCGCACAGCCTCAAGGGCCACCACGCTTACGTGAAGAAGGTAAGCAGACGGCCCAATCAACCGAGAGCCGCATCGGAGATGCCGACAGAGCTTTCGCTGATTTCTTTCGCTGTGAACCTTCCATCCCGAGAGAGGCCCAAACGGCGAAGGGGGCGACGATGAACTCCCCATCAGGTGTGCGTCATCAAGGCGCCGCACAAGCAATCGCGTCGTTGCTGTTCGCCGTGTCACAGCCGACGTGTGGCCGACAGGACGCTGATCGCTTAGCGCAAGGGTGTGTCAAAGCACTCATCACGAAAGAGCTGCTCATCACGAACCAGGCGCAGCGGGCGGAGAGTAGTCCTTCTTCGGCATCTCGGGAGCTGCTTCAGCTGCGTGCGGCCATCAACACGCTGCAACGCGCGATCGACGACGAGTTATCCGACCGCCAGCGCTGTGTCGTGTGTCTCGACAGGCCCCGACAGGTGGTGCTGTTGCCTTGCAAGCATCGCTGTTTGTGCCCACCCTGCGCGGCGGATTGCCGCTCGGATGAACGTCACTGTAGTTCAGCGACCGCCCATTCAACACCGCTCGAATCATCTGCTGGGACGTTCCGGTGTCCGCTATGTCAAACGACCGTGGTCGAGATCTTAGTGCCGTTCGATGAATAGCCTCTGGAGGAAGGTGTCTCAGATGCCCGAAGATCGCAGAAAGCAGGACAGCAGCCAAAAATTTATCAGATTGGAAGTGCGCCACAGCACTGCAGACTAGCTCACTAGTTGAGCATCGTACCGTTTATGAGGGTCTCCTCTTGATTCTCGCAACATGAATAACTGCAGCTGTTTCGTAGCCCACAGTTTCCAGTTAAAACTCTCTGTAAATTTTACTCTCTGACTCGTTCTCGTCTCCCCACTCTTGTGATTTGAATCGTCAATGAAGGGTGCAAAAGTGCCGCTCGTCGTCGCGTCGCTGCTTGTCGCCGTCGTTGCTGCAACGTTTGCATCCGGTCAGTCGGACTGTCGCACGGCGTGCTGTACTGTTCACTGCCGGGACTGCACATTTCAGCGGTCGAACTGCTCGACGTGTGCAGCGTGCACTTCATGCGCGTCCAGCTGCCCCGCTACCTGTTCTCAGGCACCCTGCGACGCGTGCCTGACTGGGTCCTCTTGTTCAGACTGCACGACGACGTGCGCCTCTTGCGTCTGCGATTCGACAGCCGTCCCAGGTGCTAACGAATCCAGCTCGGTCCCCGTGGCACCCAAGTCAAAATACACATACGATGGAACCACGGGCCCGCTCAATGGTTCGTTGGCCGTGGGTTTGATCACCGCGGCCTTGTGCATCATTTCGTTCAGCGTCTCCTTCTATCTCACGATTCGCTTCTCCGACAAAAATCCACTTCTAGATCCCGATGCGGCGAAGGCTGCCGCGGAGAAGAAAAACGACGATGAACAAAGCATGTCAACCCTCGATGCTCCGTTAACGGAAGGCCTCGCCGCCATTGAAGCACCGCGGCAGTCCAACCCGCTCGCAGCGGGTGGGGGGGATGAAATTGAACCGCCGTCGACCAAGGCTCCACCGCGGTCAACGACAGGGGGCGCATCGATGTTGTGAAGTCGGGTGCCTTCTAGTGACCTTCAATCGGACCCCGTCCACCACTTCCTCCAAAGCTATCGCCTGTTTTTTTTTTCTTACGGTTGACACCCGTCGAAGAATCAATTGCTGACCGAGATCCCCTCGGGCTGAAAAACTGGCAAATCGCCGCCCTCACTGGCTCATACTTTCTCTCTCTCTTTCTCTCTCATTCACACTCTCTCGCTCTCCCTTTCTTCCGTATGAGTACAGTGCGCTCTACCCCCTGATTGCGGACGGCGTTCGAAGACACGTAGCCAAATTTCGACGTTTCCAGCCATGAGAGTGCGCCGACTTTTCCCCGGTCCTCGAATGTGTGTGTCAGAGAGCGCGTGGGCGTATGTCTGTCCACGGTCGGAGTGGCACTGGAAATCGGCGAACAGAGCGCGTAATCTTCAGGAAAAAATTCATGTTTCAGGCAATTGAATTGTACGGTAGTCGTTAACAGTTTTCAACCTCTGACAGCACAGACGCGAATGTCGGTGAACGACGCGGTGTCGTCCTACAGTGGCGATGATAGCCTGCAGCTCATCGACGACTATCTATCGGCTGCACTTCACTACTTTACCCGCGGCACCGTGGCCCCTTCTCAAGGCCGCGCCGCCGCCGCGCCGCCGACGGTTGCTGATGTGTGTGCGACGCTCGAGTCGCTTTTGCAGCTCATCGACGCGTACTCGCAGTATCACGCCGACCGCGTGGCCACGACCATCGCCGCCACGCTCAATGGTTCGCTGTTTTCACTGCTGGCGCTGTACGTGACACAGCCGCTGCTCTACGTGTCAGAGGTCCACTCCGCGGGTGCGTCGCTGCAGCAAACATTCGCGACGGTTCGGCTGGCGGCGTTGCGCACTCTGGGGGGGTTATGCAGCCGTACTCAGCACTGCAACAGTCCGAATCTCACTCAACGTCTGATGCAGTGCTGGTTTCAAGGTGGGCTTCACGCCGGCATCGTCAGTCTTCTCACGTCTCCCGCGACTTTCGAGGCGCTTCGTGTGGGCGCCATGGAGGCCCTGTTTGCCCTTATGCTGCAGTGCCCGGAGGCGCACAAGTGGTTTCTCATGTCGGGAACCCACCAAGTCGTGATTTCATGCCTGCTCCTTGAGCCAAGCATCACTGTGAGGAACTTTCAAGTCGCCGTGCTGCGCGAGTTGGCCACGGATTCAGTCGTCGAACTGCTGAACAGCCGTCCCGCCGCCCTTTCCAGCGGCCCCGGAAGCGCGACCGGCGCTGTGGGACCTCATCCGTCGTCATCGGCTCCTGACGCCATCGAGACGTTTTTGAAGCTCATTCACGCAGACGACAGCGTCGACGTGCGGGTTCTGTGCATTGAGATTTTGAAAATGGGCGCGCTCGCCGGTGTCACCGAGTTGATAACCGATCGAGTCAAAGGTGTGCTGGCCGTGCTGAAGGACCGGCTGGACCGCGACGGCTCCCGCGAGCTTCAGATTGCGGTGTCCGAGTGTATCGAGGCGTTTGCCGAGTGCGCTGTGCTTGTCGCGGGTAGCCGCTACTTCGCCCAGCTCGCGGAAGACGGGGTGATTCGGAGCCTCGCGTCCTGCCGCCACCGTGAAGGACAAGCCTACACCGCCAGTCTCCGCGCGCTCCGCCAGTTACTTTTGTTGTCGCCCTCTTCGTTGCAGCTCGGTCTTGGACTGGTGACCCATTTTCCTAGTCTATCGACCCTGCTAAAGGCGGCGCTCGATCAACATGGCATGCGGGGCGAACCCAATCCTATTTTCACAACGATTCGGGTCGAGCTCGGCCTCATCCTCGCCATCGCGCTCGCGCAGCATCCTGCGTCACGGGCACACGTCGACCGAGAACTGCATGCGTATCCGCTGTGGGTGGGTCAGCTTCGCGCCGCCACGACTGACTTTCTCAATGACGCCGCGCTCGACTACTTCGACTTTGACCTCACCGACTGCAACGGCACGGTCATGAACGTCACGGCCAACGTCGAGTGGTCCGATTCGGATAAGCCTCGGAAGTCGTCTGTGCAGTCGGTGTTCGAGCTGCAGGAACGCCGGTGGCGCGAGCGGCGGACGCCCTGCGACGGGCCTCCCGCGCTGAGTGCGGAACAACGAGCCGCGATCATGGAGCACGAGCGACGCCGTCGCCTTCGTCTCACGTTCGTTTTGCTCAACTACGCGCTTCATTGCACGTTCGCTGGACCGACTTCAAATGACGGCGGCAACGCGGCCGGCTCGCCTCCAAGTCATATTGCCGCCGCGTCAACTGGCTTCGCGTTTGATTCTGCAACCGGGGCCAACGTTCGGACGTCTGCCGCCGCGCACAGCATGGCGCCACGGCAATATTTAGACGACGCGGGAGGAGGAGGAGGTAGCGGCATGATGCCGTTCGGAGGCGGCCCATCCTCCGACGAGTTTAGATATCACCAAACATCGGGGGGCGCGGTGCCGCCGGGCCCGGAAGAATACGGCGGGCCACTTGGCGCGTCAATGCGGCCAGGAGCGTTCAATGCAACCGCCGCAGCGGGGGCAGCGTCGACGCCGAATCGACAACCCACCTTCCCAACGCCACGCCGCGCCGCGGGTGGCTCGGCGGCTCCATCCGCGATTCGCGCCTTAGCGTTAACCCCGCGAGAACGAAAAGACATGGCTTTCGCGTACGATCGGTTCGACTCCGCGTTCAAGCTGGTACTCCAGTTTGCAAAGTACTACGCCAAGAAGAAGGATCCCATGAGCATCTATGAGCCCACCCCCGACGGCTTCGTGGTACGCCAAAAGACGCTGAAGAATCCCTGGGCGCCGGTGGTGAAGAAGCCTATGCTAAAGAGCTGGACCGTGCGCGACGTTCAAGCCAACGATCTCTTCTACTTCGCGATCAACTTCGACGAACTGTCGTTGTTCGCAGCGGAAACCGTTCTCGAAAAGGCGCAGCGTCACGTTGCTTTCATCAAACGGACGCTGATCACCACGCCGCATTCCCAGAAGGGTCGGCGTTTCCTACTCTCCGATTTATTGGAAAACGTGATGCCGCGCGTCGAGGACCGCTTGCATCAACTTGCACAGCTGCTCGGCCAACACGGCGGGGAAAACGTCCGCTTCCCGATGTTCTTGTTCCGCGAGCGCGAGATGCATCTCGGGGAGCGGGCGCTGCATAGTGGCAACCTCGTGGAGGTGCTGGATCAGGTCGAGTTTTACTTCAGTCAGTCGCCTGCCGAAGTCGTGGGTGTCAATGCGTCGTTCGTGCAGCACATTGAACAACGCATGAAAGCGTTAGAGCGAGCCGCGCTCGGCGGCGGAGGGGACCCGACGAGTTACGGGGGAAGCCGAACAGGTCGCATGCCGGTCGCTGGACGACCCGACTTTAGCGGGCTCACGCCAATGCACTCGGACGACGATGACGAACCGGGGCATGGTGGGTTGAGTTCTGACAGCGACGTCGGCTGACGAATCGGACCGTCCCTGCCCGTTCCCTCTTTGTCGCCACTCACTCGAGGGACCCCCCGTTGTACATTTTTCCTTCACCGTTTGTCGTTTCCTCGTCCCTTGCCCCCCTTCCTTCCCCGTTTATTTTGTCGTGGAGGGCCGAGGTGCCCGCTGTGTGATAGTGTGGGATTGGATCAGCTCCGATTCCAGTCGCTCTTTGTACGCTATTTATACTCCTCCCCTCGTTTTGGTGGTGGCATCCGAACTATTTTTCGCAGCAAACGAGAAACCTACCACACAATCTAACCTCTTTTGCTGTGTGTTATTCGACCGTTATTGGTGCGACAAAACCATCCACTCCAGTTCGACCTTTCGTTTAATTCATTCTGTATTTTCTTCGCCACGTATGGGACACGCCTCAATGACACGCACCGCGGCCGCCGTTTGCGTCGTGCTGCTCATGCTCGGTGACACTGGCATCGTCACGCAAGTGCGCGCTGACGACACTGAAACCAATACGACGACGATCACGATGACACCCACCGTGACCACGACGCCCACCGTGACCACGACGTCCACCGTGACCACGACGTCCACGCTCACGTCGACCCCGACCGAGACGAACACGACAACGACCACCGTGACCGACGCGAACACGACGACTCTCACGATG
>ERZ1292630.1907-Hain-H41-02um-R3-1907-length-19792-cov-6_pt1 | contig 19792 bp, 20 predicted proteins | sample MGYA00564408_ERZ1292630 | MGnify/ENA primary metagenome ERZ1292630 (study PRJEB36523, sample SAMEA6512641) | groundwater metagenome | collected 2019-01-08 | study: AquaDiva: Metagenomics assemblies of 32 groundwater samples
ACTTTTTCGATTTCCTTCATACCGAGGTCAAGCAGCAAGCCAATACGTGAAGGCAAAGATCTTGTAAACCAAACGTGTGCAACTGGCGATGCCAATTCAATATGTCCCATACGACTACGGCGAACTTTTGCAGTCGTAACTTCAACACCGCACTTTTCGCAAACCACACCCTTAAATTTTGAACGTTTATATTTTCCACATAAACATTCAAAGTCTTTGACTGGTCCAAAAATACGTGCACAAAACAGACCATCACGTTCTGGTTTCAACGTGCGATAATTAATGGTTTCTGGTTTTTTTACTTCACCATAAGACCAGGATCGTATCGTATGTTCATCGGCCACACGAACTTTAAGTGCCTCGTAATCTAACGTCTGCTGTTCTGATGGGATGGCATATCTTTTAGACACGTGACCTCCTTTTTTCTTGCAACATTAATTCCTCAGACAAGTCATCTTTCGATAATTTTACAAACTCACAACATAAGCCTTGAATTTCCTTTTCGAGAACTTTGAAGGACTCTGGCTCACCAATTTGCGTTCTGTTCTCATCACGAATAATTGCGTCATACGTCAACATACGACCTGTTACATCGTCAGATTTCACGGTCAACATTTCTTGTAATGTATATGCAGCACCGTACGCATAAAGTGCCCAGACTTCCATTTCACCGAAACGTTGTCCACCTTGTTGTGCCTTACCACCAAGTGGTTGTTGAGTAACCAAACTGTATGGTCCGATTGCACGGGCATGCATCTTATCGTCCACCAAATGGTGGAGCTTCAGGATATACATGTATCCAATTGTTGTTTTGCGTTCGAATGGGTCACCTGTTCTACCGTCATACAATTGAACTTGCCCAGACTCATCAAATCCTGCCATTTTAAGCAAACGATTAATTGTTTTTTCAGATGGTTTAGAAAAAACAGAGCAAGCAAATGGAATGCCTTTACGTACGGCATTTGCAAATTCTAATAACTTTTCTTCATCGCAAGTTTTAAGCTCATCCAAGTGGGCTGTTGAATCTTGATATACCTCGGTTAATAGATTGCGTATATCTTGAACTTTATTTTTCTTTTTTAGATTGTGTTCATCCAGCATAGCCTGAACTTGTTTGCCAAGACCAACAGCTGCTGCACCAAGATGTGTTTCAAGAACTTGTCCCACGTTCATACGTGAAGGGACACCCAAAGGATTAACAATCAAGTCAATTGGCGTTCCATCTTCCATAAATGGCATGTCTTCGATAGGAACAACTCTTGATACGACACCCTTGTTACCATGTCGACCAGCCATTTTATCGCCTGGCTGTAGTTTGCGTTTTACAGCAACATAGACTTTTACGATTTTTAATACACCAGGAGACAAATCATCGCCTTGACTAATCTTATTCATTTTATCTTTCAATTCATCTTGAAGAAGATGTACAGCTTCGTCGAATTGGTGCGCTAAAAGCTCTAGATGTTTTTGCTTAGTAGCATCTTTTAATTTCAATGTCCTCCACTGTGCCCAAGGAGTACTATTTAATAATACTTCTGTAATTACGTCACCAGGTTTACAAGGACCAAATTTTACCCCCAATTCCTGATTCATCAGCGTTTCAAACAACGATTTTCGGAAACTGTGTTCATAAATTTGGATACCATTTTCACAGTCTGCTTTAGCCTTCAATACGTCTTGTCGTTCTATCAGAACAGCGCGCTCATCTTTCGATATGCCGCGTCTGGAAAACACGCGCACATCGACGACGGTGCCTTGAATACCTGATGTGGCACGTAGCGATGAATCTTTGACATCAGATGCTTTTTCACCAAAAATGGCACGTAATAATTTTTCTTCTGGGCTTTGTGCAATCTCACCTTTCGGTGTGACTTTACCAACTAAAATGTCACCAGTTTTAACCGTTGCGCCTACATAGATGATTCCAGATTCGTCTAGGTTGCGCAGCATTTCATCGGCCACATTAGGGATATCACGTGTGATTTCTTCTGGGCCTAACTTAGTATCACGTGCGACAATCTCTAACTCTTCAATATGGACGGATGTATAGGCATCTTCTTGTGATATTTTTTCAGAAATAACGATTGAGTCTTCAAAGTTATATCCATTCCAAGACATGAAGGCGATTAATGGATTTTTACCAAGTGCCAATTCACCTTTCGAAATTGCATTACCATCAGCCAAGATATCGCCTTTTTTGACAAACTGACCGGCATCAACCAATGGTTTTTGATTGATACATGTACCCATGTTCGAACGTTCAAATTTACGCAAGCGATAAATATCGACACCAATAACTTGATCGGTATCTTCATCAACTGCACGTACAACGATCCGCTTGGAATCTAACGCTTCAATATAGCCAGAACGTTTAGCTAAAATGACAGCACCAGAGTCACGTGCTACGACACGTTCCATGCCTGTACCAATGACGGGAACATCTGGGTTTACTAATGGTACTGCCTGGCGTTGCATGTTTGCGCCCATAAGAACACGTGTTGTATCATCATTTTCCAAGAAAGGAATAAGTGATGCAGCAACAGATACAAGCTGCTTTGGAGATACGTCCACGTAACTGATTTCTTCACGCGGATACAGACCATATTCGCCGTTGCGACTGCAGGTCACAAAACGTTCAATGATCATATTGTTTTCATCTATAGGAACATCACCGTGTGCAATGGCATGATTAACTTCATGCGTAGATGTCATAAACAGAACTTCATCAGTAACTTTACCTTCAATCACTTTACGGTAGGGCGTTTCAATAAATCCGTACTTGTTAATGCGTGCGAATGAGGCTAAAGAGTTAATCAGACCAATATTCGGACCTTCAGGTGTTTCTACAGGACAAATACGACCATAGTGTGTTGGATGTACGTCACGCACTTCGAACACAGCGCGATCACGACTTAAACCGCCTGGGCCTAACGCGGACAAACGCCGTTTATGTGCGACTTCTGATAAAGGATTGGTTTGATCCATAAATTGTGATAGTTGTGAGGTGCCAAAAAATTCACGAAGTAATGAGCCAAGTGCTTTTGCATTGATCAAGTCATGTGGCATCAGCATATCAACGTCGGATGCTGCGATGCGTTCGCGAATGCTTTTTTCTAGACGCAAGATACCAATATGGTATTGATTTTCAATCAACTCACCAACGGCACGAACGCGACGATTACCTAGGTTATCGATATCGTCGATATCATCTAAACCGTCTTTAATTTCAATCAACTTTCGAATGATAGATAAAATGTCTTCTTTGCGAAGGACGCGGACGGTATCGGCTACAGTTTCTCCAAAGCCAAGTCGAGCATTGATTTTCACGCGACCGACAGCTGACAAATCATAGCGATCTGGATCTGAATAAAGTCCACGATAAAGAAGTTCTCCATTTTCCAAAGTAGGAGGTTCGCCTTGGCGGATATTTTTCGCTAAATCAATCAAAGCTTCTTCACGGTTGGCGATTTTATCAGCCTTAAATGTTCTAATCAGATAGGCACCAACAGTTTGCGCATCAATGTTGAAAATGGTTATTTCATCAACTTTTTCTTGCTGGAACAATTCAAGACATTCCGGCGTAATTTCTGTTCCTGTCTCGATCAGAATTTCACCTGTCTCAGGATTAATGAAATCATAGGTCAAGTGTTTGCCTAGCAGAAACTCATCATCAACCATGATTTTTTTTATTTTATCTTTTTCAAGTTGGCGAATAATTCGAGGGGTCATCTTCGCCCCGGATTCTACAAGAACTTTACCTGCCGTATCTGTGATGTCAGTTTTAGGTGTAAATCCTTTAAATAATCCTGGATGAAAATCGGCCACCCATTTGTCCTTCATGCGCTGAAAAGAGAGAGTGTCATAAAAATTCTTAAGCAACTCTACAGCTGTGTATCCATTGTGAGAATAGCTTTTAACACCGTCGGACTTTCCTTCTAATTCTTCAGAAGACAGTTTTGGCATACAGAATAAAAATGTTGACAAGCTGATTTTACGACGACGATCGATACGGACGAATACGGTGTCTTTATAATCGAATTCAAAATCAAACCAAGAACCGCGGTAAGGAACAATGCGCGCTGCATATAAATATTTACCAGACACGTGTGAACGACCATGATCATGATCGAAAAACACACCTGGCGAACGATGCATTTGTGAGACAATAACGCGTTCAATTCCATTGATCACAAATGTACCGCGTTCTGTCATGATGGGAATTTCTCCCATGTAGACATCTTGCTCTTTAATATCCCGAATGCTTTTCGATCCTGTATCTTGATCAAATTCCCAGACAATAAGGCGCAGCGTTAATTTCAAAGATGATGAGTAGGTCAAACCCTTGTAGCGACACTCTTCTTCGGTATATTTTGGTTTTTCAAAATAGTACCCATGATATTCCAATTGCGCTTTTCCGGACAAATCTTTGACAGGAAAAATTTCGCAAAAAATTTCATGCAAGCCAGCACGCTTACGCTCATCGTGCGTCGCGTCTGCTTGTAAGAAATTATCATAAGATTGTTTTTGAAGGGCAATAAGATTGGGAAGTTCGACGGCTTCCTTAAAATTGCCGAACCAGTACCGATAGTCGCGATTGTAGTTGTACGATGCGCTCATTAATGATTCCCCAAATTGGAGGCGTTGCTAAGCAACGCCGAACATCCCGGGCAAAGACCCGGGATCCATCCATTACAAGTATTGCGTGGATCCTCGATCAGGTCGAGGATACGAGCCGCTCCTTATGGAGCGCCTCTAACTTACTTTTACCACACCGCCAGCTTCTGTAATTTTCTTTTTAATATCTTCCGCAGTTGCTTTGTCGACGCCAGCCTTTAATTCTTTTGGCGTACCTTCAACAACAGCTTTTGCTTCGCCAAGACCTAGCCCTGTGATTTCACGTACAACTTTCAATATGGCAATTTTTTTATCAGCAGGCACTTCAGTTAGCGTTACTGTGAATTCTGTCTGTTCTTCTGCAGCAGCAGCTGGAGCACCACCGGCAGCCGCCATAGCCATAACAGGTGCAGCATCAGGCAATCCCAGTTCTTCTTTCAGAGTTTTTGCTACTTCAGCAGCTTCCATCAATGTTAATGACTTAATATCTTCAATCAATTTCGCAATTTTAGCAGCCATTTTAAGGTCCCCTTTCAATTAATTATTATTATCTTCCGCAATTGCGGTTAATAGACGATGTATTTCCATAGTGGGCGCCAACAACAAACGACGAAGCTCCACAGCAGCGCCATTGATGAAAGACACGATTTGAGCCAAAAGCTCTGGTAGAGATGGCAACTTAGACAATGCGTCAATTTCTTTGTCAGACAAAATGCGTCCACTCATGAAACCGGCAACGACCGTCAGTTTTTCATGATCTTTTACGAATTGAACAAGCAATTTTGCTAATCCAACGGGATCCATGCCATAAGCAACCGCTGTCGGGCCAACAAAGAAATCTTTTAGACATTCCGCATGTGATCCTCGAACTGTTAATTCAAGCAGCGTGTTTTTTGCCACGCGGTAACTGCATCCATCCAAAGCATCAACTTGCTTACGCAAATTTGTGACCTGAGATACGGTCAACCCATGATTTTTCGTCACGGCTACGAATTCACTATTCAATAAATCTTGCTTCAATTGCCCAACCAGATCATTTTTCTGTTGTTTGTTTAGCATTCATCCTCTCCTTTTTGTTACGTCTATTGTGGGCGAATCATCTTGCTTGATCCATTATCTGGTGCAGTCCCCAGACCTACAGTCTCCGACAGTATTCCTACCGGAAGGGTTTTAGTTCGCTTGGAACATAAGCGATACCCCCTGCGTTGAAGAAATAAACATCTCTTTTATATAAGCGCCTTTTACCGTGGAAGGTTTTGCGTTCTTTAGTTCAGCTAAAAATGCTTCAGTATTCTCTTGTAATTGCTTTATCGAGAAACTGGCTTTACCTACCGGTGCATGAATAACACCTGCTTTTTCGTTTTTAAAATTGACACGTCCTTTTTTCAAGGATTGCACCATCGCTGCTACGTCATTCGTAACTGTTCCCAATTTTGGATTTGGCATAAGACCTCGTGGACCAAGAACACGAGCAGCCTTGCTCATTTTTGCCATTAAATCCGGAGTGGCTATGCAGGCATCAAAATCAATCTCGCCTTTTGTGATCTTTTCAATTAGATCTTCACCGCCTACAATTTCAGCGCCCGCTTTTTTTGCTTCAGCAGCTTTATCATCGCCCGCAACTACCGCAACGCGACATGTGCGACCGGTGCCATGAGGAAGAGCTAAGCTACCACGGACATTTTGATCTGTTTTTTTTGCATCGATCTCCAAGTTAATAGAAACATCGATTGTTTCATCAAATTTTGCTTTAGCATTTGCTTTAATAACTGTAAGCGCTTCAGAAAGTGTGTACAGCTTTTTACGATCAACCGCTTTGTTTAAATCAACCATTCTTTTTGACATGATCTATCCCTCTACTACTTCAAGTCCCATAGAACGCGCGGATCCGGCAATCATGCTGGCCGCTGCTTCCAATGAGTTGGCATTCATATCCTGCATTTTTTCTTTGGCAATACCATTAATTTGAGACATCGTAATTTTACCAATAGGATCGCCTGCTCCAGGTTTAGTGTGCCCTTTTGCTAAACCAATCGCCTTTTTGATGAAGAATGTATTAGGTGGCGACTTCATAATAAAGGCAAAACTGCGATCTGCAAAAACAGAAAGCTCAACAGGAATTGGAGTTCCCGGATCTATCTTTTTTGTGCGTTCATTAAATTGTTTGCAAAACTCCATAATGTTTACGCCTTTTGGACCCAAAGCCGTACCCACAGGAGGCGCAGGATTGGCCTTTCCGGCTGGCACTTGCAATTTAACCAGAGCCGTGACTTTTTTTGTCACTTTAGACATTTACTCTTCTCCTCCAATTTTTCTGATATTTATTTCTTCTAAGCTAACCATGATCGGACGTCCTAAAATCGTCACTTCGACCTGATAGACTTTTTGCTTATTGTCAACATCTTTGATGGTACCATGGAATCCTCCAAAAGTTCCATCACGAATTTCAATTGTTTCGCCAACTGTAAATTCTTCTTTCATTTCTTTGGTCATGCTGGCTTCAGATTGTGTCTTGATTCCAGCAATTTCTTTTGTGCTGATTTCAACTGGTTTTCCGCCCGCAACAATCGTTAAAAATCCACTGACCTTATCAACATTTTGGATGAGATTGTGTAGGTGCGCGTTCAAATCACAGCAGACAAAGATGTAACCAGGATAGACATTGCGCTCTTTTATTACCTGTTTGCCCAGGGTGTTAATCGTCGCAATTTTTTCTTTTGGCATGTATAATTCTTTTATGGACGAGGATAGTCCTGCTTTTTCCGCATCTTCTTTTATTTTTTCAGCAGACTTTTCTTCCGCCTTAGAGTAAGTTTGAATAATGTACCATTTGAACTTATCAGGCATAGGGTTTGCTGTCATATCTACCTACCGCAAAATAATAAAAGAGAGCAATTTAAAAATAATCTGATCAACAATCAAGAGATATATCGACATAATAGCGGCAAAAATAAGAACAAAAATCGTCGTTAACTTCGTTTCAGACCAGGACGGCCAAATGATTTTGCGAAATTCTTGTTGAACTTCCGATACAAACTTGCCGATCATGATGAGACTTTAATAGTGTACGAATCTATCACATTATGCTATAAAACAATTTTTGTAGCAATGATCTGTGTTGAGAATGACAGACGGCTAAAACTGTAAACTCATCTCAGTTTTCGTGGTTGTGCGGCAAGCTTGCTCTGTCATGGTACGGAATTGGACAATCATGTGTGACAGCAGCATGCTAGACATACCTGTATCCTGCCATTCGGAAATAATGTCAGCGATGCCACCTGTTGGTAGCACAACAACTTCGTAGTCAGCCACTTTGGCTAAATCTGCAGCTTTCGTAACCGCCATATCAAGGCCGCCAAGAGCATCTACCAATCCTAATTCTTTGGCTTGCTGCCCGCTCCAAATACGACCACCCGCAATATCTTTGCGTAATTTTTCTTTGTCGATCTTGCGCGCATCAGATACTTTTTGTAGGAATTCATCGTAAACAAAATCAACATACTGGCTAAAACGTTCTTTTTGCGCTTCCGTAAATTCCTGTGTTACATCATAAAATGTAGAGTTTCCCCCAACTTTTATACCATCAAAATTCACATTGAATTTTTTAGAAAAATCTTTCAAATAAGGGCGAATGCAAGCAACGCCAATTGAACCTGTTATCGTGCAAGGATGTGCAACTGTATAGTCAGTTGCTGTTGCTATCAAATATCCACCCGAAGCACACACGTCCCCCATCGACATCACCACTGGGATCTTTTTACGACGAAATTGTTGTATCGAATTATGTATGTTGAATGAGCCAATAACATCACCTCCGCCAGAATTAACACGTAATACGACGGCCTTATATTTTTCATTTTTAGCGCGATTCAGTAATTTTTGAACCCAAAAATCACTGATAGGTTGCTGACAAAATGGGGTTCCGCCTGGTGTATACCGAACAATCTGACCGGACAAATAAATAACGGCAATTTTTTCTTTTTGTTTGTCTTGCGGATAAAGAGGATAATTTTTTGCGCTAATAAACTTAGCCCCCGTATCTTTAACAAGTTTCTTTAATGCTTCTGGCGGATTGTCTTGATCGAAATAAAGTGCGCCATCTATTAATTTTTCCTTCGCAGCAATCGTCCCCCCCCAGAGCGGACATTGATTGACCAATTCTTTCACTTTCTCAGATGATATCCTGCGATTCTTGGCAACTTCTGCAATAATAATATTCATTATATCTTCTAAAACATTTGTGATGTTTTCACGGACAGGTTTTGAAAACTCATCAAATAAATAGGGATCCAACATACCTTTATATTCATCTCTACGTTCTGTCGTGCCTTTAATAGCGTATTGATCAAATAAGGATTTTAAGAAATAACGTGACATTGCAAAACCGCTAAAATTCAGCGTACCCATAGGGGACACGTAAACTTCATCAGCGTAAGATGCCAACCAGTAAGCCGCAGTGGCTGTACCGCATTCTCTGCCCAAGGTGTCTGCAAATACGAAGATGGGCTTTTTTTGTGCTTTAAATAAAGCCAACTGTTTTGCTAGTTCATCGACCTGACCAAGCCCCATTTGGGTCCCGTATAATTCAAGAACCAATCCTTTAATTTTAGGATCACGTGTGGCACTTTTAATGATTTGGCGTAGCTGTTCAACAGAATAACCTTTTTTCATGAAAGGCAACATCTGTTGCTGATTGTCTTCTAATTTCGAGTCTTCAATACGCAACGTTAAGATAGCATTTTCTTTTTGCCGTTTGGGAAGCAGCGTATAGCCATAAAACAATCCCCCTAAAAACAGGGTGAAAAGAATGTACTTAAAAATGAATTTAATGAAGCGAAAGATAAATGACATACAAACCATACTGATCGGACTTATTCTATATTAACGCAAGACATTTGTTAATATATACTAAAAATATGCTAACCTGAGTTCATAATTTGAAAGGCGCGTCGATCTGTCTTCCCGGACCCTACGAAAATCTTGGGGCATTAGCTCCTTAGTTTTTCTTGGGAGCCGGGATCCAGTGCTTTTTCCTGGATCCCGGTTCTAACAGACTCTAAGCGCTATCGCGCAAGAGTCTATAACGCCCGGGAAGACAGAAGGCCGAACTGTGTGAAAATATGTCGTTTCAAAAGCAATCTTGTTTGATTTTATTCTCTTTATTAATGGGAGGGTGCTCCATGAATACTAAACTTCCTGAATATTCACCGATGGAAAGTGCTGTTTTGCATAAAGCAGCCGAGCGGTTCACTTTTCCATTAACAGCAGAAGACGTTAAAAATATAAACACACTAGAGGCGAAATACGATGCGGAAGAAAACTGTGCCGGACTAGCAGGACCACAAATTGGTTTTGGCAAAGCAGCCATTATTTTTGCTGTAAAAGACGATCCAGATTTGAAAAAATTCCGAAAAGATTTAGTGGACACCATGCCCAAAACAATGTGGTTGAATCCATCCTACGAACCGATCGGTCAAGATATGTTAGAAGATTGGGAAGGTTGTTTCTCAGTGCCAGATGTTGCTGGACTTGTGAAACGTTATACTAAAATTCGTTATACCTTTTTTGATAAGACGGGTAAAAAGATTACCGGGATAGCAACAGGTTTCCTTGCCCGCGTCATTCAGCATGAAACAGATCACATTAATGGTATATTATTTACAGAGAAAGCCATTAAAACTATGCCTTTGGATGAATATCGCGCCATGCGTAAAAAGGTGATGGAGAAACAATAACCCTATTCTTCAGGTGGTTTCGGTTTTAAGTCAACAAGACTTCTGAATGCCTCATCAGTTTTTGTTTTATTGGCACTGCTAAAATCGGTATGATGCCCTAAAAATTGATGCATAATTGATGCACGCCAATCAGATGGTAAAACTTCTAATACTTTGTCTGATAGATTTTTCCATATGGGCAATTGGGCTTGAAATTGATCAGTTAAGAAAACACCAGACAGCCAATAAACGAAAACGATGAGAAGTAAACCACGAATCATACCAATACCTAATCCTAAAATTTTATCGAACAGCGCCAAAGGCGAATTCTTAATAAGGCCCTTCAAAAAATGACGAATGAGTTTGAAAAAGATCAATAATCCAACAATGGACATTAGCCCAGAAGATGCTTGTACTAATAGATCTTGTTGAATGTAGCTATGTAAAAAACGGGGGGCGAGTCTGAAGAATCCATACGCACCGGCAGCCGAGACGACAAATGTGACCAAGCGAATGACTTCGTCTGTGAATCCACGTTTGTAGCCTAAAGAGGCCGACATGCCAATGAGGACAACGAAAATACTATCTAGAATCATAAATCATCCCAACATTCGGCCTGTCATCCCCGACTTGATCGGGGATCCATGCAGTTGCCTGTAGTAAATGGATCCCCGTGTTCGCGGGGATGACAAATCGAGTACGTCGCAATTCAATCAAACTGCGGCCTAACGGCGGCAGCAACCTTTGCCATCATGCACATGATCTTCATCATCGTCTACGTCAAACTTTTCACGTACTTTTGCTTCAATCTCTTCCATGGACAGCTTTGGATTTTCTAGCATCAGTTTTTTGATTTCATCAAACATTTCATCAAAGTGATCTAGTAAAGCCTCAAGCCCATCAATGACAAGCTCTTCTTTGCTAGCGCCTGAATTCTTGGCTACGGCTTCAAGACGTGTATTAAAATCATCTGATATATCGATCGTTATTTTCGGCATGGTAAACTCTTGCTTGCAAATACTAGGTAATTATAGCCCTATACCTTCAAAAAAGGGAACAGCTGTCTGATGATGAATCCTTGTTGCTCGAATGACAATTCCAAGCTTCTAAAATACTCCAATAATTTATCTGACGTTGTTGGTAGAACGTTCCTCTCTGTCAGAAGAAAGTGAAGTGTTTTTGCCGTGTACTTATCTGGCGCTGTAATTTCGGTAACAAAAGGACCTCTTCCTAAAAGAGCGTTCAGATCTCCGAGCAGTGGCTCTTGGCAGCTGATAGCAACATCCGGTGCTGACCCATGAATACAAAAATTAGCAATTCGAAATCCACGCGATTCACCATCTGCCCATGTCACAGTTGAAGTGATTTCTGGCCATTGAACCCATGGAGTCTTGTCCGTTCTCAAATTTGCAGAAGATGTATATTTAGTCTCTCCGAGTTCATCTTTGTAAGCCAAAAAAGCATGAGGTCTAAATAATAATGGTCCTTTGCTTTCGTTTTCAACAAACTGATCAAAAACCATAAAAACTCCGCCAAAAACAAATACTTGAGAATCTACGAATAAGGGAGCATAAGTATGTACATGGGGTGCCGCCGGCAAACTGTACCTAAACAATCTAATTCTTTCTTGACAACTAGTCGTGACACATCCATGAAGATCTTGGTCAGCCTGTAAAAGTGCAGCAATGGTTAATTTGTTTCGTTCTTTCAGTGTCCTTGCAATTTCCTGCAATGATTCTTCACTACTTGTCAATCGTCTCTTTTCCACTTCTTCACACAGTTTTTTCAGTTCTTCACTAGTAGGCTCTGATGGAGAATTTGTTCTTTCATACTTTTCTTTGAACAAAGCAAGAGTTTTGTCCATTTTCATTTGGTTATTAATCATATCTCTTGCGCCCTGAACAAAACACGCAAGATTTCCATATCTGCAGAAATACCCAGATGTTCCTTGTCCTTGATACCAGTCATAGCCATTTAGAGCTCTTTCAAGTCCTGCCAATCGATTCAACTGAAATTGTTGCAATAAGTTTGCAAACAATAAAGCAGGATCGTGTGCTTTGGCAAAACTTGCAATTTTTGGAAGTGCACTGCCATCTGTCATGGTTGCTGGAACCCAAGTGCGACGCATTGTAGTTTCACGCATGGTAGCAATATCAGCCATAACCAAAATGTACCCAAAGAAAGCAAACATCAGCTGATCATAAACTCTTTTGTTGTAAACCTACTCTACCATATCAAAGTAAAAAATTGATTAAACTGAAAAAGAATTGCCGCAACCGCAGGCACTGCTGGCATTGGGATTAGTTATTTTAAAGCGCGCGCCTGATAAATTACTTTCAAAATCAAGGATGCATCCATTTAACATATCTTGAAATACAACATCGATTAGCACCTGCGCCTGATCTTTTATAATCACAACATCATCCGGATTTTTAGTGTCTGTTAAATCAAATAGATATTGGAAACCTGAGCATCCTCCGCCCATGATATCAATTCGTAAATAAGGGGTGTCAAAAGTTTTGATTTTTTGTGCTGCCGATTCAGTAATAAGGAAATTAAACACTGACACGACGATATCTTTCTTTAATGAGTATGGCGCCTAATATAAATGCAACGGTACTCATGCTTAGGCCAAATAAAAATGCCATTTTTATAGAATATTCGTTACTCATTAAGCGGAAAACACCGCCCGCCAATATTGTTCCAATAGCTGAGAGCAAGTTTAAAATACTTAACGCTGTGCCGCGAAATTCATTCGCAGGAATATAGTCATTGGTTAAGGCATAAGAAATGCTGTTTGTAATGCCAAGCTGTCCGCCCCACAATAAAATTCCAAGATACATAGACGGTAAAGATAGGGCTGACATTCCCAAACATAGTTGCGATAATACCATGACAAAAAATCCGCACAGCAACAATTTTTTGCGTCCGATGCGGTCTGATAGAAAGCCAATAGGATATGAAATTAAAGAATACATGGCATTATATAAAACAATAATCAGGCTAGTAGCAGCAGGTGAAATATGCTGCGTTTCCATGGCATTAAGCACCAGTGCAGATTCTCCAAATCGGCTACACATAAACAAAAACATGACCAACATCAGTTTCCAATAGTCTTTTCCTAAATGTCCTGCTGCCCATAAAAACGTATAAGGATTTTTCTTCTTTTCAGTGGTCTGATCGTGCAAAGGATCGTCCACACCGATGACAAAAATCATGATCGCCATGGTGCAGGGAATTGTTCCCGCCAAAAATGTTAAGGAATAATTGTCACCCGTCAGGCGCATAAGCCCGTACCCCAGAATGCCCCCGAGCATTGAACCAAAGGTAGCCAATGTGTTTTTCATACCAAAACATTGCCCGCGGTTTGTTTTGTCAGACAAATCTCCTACTAACGCATCGCGCGGCACTGATTGAATTCCGTTGCCCATGCGGTCAAACATACGCGCCATTAAGACAAGAACTGGAGTGGTCGCAATAGCCAACATCGGTTTAGCAACAGAAATACACAGAAAACCAACAATGACAATGGCTTTGCGTCGTCTAATGAAGTCACTTAATACACCTGAAAATGTTTTGAATAAGAAGCTGAGTGAGTCTACAAAATTCTGTAGGAAAGCCACATTGCCCGTACTCATATGCAAACATTGCTTCATATAGCAAGTTGACAATCCAAATACCAAAGAAGTTGAGATATTCATCAAAAAATTCGCAAAACTAATGGCAAAAACGCCAGATGGGATACTAGAGATATTAGTTTTGATACGACGAAGCATATTGAAAACATCCCGGCTTCTAAAGACCTATTCTACACGAAGAACGCGTAGAACAACAAGATGGCGGGAGTGACGGGACTTGAACCCGCGACCTCCGGCGTGACAGGCCGGCGCTCTAACCAACTGAGCTACACCCCCGCAACATGTACAGTCTAAGATAAGTTGGGTCTTGAATCAATAGATGGTAGGATGATTCAGTCAACGCAAGCAAAAATAGCGGATGCGACTAGATCTTTATCTTGTTGAACAATATCCGGATAAAACCCGTGCCTATTGGCAACGTATGATCAAAAAAGGATTGATTCGATTAAACGGCGTCACAATTTATAGTCCGAAACATACGGTTGCAGGACCTGCTGAAATTGATATGGATCAAGAATGCTTGGAAGAATCTGCGCTGTTGGCAGAAGATATTCCTTTAGATATTGTCTATGAAGATCAAGATTTGCTTGTCATTAACAAGTCCGTGGGGATGGTTGTACATCCCGCGTATGGGCATAATACAGGTACTTTGGTGAATGCATTGTTGTTTCACTGTAAAAATTTATCAGGTATTGGAGGTGTCAAAAGACCGGGGATTGTGCATCGCTTAGATAAAGATACCAGTGGCTTAATCGTTGTGGCTAAAAATGATGTGGCGCATGTTTTTTTATCGCAGCAATTTCATCCCGATACCAAGCAAGCGTCTCGTCTATATAAAGCTGTTATCCACGGTGTGCCACAGAAAATGGAAGATACGCTTAATTTTTCTATTTCGAAAGACAGCCGGCATTTTGATCGTATGCGTGTCAGTACTAGGGATGATGCCAAACCAGCAATAACTCATTACAAAGTTCTCTCAGTTTTTGGTACAGCGAATGAGGCACTGCACAAACGTTACAGTTTGGTTGAATGTGAATTATTTACAGGACGCACCCATCAAATTCGTGTGCATTTTAGTCATATTCGGCATCCAATTGTCGGGGATACATTATATGGAAGTCCAAGGTCGGATGTGAGGTTGATGCTACATGCTTGCGCTTTATCTTTTATACATCCTATAACCAATGAAAGGATGTCTTTTGAAGCAGAGCTGCCGGCAGCATTTACAAGCTCATTTGAAAGCTAGACATATTTTTTTGAGTTTGAAGTGATTGCTGAATATCTTGTTGTACAAGCCATAAATCGTTTAGATATTGTCCCTTTTCTGTTATTCCTCCGAAGATTACAACTTTATCTTGAAAGGCAAAAGTGTGTGCGCTATATCGTGGTGTAATCGCCCATTCTAGGCCGGAAGAAGACCACGTATTATGTTCAATATCATAGGACCAAGCTTCTTGTTTGCACGTCATGGTGTCAGGTGTCTGCAGAGACAATCCTGACCACATATGTACTTGTGTCGAACTTGTCCAGCCGACAGCGCCGTAAGGTGTGACTGGTGGCGTATCTAATTTTTGCCATTGAGATGTAGCAGGATTGAAAGCCCAGAAGTCTGCTTGCCCTATGCCGCCACATAAAAACAAATGATTTTGACAGACCCATGTGACTGCACCATAGCAAGGGGCAGGGCCAGATGGTAATGTTTTCCACGTCATGGTGTGCGTTGAAAAGCGCCAAAAATCGGCAAGATTTCCAGACGCACCAAGCCCTCCATACATATAAATATCGCCCCAATTATCTTGCCAAATCTGGCTTTCCAGACGTGGCATAGGTGCTATTTCAGTAGGACTTATCTGCATCCATGTTTGAGATCTAATATTGAAACACCACATATCATTCAAATAATCTAAAGCACCATCTTGATATCCGATGCCTCCAAACATATAAAGACTTCCATCATGTCCAAGCCATGTTGCCGCTCCTTTTCTTGCGGTGGGTGCTTGCAGAATGAGGCATTGTGTCCATTTTTGCCCTTGGAAACGCCACATGTCGTTGTAGTAAGTTTTATCTTGCCCTTGTCCTCCGAATAGAAATAAAGAATCATCTGCTCCCCAAATTGCTGAGTAACATCTTGGGTTAAAGGGTGCTTGCTGAGAAAGACAAAGATGTTTCATTTATTTTTAATTAAACTTTTCATAATTTATTGTCATTATTATTTCAATTAAAAGTCAATAATTTATTTTAAAGATGTACCAATTGTTTTTTCGAGAGCTTCATATAATGTTTCTAGAGCCTGATGAGTCTGCGCAGAGATTACGAAAACGGGATTGGTTGTGACGGCTTGTAAAGAGCAGACTTTTTCTTGCATGTCTTGTGGATCTACAAGTTCACATTTATTCAGTGCAATGATTTCCGATTTTTCGTCAATGTTGGCGCCGTATTCGGTTAGTTCACGCCTGACCAGTTGATAAATACTAACAACATCTTCTGCTGTTGCATCGATCATATGAAGCAAACAGCTGCATCGTTCAATATGTGCCAAAAATTGATGACCAAGGCCGTGTCCTAAATGCGCATTCTCAATTAGTCCTGGAATATCAGCCAAAACAATTTCACGATCGTGGCGCAGGAGTACACCCAATTGTGGGATTAAAGTCGTAAACGGATAATCAGCAATTTTAGGATTGGCGCGTGTGGCTGCCTTTAATAAAGTCGATTTTCCAGCATTAGGTAATCCAATAATACCCACATCCGCCATCACTTTCAGTTTCAACACAATCCAGCGTTCTTCAGCAGGCTGTCCATCTTCGGTATACCGTGGGGCTTGATTGACAGATGTTTTGAAACGAGCATTGCCTTTGCCGCCATTACCGCCTTTTGCCAGACAAATTTTTTGTGTAGCATCCGTGATGTCGGTTAATAAAATTGTTCCGGTTTCGTCATAAACTTGGGTGCCCAAAGGAACTTCTAATGTCAGATTTTCCCCTGCGCGACCTGTCCTATTTGATCCTTGTCCATGACCACCTTTTTTGGCTTTAAAATGAACTTTGTGTCTAAAATCCACCAATGTATTCAGATGAGGGTTAGCCTGAATGTAGACATCTCCACCTTTGGCGCCGTCTCCACCATTAGGGCCACCATTGGGAATATATTTTTCACGCCTGAAACTGCAGCAACCGTTACCTCCAGATCCCGACTGAATATGAATTTTTGCTTGATCTATAAATTGCATAATTATTTTTTATATTCTTGAATCTCATCAGTATAGCATATAGCTCCTTATAACTTTTAACGCTCTAAGGTTTGTTCAACAAATCTGTTCAACAAACGCACTCCAAAACCTGTGGCACCTTTTTCAAAAAGATCACGACCTTTTGTATCCCACGCCACGCCTGCAATGTCTAAGTGCGCCCATTTCATATCATCTTTTACAAAACGTTTTAAGAAATGTGCTGCGGTTGAGCTGCCTGCTCCGCGACCTGTTCCCGTATTTTGCATATCTGCTACTGTAGAATCGATGTCTTTATCAAATGCTTTATGTAAAGGCATACGCCATAATTTTTCTTCAACAAAGTTTGAAGCTTCGATAAGCTGAGAGGCAAGTTTCTCATCATCAGAAAATAGACCTGCAAATTCGCTTCCTAGTGCTACAGTCATGGCACCTGTTAACGTTGCCAAATCAACGATAAGTTGTGGCTTGAAGTGTTTTTGAATATACCAAAGCGCATCTGCCAATACTACGCGTCCTTCAGCATCTGTGTTTAGAACCTCAATCGTTTGTCCTGAATAAGATGTAATGACGTCGGCTGGTCTATAAGCCGATCCCGAGGGCATGTTTTCAACAAGTGCTAACGCACCAATAACATTAACCTTTGCTTTGCGAAGGGCCAAGGTTTTAAACAAACCATATACAGCGCCAGATCCAGCCATATCATATTTCATATCATCCATTTTGGCAGAAGGTTTAATTGAAATGCCGCCTGTATCAAAAGTTACACCTTTACCCACAAATGCCAATGGAGCTTGAGATGCTTGTCCATTGTTGTATTCCAAAATCACAAGATATGAATCTTTCACACTACCTTCACCCACAGCCAAAATGCCATTGCATCCTAATTCTTTTAGTTTTTCCTGATCAACCAATGTCACCTTAACGCCCAAAGGGGTAAGCTCATCTCTAATACGATATGCATATGATTCGGGATAGATCATGTTAGGTGGTAGTGAAACGACTTCGCGTGTTGCCTGGTTGCCTTGAACCATGGCGTCAAATATGGCATAAGCCTTTGTTGCTGCAGTAGGATCTTCGGTCACGATGGTATAATTGTGATTATTGACGGTTTTTTTAGTTTTTATTTTCAGTTGGTCAAACCGCCAATCACGTAATGCCAAGCCAGACATGATAGCGGCTAATTGATCTGGATGATTAACTTCCGGAACCGTTATAGAAATCTTACCTTCCTTCCACTTTTGAGTGTTTTTAAAAATGGAAGCGCCGATTTTTTCAAAATCATAAACTGTTTTTGGTGTACCTACGCCCATCAGCAAGATTGTTTCATCGGGGGTTTGATGCATTAAGATGGTATCTTCTTCCGCCTTAAACTCATGGCGTTTTATCAAACCGCGTAACATGTCTGACAGTGTGCTGTTTTTTTCTTCGGCGTGTACACAAATAACGTGCATATCAGTTTGGGGCGCTATTTTTTCAAATACGTAACTAGACATAATCCATCATCGATATATTTATCTAAATATATGTTACCTGATAAACGGTAGTAATTTCTTTACAATTTTCCGGCTAATGTTTTACATGCTTCAAAAACAGAATCGCTATGAACGATACAATTTATATTGGAACACACCAGTTTCTTCCGGAGGCAATACAAAATTGTAAGCAGGAATTAAAACAAATGGATACGTGCAGTCTGCAGTATGCGGCAAATGGTCGAAACATAGCATTTAATGGGCCGAAAAAATTATGGACCCGTATTTATTTTGATGTGTCTAGCTCTGCACATAGTTTTGACTTTGAGCCTGGTACTATTGTGCAAATTGGCAGTGCTGCACGTTTATGGAAAAAAGTATCACCTGGAAAAATTGTGAAACTTAAGTATGAGATTTGCGATAATTCGATAGAAGGTCATAATAGGCAAGGCCAATCTCTTTGCCACTTGATTGGCGATCAAGAAATTAGTATTCCTGATAATGTTGAGTTCATAAGCTATCGTCCTTGGTTGGATATGATGATTACAAATATTCACGTAGAGGAAAAAAGCTCGTGTTTTTTTGAAGCAGAAGAAATATGATGCGAATTTAGAGTACAATAAGGCGAATGACAGAATAAGGTGAGCCATGGCCTACAACAAAAAAGTAATCGATCACTTTGAAAATCCCAGAAATGTGGGTACTTTGGACCAAAATGCATCTAATGTGGGTACAGGTTTGGTTGGTGCACCTGCCTGTGGAGATGTGATGAAATTACAGATTCAGGTAACCAAAGATGGCATTATTGAAGATGCAAAATTCAAAACATTTGGATGCGGATCGGCTGTCGCTTCTTCTTCTTTTGCAACAGAATTGCTGAAAGGAAAAAGTCTTGATGATGCTTTGCAAATAAATAATACAAACATTTCCAGCGCCTTAGAGTTGCCGCCTGTCAAGTTGCATTGTTCCTTGTTGGCCGAGGATGCAATTCGCGCTGCCGTTGCTGATTATCAGCAGAAACAGACAAGTTGTGCCATCGAAGGGTGAATAAATTTTTTAAGAAGGCGTATATTTTTAATCAGATCTTAACTTTGATTCTTTATATTCGTAATGTAAGCAGGACCG
>ERZ1292630.1908-Hain-H41-02um-R3-1908-length-19791-cov-6_pt1 | contig 19791 bp, 10 predicted proteins | sample MGYA00564408_ERZ1292630 | MGnify/ENA primary metagenome ERZ1292630 (study PRJEB36523, sample SAMEA6512641) | groundwater metagenome | collected 2019-01-08 | study: AquaDiva: Metagenomics assemblies of 32 groundwater samples
TCCCGACAAGGGGCGATCCGAACGCGGCTCCCTCATCAGCAGAGAGTCAACTGAAGATTCCGGGCTAGGCCTATTTTCCGTCGGGCGCACAGCCCTAGGTCTTTTAACCGACAAGAACCAGGACCTTCGGGCAACGGCGCCGTTTGCCTCGGTGCTACACTGCCCTCCATGACTATTCGACTCATCGATCGTCTGGCATTCATTCTGGCCTTCGGCCTTTTCGGGAGCGTTTCCTCAGCCGCTCACGTGACGGGGATCGTGTCTTCGAGGCTCTCCGCAGGCGTCGCCGCGCCGCCGGTTTCCGCGGTCTCGAATACGAACCTCGCGTTCGCCAGACCCGCGGCCATGCTGCCGCTGCCCGCGGCTCTGCCGGTGCTTTTGGCTCCGCGGCTGGTCGTGGCGCAGACGGCTGCCCGTGCTTGGGAGTCCGCGCCGCGGCCGGCGCTGTCTGCGGTCAAGGCGTTGGTCTCGAATTTAGATTCCGCGCCCTTGTCCGGGGACCAAGCGCCCCTCATAGCGGCCGCTTTCGATGGGAATGCTTCCTTAAATAGCGGGCCGGTGTCCGCGGCGTTATCTCCCGAGGATTTTGCCCGTCGGGCGGCGGAGCTCTTTGCAGGAGTCAAACGCGCCGAGGCCCAACGATCTTCAAGGGCGCTGCCTGAAGGCGTTGTTCCCACCGACGAGGAGATGCGCGATCGCATGGATCGTTTGCCGACGACCAACCGAGAGCGGGAGCAGTTCATGATCGACCTTTTCAAGCTCGGGGGAGCCAAGGAGTCCGAGATCGTGACACAGGACGCGGGGCGCGGACGGCGCAACATCATGGTCGTCAAGCCGGGGCGAACCGACCGCGTGATCGTCGTCGGGGGACATCACGATAAAGTCGACAGCGGTCGAGGCACGATCGACAACGGCACGGGAGCGACTCTCGTCGCCAATCTCTACCAGGCGTTGAATGGCGTGGAGACCGACGCGACGATCGTCTTCATCGCTTTCGCGCGCGAGGAAGAGGGCTTGATCGGATCGCGACAGTACGTGCGTTCGCTCACGCGCGAGCAGCGCGATAAAATCGACGTGATGATCAATCTCGACACCTTGGCCGTCGATGGGACGTTTTCCTGGAAAAACAACTCCACGCGTTCGGTGCTTGACCGCTTCGCCCAGGTGTCGCGCGAGAGCGGCCATGCCCTGAGCGAAGAGAGACTCAACGGCGGGGACGCCGACTCCTCCACGTTTCGCGACGCAGGTATTCCGGCCGTCACGATTTACGGCGCCTCGGAGTCGGTGATCTTCGACATCATCCACTCCGAGCGAGACACCATGGGCGCGTTCAGTCTCGCCCATTACAAGAACGCCTATTTGTTGGTTCTCGAGGCGATCAAATCCTTCGACCGCACCCCTTTGGGCGTCGACGGACGTGAGGATGTTTGACGGCCGTCGGACCTAAACGACATTGGGACTAATGCCCGCGCATTTTGGGACGAAGGACCCCTTATGCGACCGGCGTCGACCTGTTATGATGACGTCGCCGACGCGTTGAGACAACGCACTATCAAGGAGCCACTGTGAGCAGAAGACAGGTGAAAAAGGCGGCGTCCATCCTGTGTTGTTTGGTGATCTTGAGCAATGGTTCCGGGTCGTTGTTTGCTCAAGTCGTCGGCTCTCAATCGGCGGGCGCGACCTCCCGGGGCTTTACCCCCGTTCCCGTTCAATTCCAGGCCGTCCTCCCCTCGGCCGCGCCCATTCCCCTGGCCGCTTCCCTGGTTAAACCGATCGCGCCGACGCCTGTTCCGGGTGTGGTGAGCCCTGTCCTCAATTCCGCCGCGTCGCCGTCCGCGTTGACCGGGGCCAAGGCATTTGTCAACGCTCTCGGACATGCCGAGGCGTCGCTTCAGGGGCCGGACAAGACCGCCGACGTGTCGCGGGCGGCCTTTGACGCGGCTTCGGTTCCGGAGGGAGACGCGGCCGTTTTGCCGGATGCGGCGGCGGGACTGCCCGCCGTGCGTTCTCGCGCGTACTTGAGCCCGGAAAGGCGCGATCGAATTCTCCGCGGCGGCGGCATCCAGTTTGATTCCCAGGGACGCATCAAGCCTGTCGAGAGTCCTATCGACATGCGGATATACGATCACGACGACAACATCGCTTATTTGCACACAAAGGTGTATGTCCTCCACAAGAAAACCCGGGAAGAACGATCGATACCCACTGATCAATTCGCCGACGTGCGCGATCTGATCGGAAAAAGCGGCGAGTATGCGGACTATGAATTTTTCCAAGACCAAGAGGGCGGGTCGTACCGGGATTTCCGAAGCCTCAAGGACCGGGATATTTTCGCCAAGGACATGGCCGAAGCCATCGACGGCAGCCGGGCGGGGAATTTTCGGGGTCCGGCCTGGCTGTCCTTCGCTTTGGCCCTGGCAGACCCCGCGAAGGCTCCCTGGGTGGGAAATATGACCGCGCGGGGTCACCTCAGCTCGGATATGGTTCGCGGCTATGATGAACCCGTGAAGCGGAAATTATTGCCCCACAGTCCGCGTGAGGAGATGCTCTTTGGCGTGAACACTACGGACCCCGAGGCGAAGGTCGCTGTGACTTTCGGTCTTCTAGACCTTCTCGAGTCCATTCCCCTGGTTCATGACGGCCAGCGGCACTCCTACAGCTTTTCCGACAACGACAAGAACTTGGCCGATTTGGTTAAACAGCGGCTCATCCAGGAGCAGGCTGTCGGCCGCCGATGGCCGCATGTGAAGATCACCTTGCTCTCGACGGGATTGGGCAGCGAGAGCAAGACGACGCTCGTCGCGGGCCAATACACATCGATTCCTCCGGCCGCGGCGACGACGCCTCTCGCGCAGGTTCCAGCCCCCCTCACGGCCCTCATGCCGGAGCCGGTTCCTCAAGCGGGGACGGTCTATCCCGGCGACGAGGCCGTCAAGGCGCGCAAAATCACCGACACGATTTTCGTCGTTTATGATTTAGAGACGTCGGGCCTCACCCCCGAGGTCGATGCCCCGATCCAGGTCGGCGCCGCGAAATTCCGCGTCAAAACCGACGGCTCACTGGAAATCCTGGGAACATACGAGGAGCTTGTCGATCCGAAGGTGCCGCTGTCCGCCGTGGTCACCTTGGTGACCGGCATTACGGACGCGGACCTCAAAGGCAAACCCTCCATCGAGAGCGTCTTGGCGCGTCTGCGCGCTTTCGCCGGCGAGGACGCCGTCTTGTTGGCGCACAATGCCGGCTTCGACACGGGCTTTTTGGGCTTCCAGATGAAAGAGCATAGCATCGCGCCGATGCCTCATATGGGGCTCGATACTAAGGAGTTGGTGAAGAATTTTTTCCCGGACATTCTTGACCGGCGCTTGGATGAGCTGATCTCTTTATGGAATCTGGGAGGAATCGAGGAGCATCAGGGGTTGTCCGACTCCCTTTACACCGCCCAGGTTTTTGCGCGCGTGCTCTTGAAGGCTTCCGAGCTCAAAAACGGCCGCGTCGGCGCGTTGACGGTGGGCGACGTCGCGGAAAAATCGCCGGTCCTTCATTTCGACACGATCCTGGAGAATTTAGCCGGACGGCCCGTCAAAAATCCCCGCCCGGTGCCCGCCGACCCCGGCCACGAAGTCCAGGCCAAGGCGCTCGAGCTGTTTTGGCAAAGGAAGCCCTCGCAGCTGCGCGACGTCGCGGTCGCCTTGCAGATGGACTACGTCCAGCTGCGCGACACCCTTCGCGCGCGGGCCAAAACCGCCGCCGTCTCTCCGGCCGACGGCATTCTTGAGGAGATCAAAGCCAATCCCCCCGACGCGCTCATCCTCTCTTTCGACGCCTTGGTCGACCGCAACCCCAGGCAGGATGCTTATCCCGCGGTCTCCGATGCGGCGCTCGACGCCCTCATTCGCCTGCTGAAATCGGGCCGTTTCGTGGGTCTGACGGCCACCTATGGACTCGAGGACGACTCGGCTCTGCGTGCTCGAATTCCCGAGGAATTGCGCCCAAGGCTCTTTTTCTCGCGAGAGGGAGCCAGACCGCTCTATGACGCCATGCGCGCCTCGGGAGTCAAGGTCGACGCGAAGAATTGGCTGATCCTGGGGACGCATCTGTCCGTGGCCGAGGCGTTCCCCGAGGCGTCGGTCCTCAGCGTCGGCACCCCGTCAAAAAATCATGTCGCCGACAATGCTCGCCACTTCGGCATGACCGGGTCGCGGGCCAGCCTGAGGGTGATCAACGCCGTCGCGCTTACGGCGGCGCGTCAAGCGACGCACGCCGCGCCGGCCGCCCCAGTCGACGCGAAGGCGGCCCCGGAAGGGCGGCGCGTCTCGTTCCTGTTCAGTTGGAAAGACGTGGTCAAGGCTCACCCCGGAAAAACGATTGAAAAGGCCGTTTCCCAACCGAAGTCTCTGTGGCAGGGGACGAATTGGTTCGACCTCGTCAACGCTCTCTCCAATGAGGAATTGGCCCGGAACGTGCATATCGTCGCGCCCAAGGGCGCGGCGGTCGCCGAGGAATTGGCGGCGCTGCAATCCTTGGGTTTGATCAAGCATCTGCCGCCGACCGAGAACGTAAAAGCCGAGAGCTCGGGCAAGGCGTCCGGGGTGGCCGAGGGCTTGTTGGACGAACTCCAGTCCGCGCCGCAGCGACAGAACTCCAACAAGATTTACAACCAAAACGGAACCGCCAAGAAGCTTCTTCATCTCTTTTCCCTCGAGGACGGCGACTGGAAACGCTACGAGGCGACGCGCAAGAGGCTGGCCGCGAATATCAAGGCCGACCCCAATCGCTGGTCCCAGGTCAAGATCATCATGCGCTACACCGGGGATGACTCCTCGGAAAAAGAGATTCCCGACGCCGTCTTGACCGGCGACGGTCAAATTCGCCCGCTCCTGATCGCGGAGTTCGCCGAGCCTTTTTCCAGCCGCCTCAGTGAAGCCCGTTCCCCCGAGGCCCGCGATCAAGCCCTGCCGATTGCCATCTCGGTTCATTCGAACTTGCCGAGCGTGACCGCGGCGATCAACCGCATGTTCGTGAGCTACGACTACGGCAACGCCGATCCCCTCGTTGTGGACGGAGACGACTTGCTCAAGCGTGAACGCCAAGCCATCGCCGACTTCGTCGCCGATAAGAAAATCCCCGACCCGCGCAAGCACGTCATTTTGTCCCGCTATCATCTCGAGGATAAGGAGCTGGCGCATGTTCTCGTCGATGCGATCAAGAGGAAAACGGGAATTCGCGTGTCCGTCATCATGGATTTCAACTCCACCATGGAGCATGCGTTCGCCAACGATGAGGAGGAGCTCCTTCTTGACTTCTCGAAGGCGAAAACGAAGGCCGATGCCTTGGGGCAATTCCACCAAATCCTCCTCGATGGGGGCTTTGAGATGGCGCGCGCGGGCTTCAAGACCAAGTCGCGGGGCGTCCTGTACAGCCTGCCGATATTCAACCGGAAATCGAGCAAATACAGCAAAATGAACCCGCTCATGCACGAGAAGAGCGTGCTCCTGGTCGTCGAGCCCGCGGCGGGCAGTCATGATGAGCCGGAGGTCAGGTCTTATTATTTCGGCACGGGGAATCTTTCCGATCATAAGCGCTACAACAGGCTTTTCCTCCTTCAGGAGCCGTTGACGGCAAGACGCGCTTTGGAGCATGCGCGTCAGATGATGGAGGGCTTTCGCGAGGGCAAGATCAGCATCCAGCCCGAGAGGCCTTACCGCGTCTATTTCGAGGACGGCTCCTTCATGGAGATCGCTCACACCAACGGCAACGCCCGCTTCAATCTCAACGGCCGGATCATCGACCTCTTTGAGCGCGCGGCCAACGGCGAATTGCAGATCGAAAACGTGATTCTCAGCCATTTCGCGCCGACCAAGTCGAACCTCTTTCCCGCGCTGAACACGGCCATGGAGGCGCAGAAGAACATCCGTGCGTTCTCCATTTCGGAGCAGAAGTTCTCGACCCCGGACAGCTACGGGAAGGTCGCCGTCATGGGCGGATTTTTGGTCACGCCGCCTCTGGGCGGGCCCGGCTGGGGCTGGTCGGGCGACTTGACCAAGCGCGTGAGGGCTTTGGAATTTTTGCGCGCGGTCGAAGGCTCGCTCGAAACCGATCCCGACGGCGCTCCCACCAACCGGGACGTGTGGCACGACAAGACGACGATGATTCACGTCAACGAGGCGGGGCGCCGGTGGGTGTACGTGTTTACGGGGAGCTTCAACGCCTCCAATAAGTCGGACAACCCCGAGATGCAGATGATGTTCCGCTTCCCGGTCACGTCTCCTTGGTCCGCCGCCATCGAGGACAGCATTCTTAAAACGGTCGAGCGATACAAGCGGTATGTCGAGCCGATCCAGACCGGTCTGGTCCGAGACGTCATCGCCGCGGTCGCGGCCCTCTCTCCTCTTTACGTTCCCATGGAGGCGGCGGCGGCTTTGATCGAGGCCGCGCGAACCCGGAATTTCTCCGACGTGAAGGCTCGATTCCAGTCGATCATCGACGCCGCTCGGGTGTTGGGCGAGGCCTTCGACCCTCGCCGCGCCGCGATGCGCTTTGAGCTGCTGATGAAAATCATGTCTTGGTTTCACTCCGAACGCGAGCAGGGGCGCATGAATTACCCGCTCACGGTTCAGAAGCTGGTGGCCATGGGCATCGTCGTCGGCAGAATGAACCGAGGATTGAGCATGGCCTCCATCAAGTCCCAGCTGAACAAGGCTCTTTGGGATCCAACCGCTGATAAGGATGAAATGGAGCGTCGCGTCGCCGGCGCTTGGGACGTGTTGGGAATCGAGTCGTCGATGCCGGAGCGCTCGTCGATTCGCGCCCGCACGCGAAAGGACCCCCGTAAGATCAAGGAACCCCCGGCGCCCTTCAGCCCGCCGGTACCCGATGGCAACCGATTGCCATTCAAAAACAAGAAGGCTTTCCGTGACGCCGCCAAGGGCGCGACGACCGTCTATCTCAAAGGCGGCATAGGGAAAGACTACACAGTCGGTCCCGGGATGATCCAGTTGGTGGGAACTGATGAGTCCCGACTGGTCGACATCAAGTCCGTTCGGGAAGTGCTCTTCTCGAAGGTCAGTCCCGCGCTGATCAAGCGTTTGGCCCCGAACATGACCAAGGAGGAGTTTTTCGCCTCCATGCGCAAGCGCCACCCCAGCTTTCATCGCAACGGAATGGTGACCGTCCTTGAATTCAGCTTGATCGATCGGCACGAGTAAACGAGTATAATCGGGGCATGGCCGCTCCCAAAATCGAGTCGATCGACTTTCTGACTCCTTTGGACCGCATCGATCCCGTGTCGGGAGACTGCGAGCTTCACGTGACGTTCGCCGATGGAGGAAGCTCCCGCTTCAGGGCGGCGACTTTCGACCGGGCGCAGACATGGATGAGGACGAGCCGCCGCCAGGCATGGTGGTCCGCTCCGGTGTTGTTCGTCGCGCGGCTGGACCGGGACACCGTGACGGCCGCGGTGTCGGCGATGGCCGCGGAGATGGGCGGCTATTGGCTCCGCTACTACAACCAGAGGAAGGCGTGAGCCAGACCAAATCCGTCGGCCATATCGAGTTGACCCATCACTCCGATCCCGCGCGCCCCGAGCACGCCTGCGGGGTCGTCGAGGTGTACTTGAAGGACGGCCGGCAATTCACGCTGCTGGCGGCCACGCCGTCGTGGTTTAAAGACGAGCTCTCGCGTTTGGGGCTGCGCTATTATTACGGCCCCGCTGTTTTGTTTTTATCGCGCATCGATCTTGATTCGGCGCGCAAGGCCGCCAAAGCCATGCGCGAAGAAAACGAGCAGCTTCTCGTCCGCTACGATACGCCGCGCCGCACGCTTCCCGAGGTCCTCGCGGCTTTTCGCGCCGCGCACCCCGCCTAGGGAAGATCGTTCGGCCTAAACCCGCCCGGGCCCCTTGTCGGGGTCCGGATGGGTCCTTGGACCCCTCTCTCGTTTCGGGCGAGTTGATAGGATCGGACCGTGAAAAAATTTCTCGCCGCTCTCGTGACGTTCGCGCTGGTCGTCGTCTCGGCTCCGCCGGCGTCATGGGCGCAGCTGCATGCGGTCGCGATTCAGACTCCCGTCTCCGCCCTATCGAATGTGGCGTCCGCCGCGGCGAAACCGACGTCTTTCCATGGCCCCGCCGTGGAGCCATCGATGCCGGCTCTGGCGCCTTCGGCGCTGCCTCTGACGGGCTTTGCCCGCGGAATTTCAGCGCTTGCCGCTCCGTTTGCGACAAGGACTCCATCGGCGCGCGTTTCCCCGGAGCGAAACGTTGCGGCCGCGGCCAGTCCGGTGACGGCCGATCAGGCCAGTTTGTCGCACGCGCGCCGCGACGCCGCTCAGGTCGCCGAAGTCGTCGAGCATGCCCCCTTGGAAGGCGCGCGTTCGGCGGTGACGGACTTCATGGACCGTCTTCTCGGCATTCAAGACGTCGAGCGGCCGGCGCTCGAGACCGCGACCGTCGGCTCGCCATCGAGGGCCTCGGGAGCGCTTTCTTTCAAGCCTTCATCCGCCGAGAAATCCGTCCGGTCGGAGTCGGTCCCTTCGCCCGCGCCCCAGGGCCCGCGCGCCTCGGGCATTGTCGGCGCGATCAAGATGATCGTGACCATGGGAGCCTCCGCAGGCGCGGTGTTCGGCCTTCATTTTGGCGCGGCTATTGCCTTTCCCGCGGTCTTTGGTCTCGTCCCCGCGGCCGCGGTGTGGGCCGTCGCGTCCGGGATGCTGCTGTTTCCCCTGGGGATATACGCCCGGTGGCGCCTGTCTTTGCGAGACTCTCTCCGGCTAGATAAGGTCAAGATGGTTCTAGACGTCGCGATCGGGGCGTATCTCGGCGCGGTCGCCTTGGCGGTTCCGAACTTGGGCCTGCTCATGACCGGAGCGACCGCGTTCTCGACCGTCCTCTCGACCGCCGTGCCGCTGGCGGCGATGGCCGCGGGGAGATGGTTAGGGCTCTCGGGGATCACGGACCGCGTCTTCGTGGGGGGCACGCTGAATTTGGCTCCGGCCGTTGTGGGCGTTGCCGCAGCGGCTGGACTGATCGGATTATCATCTCTCAGCGGTTCGTGGGCCTTGGCCGTGATGACCACGGTTGCATTTTTTCTCGGCCGCATCATTTATTCGGCGGAAACCGGTGAGCCGTTCTCAGTGCCCGGCTCTCTTCAAAAGATCCGCTTTCCCGCGTTTCAATGGGTGATGCTCGGGGTCGTTTTCGCGCTGCTCAGCGGCTTTCCGGTGGTTCATTGGGCCATTTTGAATACGGCTTTTCTCGCCTGGAACTTTCTCGGGTCAAAGGAACCGAGTTGGAAGAAGGGCGCCGGATTCGTTGATACGCTCAAAGGCCTGCTTCTCAACTTCGACGCGATGTACTTGACGACCCTGGCGGTCGCCGTCGCCACGGGATTCACCGGTCCGTTGGTTTCATTGGTCCTCTACTTTTCCGGAGAACGCGCCGCCGTATGGACCGAGAGGCTGTTGTCTCGGCTTTTGCCCAAGGGGGAGGCCGCGCCTTCGACCCGCGCGCCCGCCACCGTCGACCCGAACGCGCTCGCCGATCAGGCGCCGAAATGGCCGCAGTTCCACTATTGGGCGAAGACCTTTCTATTGATCGCGACGATGGGCGCGGCGGCTTTTCTTTTGGCGTCGACCGTCTTCGGAGTGTCGAGCCTGTTGACCAATATCGGCGTCGCCGCCGTATTCGTCCTCCTGCCGTTTCTCTTCGCCAAGAACCTCATCAAATTGGTCATGAAAGTCGAGCCGGCGACTAAGGACACGGACCCGGAGTTTTTCGAAATCATGGGGGAACTGCGCGAGAGAATCAACGCCCGGCGCCGGGTCGATGGCAAGGCTGAGATTCCCATGCCCGAGATGGTGATCGACGCCATGGAGGCGCCCAACGCGTACGCGACGGGGCGCAGTCCTTTCGCCGCTTTGGTGGGAGTGACGCAGGGCATGAAGGCGATGACGCTCGACCCCGAAAACGTCCGCTCGGGCGTGATCAAGCTGATCGCGGCCTCCAATCCGGAGACCAAGGAATTTGCGGTGTTTCGCCGCGCGATCGCCGGGTCGGTGACGGGGCTTAAGGAGGATGCGACCCAATCCCAGGTCATCGAGACCGTGCGGACGGCCAACGCCTTGGAACTCAAGGCGCTGGGCCGGCGCATGTTGCGCGGAGTTTTGAGCCACGAGTTCTCCCACGTGATGGACCGTCATATGTTGACGGGCTCGGTGACGGGGGCCTTGTCCTTGGGCGTGGCGTTCGCCTCCTACGGCGTGATGTGGGCCGTGGGAACCGCCAAGGCGGCTTTTAAGCGGGCCTTGGGGCTCAAAGAAAAGACCCAAGAGCGGGATTCGCGCTTGATGATCGAGCCGGTGACGACGGGTGCCGCGGTCGCGGCGCTGCCTGTCCTCCTGAGGCTGCTCGCCGCGCTTTGGGGACCCGTGGTGATGGAGATCATAAAGATGACCTCGTCGCGCAACAGCGAGAACATGGCCGATGAGGATGGGGCGCTGCTCAGCGAGGATCCCGAGTCTCTGGCGCTGGCGCTGGCGCTGCTGTCGACGTGGCGCCCCGCGGCGGCCGGGGTTTCCGGCGCGGACGAGGCGCGCGCCGCGGGCCTGCAGCATCTCATGATCGTCAATCCCTTGGAGCAGCTTGAGCATGCCGGCGCGCGCAGGCGGGCTGGAGTCTCAGGCGCGCCGACGCGCGCCGACGACATCATCTTCGAGCAGTTCCTGACCCATCCCAACACGGGTTCGCGCATCCGGCGGCTTCATGACATGGCCGAGGCGCTCAAGAGCCTAAGCCATTTGAGGCCCCCTCCGTTGGCGTTCGTTCCAAAGGCCAAAACCGCCCCCGCTAAAAACGGGGGCGGTCTTTTTCAGGGCGCACTCCGAAGACTGTCCAGTCTTCTGCGAGTGCTTCCTGATGAAGACCGCAACCAGCAATATTGGATCTATACGGTGACCCAGGCCTTGATGGCCTTGGGAACCAACTTCCATTACACGGCGCTGCCAAATCTAGTCGCCCCCAACTCGGAAGACAGCGCCAATCGGGGCTACAACCGCGTCGTCAACGGAGGTTCCCAGGCCTTGGCCAGTTTCGTCACTGGTCCGATCATCGATCGCAGTTCGACTCAAAAAGCCATCGTCTGGTCGAACCTGGGACGGTCCCTGGTCATGGCCATGGTTCCGGTTTTGTTTTTTCAGGGGTATCTGGGTTTTGCGGCTTTCTCCTCCCTAATCGGCATGGCGGGATTTCTGCAGGTGATGGCGTCGACGGCCGGCTCCGTCGCTTTCAACCGCATTCTCGAGAAGGACGAGGCCCACTACAATCGCGCCAACGCGATCTTGACCATCGTGATGAACGTCGTCGGAGTGGTCGGACCTCTTCTGGCGGGCGCCTTCATCGCGGTCATGGACGCGTATTTCGGCCTGCTGACCGGCAACGCCTTGTCGTACGGAGTGTACGCGCTCATGCTCCTGGTCGGCGCTTTGGGGGCGGCTTTATTTTTGCAACTGCCGCGCGACGAGATCATGACGGCGCGACGCGCGCTCGACGATATTCTCCGACGTGAAGGCGTGGGCCCGCGGGTGCGCTACGCCGGAGTGACCAGCGGGCGGGTCGACCGTCGGACGATGCTGCTTGTCGAGGTCGACGGCGACCCCGCTTTGGCGGAGGGTTTGCCGGACCGATTCCAAGGATTTCCGGTCAAGGCGATCGCCCGGCGGCACGTGGTCATCGAGATATTGAACGGGTTTCAAACCATCATCCGCGACCGCTTCCTGCGCCTTTATCTGCTGGTTTCGACGCTGGCGATCATGTCGTCCGACGCGCTTGTCTTCGTCGTTCTTCCCCGGTTTATCGACGATGTCCTCAAGGCGGGCTCCGGGACGTTCGGGGTGCTCCTCTCCGTGACCGCCCTGGGATTGGGGATCGGCTCGGGACTCATGGCGTTCTCTCGCGACCCAGTGGAGATGGCGTTGGCGCCCGCCGCGCGCTCATTGCGCTCGGGCCTGGCCGCGCGCGAGCCCGGCCTCAGCGAGGAGTCCTTGGACGCGGCCATGGCCGCCGTGCGCGGCTCCGTCTACGCCGTGCTGGAGCGCTACAAATCGTCGAGGAGCGGGCAGGCTCCTATCCCCTCTCATGAGGAGTTCGCGGCCGATGTTCTGGCGCAATCCTCCCGCGCCCTGGGCGCGGCGCTCGGCCGGTCTCGGGAGGAAGCCGAGGCGATTCTCGAGGTGACGGGAGCCTTCCGGGATATGCGCTCGTGGCTGACGAGGCGGGGCGAAAAAACTTTGGCGCAATTCCGGAAACAGGACCAGGGAGGTCTCGATCGCCTTGAGCGCCAGGGTTCCTGGTCGTCGCTGCTGCATGGACTGTCATGGCTTATCTATGCCCTTATGTTTTTCACGGGGACGGTGTCGAGTTCCGCGGGCCTGTTGTTTTTATCCGCTCTTCTGGCGGCTCCGGAGATCGTGGTTTGGGCGAGCTTGCTGACCCGGGTCGTGGCGGGCTCCTACCCGGAGAGCCAGGGAAGGATTTACTCCGCGATCAATCTTTATCAGATGCTGTGCGGCATCGTGGGTTTGCTGCTGTACGGTTGGCTCATGAACTCATCGACCGAGTGGGCCCCGTCATTTCCCTTGCTCCCGTTTTGGGCGACCGGCGCGCTATTGATCGTCTGCGCGCTCATCGACTTCGTGGCGCCGAGGCTGATTTTTCCCATCGGCCCAAAGCGCGCTCGCTGAGGGTCCAGGACCCAGGCGGAGAGTCTTAGGTCCCCCGGTTTGTTGGGACTAATGCCGGAGGGGGGTTGGGACCTATGACCCGCTTTGTTTCCTATGCGCGGCGTTATAATTCGAGTGTATGAGACTCCTGAAATCAGCTCTCGCTCTCGGCCTCTCGCTCGCGCTCGTTTTTGTCTCTCCAGGTTCCCACGCTTACGCGGCCGCGGCGCACACCGTTCGCTCCGTCTCGGGCGTGTCTTCCGTGCCGGGCGGCATGGCGCCCAGTTCGGTCGGCGCGACCGCGCTTCATCTGCCGCTCACGCTTCTGTCGGCGCCGCTTGGCGCTGCGTCCTTGCAGGCGCCCGTCGCCGCTCACGGGCCACTCTCGCTCCAGTCCCCCGCGCGTAGCGCGGCGCGTGTCGCGCCTTCCGCGGCTGCGGCAATTTTGAGCGTTCGCCCAACGGCGCCCGTCGCGCAAGCCTCCGCTAAAGGAGTTTTGTCGCATGCCGCGAATATAACGCCGCCGGTTGCGGCCGCGGGTTCCGTTTCAATGGAGCAGGCGGCCGGAGCCCATCCGGTTTTCGACGGCGGCGCCTTTCGCCCGGTCGTCGCGTCGTTTGCCGCGTCACTGGCGCCGCAATCGAATTCGCGATTGGCCTCCAAGGGAGGAAACGCTCACGGCAGCACTCCCGAGACCGGCGCGGTGGATGGAACCGGCCGCCCCTACTCCGATCCTGGGAAGATCGATGATCTCGGCAACCCGAGCCGAAAGGGCGGCGAGGGCGGTCCCGATGAGACGACCGAGAACCCGGAGCGCGGCGGCGGCTCGGAGCTGTTCTCCCTGGGCGGTCTGGGACTGCTCGGCGGCGGCGCGTCGGTTCTGGCGATCCTCACGTTTGGACAACTCGCGATTTTCCCGATGATTCTTTTGTCGCTGATTCTGCATGAGATCGGCCACGCGCGCATGGCCGACTATTTGGGAGATTCGACCGCGCGGCGTCTCAATCGCGCCAGCTTGAATCCTCGCCACTGGCTGACTCATATCGACCCGGTCTTCACTCTGATTATTCCGGCGCTCACGTTCATGCTGTCGGGGATGATCCTAGGCGGCGCGCGCCCGGTACCCGTGGAGCCGAAGAATTTCAAGAATCCGGTTCAGGACATGGCCATGGTGGCCTTCGCCGGGCCCGCCGTCAACATGGGGCTGGCGTTTGCCGGCGCCTTGGCGGTGACCGGCGCCGCCGCCGCGGGCCTTGGCGTGGGCGTGATCGCCGCCTTGGGGGCGTTCGTTTTCCTCAACGTGCTGCTGGCGGTGTTCAATTTTATTCCGCTGCCGCCGCTTGACGGCGGCCACATCCTGCGCGCCCTTCTGCCCGCGCCGATGGGAGACGCCATGGCCTCTTTCTCTGCCCGTTTCGGGGCGGCCTCGATTCTCCTGCCCCTGACGTTCGTCTTGGTGATGGGTGGAAAAATCATGGCGGTCGTGACGTGGATCACGCAGGGCCTCATCGGGGGCCTCATGGGCGTTGCCGGGGTGCAGTTGGCGGGCGCGTTCCTGCCGGCCGTGGCCGCGATCGGCTTGATGGCGGGGCCGCCGTCGACTACGGCGCCCGTCCCGGCGGCTTTGATCGAGAGTTCGTCGCCCGTCGATATGATCGTGATGTTCGGCGATCATAAAACCACGCTGCATGACGCCCATATTTCCAACGTGGACGTGAACCTGCCCCAAGGGGTGGAGCAGTACATGCATGTGCAGCAGGCGATGACGGCTCAGCTGAAGTCGGCGGGCCTGGATGCCGCTGTGCTCGAGCAGTACCAAGCGACTCCGCGGGCGACGTATTCGCGCATCAACGGCGCGACCATCCGCGTCGACGCGTCCAAGGCTGCGGAATTCAAGGCGCTGATGAAGGAGAAGGGCTTCAAGGTGCACCCCAACTCGCGGCGGGAGATCATTCGTCCCATCATCATCAGGCCCGAAGACATGGATCCCGCGGCGCGCAATCCGGTGTCCATGGATGAAAACCTCAAGATCATCAAGGCGAAGAAGGTCATCGCGATCGCGGAAAAAATGTGGGGCGCTCCCGGGTCGGGGTTTTTTCGGAGCCTGTGGAACAGGTTGACCAAGCCGCAGCCGCCCCAGTTGAAATCCGCCGTTATCGACACCGGCGCGGACACGACCCATCCCCTTTTGAAATGGCTTAAAAAGGTCGTCAACGTGACCTCGGGTGAAAACACAGACGACAATGGTCACGGGACTTGGGTGACGGCCGCCGCGATGTATGTGGATCGCTGGTCGAAAGACGTGACTCACTACAAGGCGTTTTTGAATGGCGGCGCCACGACGGACGACCTTCTCAAGTCGATGACTATGGCCGCCAACGCCGGCATTGCGGTGATTTCCAACTCCTGGGGTTCCGACGAGGGCGATCCCGAAAGCCCGGACTCGCTGCTCGTCAAGAAGCTGGCCTCCGAGGGACATATCATGGTCTTTGCCGCGGGCAACTCGGGTCCGGGCGCCAATACGATCGGCTCGCCGGCGATCGTTACCTACCGGCACCCGACAACCGGCGCCATCCGAGTGATATCCGTCGCGGCCGCCGATTGGAACAAGAAAGTCGTCCCGTTCTCCTCGCGGGGACCTGGCTCCGCGGTGACCTCTCAGATTCCCGACTATCCGCATCGACCCGACCTGACGGCCGTCGGCTACAACATCGAGGGCGCGTGGCCCGCCGAGCTTGGGGACGCGGACCGAGTCGATCCGACATTGGGGCCGCTGAAGGCGATTTCCGGAACGTCGATGGCGACGCCCTACGTCAAAGGCGCGATCAAGCTGCTGGCGATGATGTTCGGCGTGACCAAGATGGGGCCGAAGCTCGACGCGGTCGTCAACGCCGTCATGTCCACGCTCGAGAAAACGGGGAAGAACGATTACGACGCCGAGGGCGAGGGATTCCTCAACGTCGAGGCCGCCTATAACAAGCTCGTCAAAACTTTCGAAGGGAAGCCGTAAGGAGATCGGACCATGCTTGCCTCCACGATGTTCATCGTTGAAGACGACGACAATTTCCGCGAGACCTTCATAGACGTCATGTCGCTCAAGGGCGTGGAGGTTTCGGGCGCGCGCACGGGCGACGAGGCGATCAAAGCCCTCAAGCAGAACAAGCCGTCCATCATCATCATGGACGTTCAGCTTCCCGACGTTCACGGCTTCGATTTGTGCCGCAAGGTCAAGCGTCTTGAAAACCAGAAAGACACGCCGATTATATTCGTTTCGGCGTCCACGAAATACGCCGATCCCCGCGATCGCGTGGAAGGCATCCAGGCCGGCGCCGACCAATTCCTGCCCAAGCCGATCACGGTGGAAAAGCTCTGGAGCGAGATAGAGCTCGTCTTGGGCGATCATAAAGCCCACTGAGCCGCGCGGCGCTTGACACTCGTTGACGCTCCTGCTATCATGACCTTGTCGTTGACGTTCCTCTCAGGAGAATCCTCCCGATGGCCGAAATTCAGCTGACCGACGAGACCTTCGACAAGGAAGTTCTGGAGTCCGCCCAGCCCGTGCTGGTGGACTTTTGGGCGCCGTGGTGCGGGCCGTGTCGCATGCTGACGCCGGTCATCGAGGAGGTCGCCAAGGAGTACGCGGGCAGGGTCAAGGTCGCGAAAATCAACACCGACGACCACCCCAAGGCTCCCGGGCGGTTTCGCATCTCGGCTATTCCCACGATTCTGTTTTTCAAGGGTGGGAAGATGGTCGAGCAGCGCGTCGGGGTGCAGTCGAAGGCCGACATCAAGAAGCTCCTCGACGGTCTGCTCGCTTAACGATCGTCTCGTCGTCCCAGTAAATCCAGTCGTCTCCTTTCGACCTTCGGTCGATGAAATCCCGTCTTTACCTGATCGACGCTCACGCATACCTTCACAGGGCCTACCATGCCCTGCCCCCTTTGACCAACGCCAAGGGGGAGCCGGTGGGGGCTTTGTATGGCTTTGCCCGGACTTTGATCCAAATCCTGAAACGGGACCATCCCGAGGGGCTGGCGGTGTGCTGCGACTCCCCGGGACCGACATTTCGACACAAGGCCTATGATCGCTATAAGGCCACGCGCAAGGACATCGATCCAGATTTGATCTCCCAGTTGGCCTTGGCCAAGCCCCTGGTCGAGGCGCTGGGTTTTGCGTGCGTCGAAAAGGCCGGTTTTGAGGCCGACGATCTTATGGCCACCCTGGCTCGCCGGGCGGTCAAGGAAGGCTGGCAGGCCGTGCTCGTGACCGGTGACAAGGACGCCTTGCAGTTGGTGGGCCCCGATGTGCGCGTGTTCAACGCGGCCAAGGACGTCTGGATGGACCCCGCTCAGGTCGAAAGCAAGCTCGGGGTTCCGCCGTCGCTTGTGCGCGACTACTTGGCGATCGTGGGAGATTCCTCGGACAACGTTCCGGGGATCAAGGGAGTGGGGCCCGTGGGCGCGGTCAAACTGCTCAAGGCCTATGGCTCGCTTCAGGGCGCTCTGGCCGCCGCCAAACGAGGCGACAAGGGCTTGAGTCCGAAGCTCGCTCAGGCGCTCAGGGACGGTGAGGCGGCGGCCGATCTGGCCGTGTCCCTGATCACCCTGGAAGAAAAGGTCCCCTTGGAGATGGCCGTCTCGGATTTCCAAGTCAAGAAGCCCGATCCGCAGACATTGACCCGAGGGCTTGAGGCCTTCGGCTTTCGTTCCCTGATCAAGGATTTGGGAGGAAGTCCCTCCGCCCCCGCGGGACCGTCATCGGCGGTGAGGGGGCCGGCGGCGGCCGCAGGGCGCGCCGAAAAAGTCGATTTAAAATCAATAGCCAAGGACTTGGCGAAGGCCGGCACGGTGAACGTCGTGGCGGTGCCCGACGCGGTCGGCGAGGGCGAGCTGCTCAGCGTTTCCCGCGTGCGTTTGGGTCTGGGACTCGAGGATGGACGCGTGGCCGTGATGGATGAGCACTCGGCTAAGGCCGCGAGCGCTAGGGCCGTCGTCTCGGGCCGGGCGATGAAAGCGAGCTGGGACGTCAAGGCCAGCCGCGCGGCGCTCGATGCGGCCGGCATCGAGCTTGCCGGTCCTTATTTCGACCATAAGCTCGCGGCGTATTGCCTGGATCCGGCCGGCGCCAAAGACCCCAAGTCCGCCGACGCCGAGTTGTCCCTGTTGGCTCGCGCGGCGCTGTGCGTCGGACGCGAGCAGGCTCGCGGCCGCATGAAGGAGGCCGGGGTCCTCGATCTCTTCGACAACGTCGAGATGCCGCTGTGCGAAGTGCTCCGCGACATGGAACGCGCGGGCATTCTCATCGACGAGGCCTATTTGCGGGACCTCTCCAAAGAGTTTATCGAGTCCCTGTCCGTCCTGCAAAAGGAAATCGACTCGCTGGCCGGCGCGCCGCTCAACGCGCAGTCGCCCAAGCAGCTGGGGGAGGTCTTGTTCGATCGTTTGGGGCTTCCCGTTTTGCACAAGACCGCCAAAGGCGGGCGTTCGACCGATGAAGAAACCCTGCAGGCGCTGGCGGCTCGACATGCCCTGCCCGGCAAGGTCCTCGAGTACCGAGAGATCGCCAAGCTCGAATCCACGTACGTGCGCGGCCTTCTCGAACGCATGAATCCCCAGACGCGCCGAGTTCATACGACGTTCGACCAAACCGGAACCATGACCGGGCGCCTGTCGAGTCTAGACCCCAACCTCCAGAATATCCCCATTCGCACCGACGCCGGGCGCCGCATCCGCCGGGCGTTCGTCGCTCCCAAGGGCAGGCTTCTCGTTTCGGCGGATTACTCCCAAATCGACCTGCGCGTCTTGGCCCATGAGTCCGGGGATGCGACGCTGATGGAGTCGTTTGAAAAGGGGGAAGACATTCACCTGCGCACCGCCGCCGAGATATTCCGGCTCCCTCCCGGGTCGGTCACCTCCGACCAGCGCCGCGCGGCCAAGGCCGTCAATTTCGGCATCGTTTACGGCCAAACCGCTTTCGGCTTGTCGAACCAGTTGGGAATACCCCAGCACGAGGCCGCCAGCTATATTAAAAAATACCTGGAGCGCTACCCGGGGGTTTCGGCGTGGGTGGAGGCCAATCTCGCCAAAGCCAAAGCCGAGGGGTGCGTAGGACCTTTCTGGGCCGCGTGCGGTGGCTGCCCGATCTCGCCGCGAAAAATTCCGCGGTCCGTCAATTCACGGAGAGAGCCGCGCGCAACACCCCGATCCAAGGCGGGTCGGCCGACATCATCAAGATCGCGATGCTCGACATCGCCAAGAGCCTGGCCAAATGGAAGGCTCTCATGCTCCTGCAGGTCCATGATGAGCTCGTTTTCGAGGCGGACAAGAGCGACGCGGCCGCCTTCGGCCGGTGGGTCAAGTCGGTGATGGAGAAAGCGGTCGCGCTCCGGGTGCCCATCGTCGCAGACGTCAAGATCGGCCCGAATTGGCAGGACATGGAGAAGATCTCATGACGCGCATTTTTCGCCACGATCCCATCGATTTTCGCTCCCTGCCCTCCGGAATCAAGACCTTGGTGGTCGCCAACATCGTCGGGTTTCTCGTCAGTTTCCTGGTGCCGGACATGCATCGTCTTTTCGGCTTGGTGCCCGAGCAGGCTCTGTTTTCCCGCTGGATCTGGCAGCCGTTTACCTACATGTTTCTTCACGGCAGTTTTTGGCATCTGTTGTTCAACCTCTTCGCGCTGTGGATGTTCGGCATGCCCATCGAGGCGCAGTGGGGGGAGCGGGACTTCATCAAATACTATTGGCTGTGCGGCCTCGGCGCGGCCGCAGCCCACCTGGCGCTGTCACCTCATTCCACGGTTCCGGTCATCGGGGCCTCGGGTGCCGTGTACGGACTGCTCGTGGCGTTCGCGATGCTCTATCCCGACGCGGTCGTGTATTTGTACTTCCTGATACCGATCAGGGCGGCGCACATGGCCATTTTGTTCGGCCTGATCGAATTTTTTTCCGGCGCGACGGGAGCGACCCCCGGGGTGGCTCGCTTCGCTCATTTGGGCGGGATGGTCACGGGTTATCTCTACATTCGCTGGTGGTGGGTGCTCAAGCTGCGCGCCAAGGCGTTTTATTACAGCCTGTCG
>ERZ1292630.1914-Hain-H41-02um-R3-1914-length-19762-cov-6_pt1 | contig 19762 bp, 15 predicted proteins | sample MGYA00564408_ERZ1292630 | MGnify/ENA primary metagenome ERZ1292630 (study PRJEB36523, sample SAMEA6512641) | groundwater metagenome | collected 2019-01-08 | study: AquaDiva: Metagenomics assemblies of 32 groundwater samples
CCCGCATCGGCGGGGATTGCTTGCGGGAGATCGAACGACGTTTGGGGCGGTCCAACTTCCTCCAGATGGCCCGCGAAGTCGCCTTCTCCCATCACGAACGCTGGGACGGTAGCGGGTACCCGGCCGGGCTGCGCGGAGAACGGATTCCCTTGGCGGCCCGCATCGTCGCGATCGGCGACGTCTACGATGCCCTCGCCTCGCGGCGCGTCTACAAGGAACCGCTACCCCACGACAAGTGCGTGGCCATCATCCGCGAAGGCGCGGGAACACAGTTTGATCCGCGAATCGTCGAAATCTGGCTCACGATCGCATCCAGGTTCCGCGAAATCGCCGAACGCTATTCAAGCTCCCATACGCAATCCTTCGACGAACAGGTCGAGGATGAACCGGCGCCCGCAACCGAAACTTGCGGCTCGCTGACATCGACAAAAATCCAATCGTCTGAATGTCTAAACGTCCAAATTTAGACTTTTTGACTTTTGGGCTTTTCGACGTTTCGGGTCGCGGCGTCATTCGAGGTGGTGATCGCCGACGGGTTCGTACCCACGGTTGGAATTGATGAAGGAGAGACCAGATAATGATGTATTCCACCAAGATCAGCGCGTCGAGGGAACGAAGCATTCTCGAAATCATGCTCATGATCGTCGTGATCGGCATGACCTACCTCATGCTTCGCATGGGCGGCTACAAGGCGGTCGCGCTCAACCTGTTCTTTCTCCCCATTGTGCTCAGCGGATACTACCTGGGCCGCGCCCACGCCGGCGTCCTGGCGCTCTTTACGGCGCTGCTCGTGGCCATCGCGACGGTCATGGATTCAACCGGCTACGCTGCGTATGTATCCACCCTTACGATCGGGCTGGCGCTGACCGTATGGGCGGGCGTTCTCGGCTTGACCGCGCTTCTCGTCGGCACGCTTTGCGACGAACGGGCCGCAAAAGCCGACGAACTCCATGAGGCTTACATTGGCGTCGTCGAGGTCATGTCCAAGTATCTCCAGAGCGGCAACCCGCGGGTCAAGGCGCGGTCCGTTCGCACGGCCGAAATCGCCCAGATGGTCGCTGATGAGATCGGTCTGCCGAGTCAGCAGGTGGACGATATTCGCGTCGGTGCTCTGCTCTGGGAGTTGGAGAATGTGGAGGTCACCACGAAGTTTCTGACCCGCGCCGTGGACGTCCTCGAAGGGCAGCCCGCGCTTCACGAAAAAACCTCATTCCTCGGCGTCGATCTCGTGCATTCGTTGGCCGAGGTGCTTCGCGGCGCAATCCCGCTCCTGCTTACTCAGGAGGATGACCCGGGCGCGGGCGGCGTCGCAGGCGGCGTGGCATCCCCGCGAACGGAAGTTCCGCTCGGCGCGAGAATCATTCGCCTGGTGCGGCTTTTCGATTCCAAGACCTCCGCGACCGCGTCAGATTCGGGGCTTGGTGCGCTGCAAGCCGTCGCCGATCTGCGTAAGACGGTTTCGGATGAGTTTGATCGCAGGGTGCTCGACGCGCTCGGGCGCGTGGTGGGGCGTTGGGAACGCAAGGCCGTGCGCGAACCCGTTCTCGTGTAGGTCTCTGAACCCGGCAATCCCGGAGCCCCGGCATTAATGCCGGGGCTCCGAAATCTGCGCTATCGGACCAGTGAACCAGGGGGGGGGGGGGGGGGGGGGGTTTTGGGGTTTAGGAACCGCCCCCCATACCCCATACCTTAGGCCGAAACCCCCGCCCCCCACACGTCACGGCATACAGGAAACTCGCGCAAACATTACGCCGATACATAGACAGGCGACCTGCGAAATCCGGGAAGCATACACACTGACGGGACGGCCATGAGCAATCTACTGCACGTATGTCTCTATAACATCGACCCCGCCGCGTCCAAAGAGTTGACGACGCGAATCAGCGCTTTGAACTTCGTCCGCTTTGTTGCCGAGGTCGCAACGCCCGCCGATCTCGCCAAACTCCTCCGTGACTCGCCGGTCAACCTCGTTTTCTTTCATCTTGATCCCCAACCGGCCGCCGTCCTCGAAGTCATCGATCAGGTTTCGGCGCGTTTTCACGGCCTCGCCCTGATTGCGATCGGCCATGAAACGGGGCCCGATGCGATTCTCGCTCCCATGCGCGCCGGTTGCGACCAGTTCGTCTGCGAACCGATCGAACCCGACGATCTCGCCAGCGCCGTATCGCGCGTCGCCAGCCGCCGTCTGCTTTCCACCACCAAGAGCCGCTGCATTTGTATTGTCGGCGCCAGCGGCGGCGTCGGGGCAACCTCGATCGCCTGCAATCTGTCGCTCGAACTTGGAAATCTTTCCGAACGCGACTGCGGCCTGGTCGATCTTGACCTTCAGTTCGGAAACGTCGCCGTCAACTTCGACGCCGACCCGAAATACTCCATCTACGACCTCGCGGTCTCGGGCGGCGAACTGGATCGCGCCATTCTCACGTCGACGCTCACCAGCCTTCCCTGCAAAGTGTCCATGCTGACGCGACCGGATGTCATCGAACAGTGCGAGCACGTGACGCCGGAACTGATTCAACACGTCCTGGAACTGATGGGTGACGTCTTCGAAAACGTCGTGGTCGATGTCCCCGGACACTTCGATCCCCAGACGATGGCCGCATTCACCCGGGCCGACCTCATTCTTGTCGTCTGTCAGATGCTTGTGCCCAACATCCGCAGTGCACATCGTCTCTTCGACGCGCTTCAACGATTCGGTGTTCCCGTCGATCGAATCGAGTTGGTCGTCAACCGCAGCGACGGGCGCGCCGGCCGGCTCTCGGAAAAAGACGTCGAGGAAACCATCAAAAAACCCCTCTTTGCCTGCGTCCCCAACGACTACCAGTTCGTCGCCCGCTCGATCGACGTCGGCCGTCCCATCGCCGCCCTCGATCAGAACAACCCCGTTCGCAGCGCCATCCGCAAGATGGCCAAGAAAATCATCGCGGGCGACGCCGCTCCCGCCGAAACCAAAGAAGCCCGTCGCGGCCTGTTCGGCAGACTTCTTTCCAGATAGCGGTGATCAACGCGGCACGCGCAACTCTTGCGCTTCCGCGCGGCTATCCGAGGCTCCCCAGAAAACTACGCATCTCCTCCTCCGCGTGTGCATCACCCTTCGCCCGCGCCGCCGCGATCCCCGTCACCAGCGTCGCTCGCGCTTCCTCCAGGCGACCCAGCGCGACGCAGGTGTTGGCCTTTTGATAGTGGGCGGCCGAATAACCCGCATCGAGCCGTAAAACGCGGTCGAAGCGTTCCAGCGCGGCCTCGGCCTCGCCCTCTTTCACCAGTTCAATCGCCAGCCCGTAATGAAGGAACGCGTCATCGGGTTGCTTGACGAGCAATTCTTGCAGTTTCTCGCGCCGGGTCATCGCCTAACGCACTTTCCCATCGCACAGTGGGCTGAAGGCCCAACGAGCCTATACCACATCGCCGGATTCCGGCAAACCCCCTTGCGTTGATTCGCGCCAAAAGGGCCGATAGAATACTCGGCTCGAAATCATCTTTACCGGAATATGGGGTTCTTGAAGAATTCGGATCAGCGCGCGGGTGACGACGACCCGCCCGGAGTCGGTTGGCGTGGAAAAAACGACGCTCTGGTCACGTGTGGGCGATTGGGTGCGGAACCCCCGTCGCACGCTGGGATGGGATTCCGCCTCCTTGTCCGATGCCGCTCAAGTTCGTCACCGCGATGACCATTCATCGAACGGACGCGAACGAGCCGACGCCGATGGCGCGGATTCCGTGCCCTGGTATCGCTACGGCGGACTTCGTTCGCGCGTCCTGGAAATCGCCCTCGAAACGCGCCGCGTCGCCGAACTCCTCGAATCCCAGCGGGTTCAGCTTGAACGGCAGACGGAAGACACACGGCTCGCCAACCGCGCGATCGATCGTTTGGCGACGAGTCTCTCGACAGTCCCCGACGTCTTGCGCACGCAGGCCGACCTTCTCGCCTCCGTCCAGCGCCGACTCGACGCCGATGCCGCCGGCATCAAACAAATACAGGAAGGGTTGTCGCAACTTGCGGGATCAAAGGACGCGCTGAACGAAGCAACCGCGTCGCTCGCCCGATTCGCCGAGGCTTCGCAGACCACGGGCGAAATGCTCGGTGCGGGGCTAGAACGGGTCCGCCAGTCCGTCGGACTGCTCGGCGATTCTTCCACCGCGGCCTTGCGCTCGCTCGACGCCCTTCGATACGATCTCCATGAACGAGGCGACGATTGGAACGCCTCGCTCGCCGGGCTGAACAGACGGCTCACTTGGTTCGCCTCGTCCGCCCTTGCCTTGGCTCTGATTGCGCTGCTGACGGGAGTCATCGCGCTGCTACGCTGACCGCGCAACGGTCGCCGCGACGAATCACGGCGACGGAGAATGACATTGGCCGATACATTGATGCCCCCGCGCGAAGCGGTTCAACGACTACTCGCCGGCATGGGCCAGCACGGCGCCTCCGACATGCACCTCAAGGTCGGGTATTCTCCGCACTACCGGATCACCGGTCATCTGCGCAAGCTCGACATGCCGCCCTTCCCCGACAGCAAATACATTGAGGAAATGCTTGCCGACCTCATGCCCGAGGAGCGCCGCGAACTCTTCCGCAAACACGGCGATCTCGACTTCTCCGCCCGCGGACCCTCCGGCGATCGCTACCGCATCAACATCTACCGCTCCACCGGCGAAACGCACGCCTCCGTGCGCCGCGTCCAGAGTCAGATTCCGACCTTCGAAGAACTGCACCTTCCTCCGGTTTACTGCGACACCGTCACGAAAAATCACGATGGACTGATCCTCGTCAGCGGCGTCACCGGCAGCGGAAAGAGCAGCACCCTCGCGGCCATGGTCGAGCACATCAACCAGCACCGCAGCGCCCACATCATCACCATCGAGGATCCGATCGAGTTCGTCTTCCATCCGAAAAAATCCATCATCTCCCAGCGCGAAATCGGCATCGACGTGCCCGACTATCACGAAGCCCTCCGCTTCATGGTCCGCCAGGACCCCGATTGCATCATGATCGGCGAGTTACGCGACCGTGAGACGATGACCGCCGCGCTTCAGGCCGCCGAAACCGGCCACCTCGTCTTCGGCTCGCTCCACGTCAGCGACGCCCAGCAGACCTTCATCCGAATCCTCGAGTTCTTCCCGCGCGACGAGCACGCGTTCATCCGTTCGTCGCTTGCCAACAGCCTGCGGGCCATCATGTGCCAAAAGCTCGTACCCGGCATTGCGGAGGGAACGCAGTACCCCTCCACCGAGGTGCTCCTGCGCAACTCCACCGTCCGCGACAAGATCATGCACGAAGAGGACGAGGACATCCCCGCCATCATCGCCCAGTGCGAGCATGAGGGAATGCGCTCCTTCACCACCTCGCTCTGCGAGTTGATCGAGACCGACAAGGTCCACTACGACACCGCGATGGAGTACGCCCCCAACCGCGAAGGCCTCGCCTCCGCCGTAAAAGGAATCAAATCCACCGCCCAGACCCTCGTCGGCCGAACCCGCGGCGGCAGAGGGTAGCACGCGGTGTAACAGACGCGCCGGAACGAAGCTTGGTCCGGCGTCACCTTCCGGCATGAATCGCGTCAAAGGAACTCTGCGTAGCAAATCGGGTCTATCAAACCCGCCTGCCGAAAGCCTTCTAGTCTCAAAACGCAACTGTCACACTGCCCGCATGCAACGCCTTGTTTCGGCGGGTCGTAGCAACTGTGCGTGAGACTAAAATCGACGCCCAGCCGCGCGCCCTCCCGGATAATGTCCGCCTTGGACATCTGAATGAGCGGCGCATGAATCGTAAACCGTTCTCCGTTCACGCCGGCCTTCGTGGCGACATCCGCGAGCCGCTGAAACGCTTCCACAAATTCCGGACGACAATCCGGATATCCCGAGTAGTCGATCGCGTTCACGCCGATAAAGATGTCGCTCGCTCCGCGGGCCTCCGCGAACGCCAGCGCGAACGCCAGAAAAATCGTGTTCCGCGCGGGAACATAAGTGACCGGAATTCCCCCGCCGATCCGCGCTACCTCTCCCGGTTTCGGCACCGCGATCTGGTCCGTCAGCGCCGAACCGCCGAAGACTCGAAGGTCGATCCGCTCTACCAGGTGTTCCGCCACGCCAAGCGCCGCCCCCACACGCCGCGCCGCCGCCACCTCGTACACAGGTCGCTGTCCGTAATCAAAGGTCAACGCATGCAGGCCAAACCCACGCTCGCGGGCGACCGCAGCCGTCGTGGCCGAATCCAACCCGCCCGATAATAACACGATTGCAGGCCTGATCTGATTGGTTTCCATTGGGTCATCCTGTGAAGGCGTCGCGTAACAGTTTTGTAATTATCGCTTCATGTGAAACCATTTTCAGTATTGGGAGTAGGATTTTCTCGATGCTCACGGCACCGTCAATCACTTGGTCGGTGTAACTCGGATGTAATGAGCTTCAACGCGTCCTGCAAGCGGCCTTGCGGGATTTCCGATCGAATTGTATCTTGCGCTCCCTTTCAGAGACCATCCGACGGACATGCGTCCGTTGACCGAAATGGTTCCACGATTTTTCGTTTTTCGGAGAAGCAGACCATGAGAGCCGTACGTAACCTGTTGATCGCTTGTGCGATCGTAGCATTCACTGTTCCCGCGCTGGCGCAGGAGAAAAAGGCGGACCCCCACGCCAAGCCGGCAACACCGGAGAAAAAGGCTGAGCCTGCTGCCAAGCCTGCAACGCAGGAGAAGAAGGCCGAGCCCGCTGCCAAGCCCGCAGTTGAGCCTGAGAAAAAGGCGGAACCCGCCGCCAAGCCGGTCGTGGCGGACAAGCCTGCCGCCGCCGCCACGGTCGCCGCGATCGGCAAGCCCGCTCCTGACTTCACCCTCAAGAGCGCCGAAGGCAAGGATGTAAAGCTCGCCGACTATAAGGGCAAGATCGTCGTGCTCGAGTGGTCGAACGCCGGTTGTCCGTTCTGCGTGCGTCACGCGAAGAACAAGACCGCCGAGAAGACAATGGCTGCCTACAAGGACAAGGGCGTGGTCTGGGTCAGTATCGACTCGACCGACGGCGCGAAGGCTGACGATATCAAGAAATTCGTGAAGGACAACGGTCTCACCGCTGCGTACCTGCTCGACCCGACGGGCGCAACGGGCAAGGCCTACGGCGCCAAGACCACCCCGCACATGTTCATCATCGACGCCAAGGGCAACCTCGCCTACAGCGGCGCGATCGACGACGACGCGGATGGCAAGAAGGAAAAGGCTCGCAACTACGTCCAGGAAGCCGTGGACGCGCTCCTCAAGGGCTCGACCGTCGCAACCGCGACGACTGAATCCTACGGCTGCTCGGTAAAGTACGGCAAGTAGTATCCGGATTGTGCGATCCGAACGTCCCATGAGGACGAGCGGACGATTGTCTGCAAGCATGTTCCGGCGGAGTGTCGCATCGGCACGCTTCGCCGGACTTTTTTCTTGCGCTGCCTACCCCGAATTCCGAAAACCATTTGGACGCCCGACCGCATTCCACCAATGTGGATCGCCGGTTTCGTCTAGGCCTTCGCGGGCTATAATCGACCGTTGAGTTCGATCATGCCATTGCCGACTACGCAACTCATGGACGCAAAAGACCAGGTGCCCGGAAAGGCATCGGTTGCCCGATCTTCGTGCGCAGCCGACCCGCGAAGCGCATTCCTTGCTCTGCTTCGACCGTCGCAATGGGTCAAGAACGTCGTTGTTTTCGCCGGTCCGGCCGCAGGCCTGAAGCTCTCCTCCGCCGATTCATTGAACAGCGCGGCCCTGACCTTCGCGGCGTTTTGTCTAGCCGCGAGCAGCAGCTACGTGCTCAATGACATCTTCGACCGAGAAGCCGACCGCAGCCACCCGACAAAACGCAACCGCCCTGTCGCCGCCGGGCGTATCGGCGTCGGCGCCGCGCTGGCCGCGGCGGGAGTGTTGCTGGCGGGCTGCCTCGCGGTCGCGACGCTTTTCCTGCCCCTCGGCGTCACGCTCGTCCTGGCGTTCTATTGGGTCATGACGCTCGTCTACTCCGCCTGGCTGAAGGAGCGTGTCATCCTCGACGTCATCGTGATCGCCGTGGGCTTCGTCTTAAGAGCGCTCGCCGGTTCGCTCGCGGTTGGCGTGCCCGCGTCCGAATGGCTCGTCGCCTGCGTCTTTACGCTCTGTCTCTTCATGGGCTTCGGAAAACGCCGCTGCGAAATCGCCATGATCGGAGACGCCGAGAACATCAGCCGCCACCGCCGCACGCTGGTTCGCTACACGCCGGACCTCTTGAACCATCTGCTCACCGTCTCGGCCGGCATCACCATCATTACGTTTCTTCTTTATACGCTCGACGCCCAACATCCCGCCCCGTTCCACAAAGAGCATCTTTTCTATACGCTGCCGCTCGTCGTTTACGGCGTATTCCGTTTCGCGATGCTCACGGAGCTTGGCGCACACACCGGCCCCACCGAAATCGTACTGCGGGACCGGGCCATACTCCTGACGATCATTCTCTGGACGGCCTGCGCGCTCGTGGTTGCGTATCAAAGCGCCCTTTTCGGCCCGCAGGGGCTGTCTCGCTTGTTCGGCGCCGGATAGTGCCGGATGTTTGTGCAGAGCCGGTTATGTTGTTGAAGGCGGGTGGCCCAGATCGTCAGACCTGGGGGACTGATTCCCTGCAAGCGCCCGCCGATACTCGGTTTCCTCTTCTTACACGGTGAATTGTATCTCGCCTACATGCTGCCGGCGCGCGACCCGCCAACCCGGCCGTCAAATCGAATCACGCCTCTTGTTTTAGTCGGCTGGGCGGCGCGGTATCATCCCTCCATTGACTCATAGCGGCGAGGCACTCATGGCGCATAGCGTATTGATCAAACCCACGCACAAAGCAATCACCGAGTACTATCGAACACTTGCGGACACGACCGCCCAAGGTGCGGCAAACGAAATGGCCATCCGCCGGGCGTTTCGCGAACTCCTTGCCACCACCGCCAAACTCCACGGGTGGACCATTATCGAAGAAGAAAGCCATGCCGCCGACGTCGTCAAGGGCGGAGGCAAGGTCCAGCCCGATGCAACATTCCGTGATAAGAACACGCTCCCCCGAGGTTATTGGGAAGCGAAGGACACCGCCGACGACCTCGACGCCGAAATCCGCAAGAAAACCAAGAAGGGCTACTCGCTCGTCAACACGATCTTCGAAGATACCCGTACGGCGGTCCTCTACCAGAATGCGCAAGAAGCCCTGCGCATCGACCTGACCGACCCTCAGGCCGTCTCGGACCTGCTCAATGGCTTTTACGCACACACCGAGCCGGACTTCGATCGTTGGGAGAAAGCCGTCGAGGACTTCAAGGACCGCGTTCCGGAACTGGCCAAGGGTCTAGTCACCATCGTTGAGACCGCGCACAAGAAAAACGCCAGGTTCAAGCAAGCCTTCGCCGACTTTTTCGCCCTCTGCCAGACGGCCCTGAACCCCAACATCGCGGAAAAAGCCGTTGACGAAATGCTGATCCAGCACATCCTCACCGAACGCCTCTTCCGCACCATCTTCAACCGGGCGGATTTCACCCAGCGCAACGTCATCGCCGCGGAAGTCGAAAAGGTCATCACCGCGCTGGCCTCTCAATCCTTCTCCCGCGAGGAGTATTTGAAAGGCCTCGACCGCTTCTATCTCGCTATCGAAAACGCCGCCCGCCACCTCGAATGGGCCGAGAAGCAGCACTTTCTGAACGTCATCTACGAGCGCTTCTTCCAGGGCTACTCCGTCAAGACCGCCGACACCATGGGCATCGTCTACACCCCTCAGCCCATCGTCGATTTCATGTGCGCCTCGGTCGCCGAAGTCCTCAAGAACGAATTCAATAAAGAGCTGGGTGACCCCGACGTGTTCATTCTCGACCCCTGCACAGGCACCGGCAACTTCATCGTCAATCTCCTCCGCCGCATTCCTCCGAAGAAACTCACCGCCGCCTACGCCCACAACCTCTTCGCCAACGAGATCATGTTGCTGCCGTACTACATCGCGGCGCTGAACGTCGAGCATGCTTATTACGAACTCAGTGGCACGTACGAAGCCTTTGAGGGTTTATGCTTTGTCGATTCACTGGATATCGCTGAACACCCACAGAATGGATTTGACTTCTTTACTGAGAAGAATACGGAACGAGTTGAACGTCAGAAGAAAACCCAAATAACAGTAGTCATCGGCAATCCCCCCTATAACGTGGGGCAGATGATTCACAACGAACAGAACCGGAATCGTCCCTACAGCGTAATTGACGCGCGAGTAAGCACAACCTACGCTGCCGCGTCGTCTGCTACGTCTGTAAGCAAGTTGAATGATCCCTACGTCAAATTCATTCGCTGGGCAACAGACCGCCTCGGTACGCGAGACGGTATCGTCTGTTTCGTGACGAATAACAGTCTTCTGGAACAGGTCGCTTTTGATGGGATGCGAAAGCACCTTCTCCAGGATTTCACCGCAATCTACCATTTGGACCTCAAGGGCAATGTTCGGAAGAACCCAAAACTCAGTGGCACGCAATACAACGTGTTCGGCATTCAGGTAGGAGTAGGAATCACCGTGCTCGTCAGACGCCAGACGAAACCGTGGTCGGTCGCCCGTGGTAGACCGGCAGCAGGGACTGCGTTTGTGCGCTACGCCGACATTGCTGCAGATGTGCGCAGAGCGGAGAAGCTGACTTGGGTTCAAAAGCAGCAATCCGTCACAGGTGTCAGATGGAAAAAGCTTCATCCTGACGAGAAGCATTCGTGGCTCGTCCCGGAAAATGGGTCAGAGTATGATTCTTTTATCTCAATCGGCAACAAAGACTCTAGATCATCCAAAAAGAATAATGTTGAAACCGTCTTTAAGGATTACTCGCTTGGTGTAGCCACTCATCGCGACCAAGTGGTTTACGATTTCTCGTATTCGTCTTTGGTTTCACGATTGAAGGAATTTATCGAGGACTACAACGCTGAAATCGATCGATGGAAACGCGCCGGCTCGGGCTTGAATGTGGACGAATTCGTTTCCTACACAAAAATTGCGTGGGATCGCGACTTGAAGAAAGATCTAACGCGGTACCGTTATGTGAAATTTGTTAAAGATAAAGTACGTTGCGGATTGTATCGACCATTCTGCAAGCAACAATACTATCTGGATCGCGTTCTAAATGGCGAGATATACTCGATACTAAAGATTCTTCCCACGCTCGCTTCGAAAAACGTAATGATCTGTGTACCGGGTCTAAGTGGACGTGCCAATTGGACGGCCATCGTCACCGACTGCATTCCAAACCTCTCGCTGACGTCGCTTGACTCATTTCAGTGCTTCGCCTTCTACATCTACGATGATGACGGCTCTAATCGACGCGAAAACATCACCGACTGGGCACTGGAACAATTCCGGAGCCACTACAAAGGCAAGAGAATTTCCAAGTGGGACATTTTCTATTACGTCTACGGCCTGCTCCACCATCCCGGCTACCGCGAGAAGTTCTCCAATAACCTCAAACGTGAACTGCCACGTATCCCTTTCGCTCCTGATTGCGGAGCATTTACGAAGGCCGGGAAAAAACTGGCCGACCTGCACCTGAACTACGAATCCGCCAAGGAATTTCCGCTGAAAGAAAAGAACACTCCCGGTATCCCGCGCTCCCCGCGAGTGGAATCCAAGATGAAACTCACCAAAGACAAAACCGCCCTCATGGTCAATGAGTCGCTTACCCTCACCGGCATTCCGCCCGCGACCTTCGACTACAAGCTCGGCAACCGTTCAGCACTCGACTGGGTCATCGATCAATACCAGGTCTACACTGACAAACGCACCGGCATCACCAGCGACCCCAACGCTTGGGGCGAAGAGCACGACAACCCCGAATACATCATCGAACTTCTGGCGCGGGTGATTACGGTCTCGCTCGAAACGCTGAAGATCGTCAAGGGACTTCCGAAGGAATATGCCAACTGACCGTGCATCACCGAGCGGAAACCCGCCGCCAGTACCCACTTGGGGAGGGTGGCCCAGGTCGCCGGACCTGGGGGACTGCTTCCCTTCGAGCGCCATTCGGGGTGATCGCTCTCCCCGCCGAAAACAGCGCGCGCCCTTCATGTTATTATAGTAGTGTTTCGCGAGCGACTCTCCGATGAGACCTTCGCAACAGTGGTTACGAACAACGCAATCGGCTCGTTGGTGCGTTGCAGGTAATCGACAATCGACAATTTTCAAGCGACAATCCGAATCATGCTTCGCTCCAAAGTCGCCATCCTTCGAACCTCGCCCGAAACGGTGCTGGAAGACTATCACCGTTTAATGAACCTCGCTGATTATCAAAGCGTCATCGCCCGGGACGCCGACACCGCGCTCAAGGTCAACATCAGTTGGCATTTCTTCTACCCCGCCGCCTCGACGACGCCCTGGCAGCTCGAGGGCGTCATCCGCGCCATGAAACGCGACGGCTACGACCCGAATCTCATCCACGCCTGTCACAATCGCACCGTCGTCATCGACGCCCGCCTCGGCGAGCGCGAGAACAAGCAAGTCAACGTCGTCGAGGCCCACGGCCTGCGCAACATCCACCTTTACGATCCCGACGTCGAATGGATTCCGATTCGCGAAGCCGTCGGTGAACTCGCCGACAAGTTTCTATGCCTCAACGACGTCTATCCGAAGGGATTCAGCATCCCGCGGCGCTTCATCGGCGAGAACATCATCCACCTCCCGACGGTCAAGACGCATGTTTTCACGACCATGACCGGGGCGATGAAAAACGCCTTCGGCGGACTGCTCAACGAGCATCGCCACTGGACGCACCCGGTCATCCACGAAACGCTCGTCGATCTGCTGATGATTCAACAAAAGATTCACCGCGGCCTCTTCGCCGTCATGGACGGCGCCTTCGCCGGCGACGGCCCCGGCCCGCGCTGCATGATCCCCTGCGTCAAAAACGTTCTGCTCGCCTCCGCCGATCAGGTCGCCATCGACGCGATGGCCGCCAAACTCATGGGCTTCGATCCGCTCTCCGACGTGAAGTTCATCCGCCTTGCGCATGAGCGCGGGCTGGGCTGCGGCGATCCGAACGAAATCGAAATCGTCGGCGATGTTGAGATCGCCCGCGAAAACTGGCGCTTCGAAGGTCCCTTCAAACGCATGACCTTCGCCGCGACGATGCAACACTGGATTTACTGGGGCCGATTGAAACGATTTCTCGAATGGTCGCTGCGGACCTGGCTCGCCCCGTGGGCCTACATCGCCAGCGTCCTCTATCATGACACGTTCTGGTATCCGCTTCGCGGGCGCATCCGCGTCGAGCACGCCATGAGCAGCGTCTGGGGCCGGCTCTTCCACAACTGGGAGACGGTCCGCGCCGACGAGCGCGGTTATCCGAACGTCGGCGACACGCGCGGCACGATCGTCCGCAGCGCCTGGCGACTCTTCGCCATGTCGCTCGACATTCTCAAGACCTGCATCCGCGAAGCTCCCGAACTCGCCCTCCGCAAACGCCGCGCGGCGCGACCCTAATCGCCGGGGGAGGTCGGCGCTGCAACGACCATGATCGAATTCGTCAGCGAGCCGATCACGCCGCATCGCGAGACCTTTGATGCATCGAGTATGGGCCGGGGCGAGCCCGGGTTGCCCACGGGATTCGACTGGCGCGGCGTTTCGCTCGAAATCCTGCAACTGCTCGAATCGTGGAAGGACTCCTCGCGCGAGGGAGCCCGGGCCCAGGGCGAGCTCTACCTTCGGAGGCACTATTACCGCCTGCGGATGAGCGATGGGGCGGCCTGGACGGTATACTTCGTCCGACAGACGCCGCGATCGGGGAATCCGCGGTCGCGATGGTTTCTCTATTCGATCGAGCGATGAGCGGCACGGAGGCGCGCCGATGAAGACCACGACCTATCCGTATTATCTCGCCGGACTTCCGGTCCAGGCCGACGCCGATCTGGTGGTGACCAACAAGTACACGGGCGAGCCGGCGTTTCGCGCGGCGCTCGCAGACGCGAAGGCGGTCGATGCGGCGATCGAGGCGGCGGCGGCTGCGTTTGAAGAGACACGGCGCATGCCGAGCTTTCGGCGGCGGGACATTCTGCAACAAGTCGCGGGGCGGGTGACGGAGCGGGCGGAGGAACTCGCGCGGATTGTGGCGATCGAAGTGGGCAAACCGATCCGCGACGCGCGCGGCGAGGTGACGCGGCTGATCGACACGTTCTGCGTGGCGGCGGCGGAGGCGGTCCGTCTGGGCGGCGAGTACCTGCCGCTGGACATCAGCCCGCGCGCGGAGGGGTACGAGGGAATCTGGCGGCGATTTCCGATCGGCCCGTGCGCGTTCATCACGCCGTTCAACTTTCCGCTCAACCTCGTGGCCCACAAGATCGCGCCGGCAATCGCGGCGGGCTGCCCGTTCGTGCTCAAACCCGCCAGCGCCACGCCGATCAGCGCGCTGGTGATCGGCGAAATCCTGGCGGAGACAGACTGGCCGGCGGGGGCGTTCAGCATTCTACCCTGCGCGGCGAAGACGGCCGAGGCAATGGTTACGGATGAGCGGATCAAGCTGTTGAGCTTCACGGGTTCGCCGCAAGTCGGGTGGTCGCTCAAGACGCGGGCGGGAAAGAAAAAGGTCGTTCTGGAGCTGGGCGGCAACGCGGCCTGCATCGTCGATGAGGGAGTCGATGTCGAATCGGTCGCGGACCGGTTGATCGTCGGCGCGTTCTATCAGTCGGGACAGAGTTGCATCAGCGTGCAACGGATCATCGCGCATGAGCGCATCTACGATTGTTTGAAGCAGGCCCTTTGCGATCGGGCGACGAAATTGGTCGTGGGCGATCCGCTTGATGAAAAGACTTTTCTTGGTCCGATGATTTCGCTCGACGATGCCGTGCGAATCGAGCAATGGGTGGATGAAGCGGTCGCGGCCGGCGCCAGGGTGGTTTGCGGCGGGCGGCGGAACGGAGCGTTTTACGACGCGACAATTCTGGAGCACGTTGAACCCCGTCAAAAGATCAGTTGCGTGGAGGCATTCGGGCCGGTGGCGACGTTGCAACCGTTTACGGATTTCCGAGATGCGGTGCGCGTCGCCAACGACAGCGAGTACGGCCTGCAAGCGGGCGTGTTTACGAAGAATCTCGACCGGGCGTTTTTTGCCTTCGATGAGCTTGAGGTGGGCGGAGTGATCGTCAATGACATTCCGAGTTTTCGCGTGGACAACATGCCTTACGGCGGGGTGAAGAATTCGGGGTTCGGACGGGAGGGAGTGCGCTATGCGATGGAAGAGATGACGGAGATGAAGCTGCTGGTGCTACGAAACGCGGGGCGACTTTGATCGATCGCGCGGCTGATCGTCATCCGCCGCGCACTCGAGGGATCGCCTCACACTGATCCGACACGCCGCGGAGCGTTTGTCCGATCGGAGTTCGGATGATGAGGTCGGCCGATGCGTCCAGCGGCGTTTCGGTCGCGTTGATGATGACGAGGGTCGCGCCGGTGGACTTGGCGATGCGTGGGAGCGAGGCGGCCGGCTCGACGACCAAAGAGGAGCCGATGGCGAGGAACAGATCGGCTTCGATGGCGAGACATTCGGCGTCGGCCATCGCTTCGACGGGCATGGCTTGTCCGAACGAAACGGTCTTCGATTTGAGCGGAGCACCGCAGTCTTCGCAGTCCGGGGCGTCATCGCCGGATTCGATACGGGTGTGGATTTCTTCGGGGGACCATTCGCGCCCACAGGCGATGCAGGCGACGAGGCGGGCAGTACCGTGCAGTTCGATCACGCGGCGGCTTCCGGCCAGTTGATGCAGGCCGTCGATGTTTTGGGTGATGACGCCGCGCAGGAGACCCAACTTCTCCAATCGCGCAAGCGCAAGGTGCCCCACGTTGGGCTTCGCCGCCGCAAAATCGCGATAAGCTTCGATGCGCATTTTCCAGTAGCGGACCCGCGCGGCCCGCGAGCTTACGAACTCGTCGTAGTAGACGGGTTTGTGTCGAGACCACACCCCGCCCGGACTTCGGAAGTCCGGGATGCCACTCTCCGTGCTGATACCCGCGCCGGTGAATGCCACCACCGCACGAGCACCTTTCACCAGGTCCGCAAGCCGCGTTGTCGGCTCCATGAAGACGCATCCTATCGAAGCAGCGGGTCATTCGACAGTTCGGATGGCTCGCGGTAAACTCAGCCGTTCGTCGTGGTTCCGCGCCGCCGGCGGGAGGCCGTTTTCCGGCTTGATCCCGCGAGTTTTCCGTCTTGGGCCGAGGCGGGCACCGGTGCGGAAGCCGGCGAAGGCCTGATTCGCCATGCACTGCCTCACGTCGGTCGATTTTAATCGTTACCACGACGGGAAGCTGGAAGAGGCCGCGCGCTCGGACGTTCATCTGCATTTACAGAGTTGCGACCGTTGCCGCAGCGCCTACGAGGAGTTTCGTTCGGGTTCGGGGCGGCGATCGAGCCTCTCCGATGACGCCACCATCTCGACCTCCGACGCGCGGAGGATCGTCCCCGCGTCCGCCGACGCACCGACGATCACTAGCTCGCCGATCGACGCACCGACAATCGCACTCGCTCCGGGCGGCAAGCCCTTGCAGCGAATGCCGCGCATCGACGGGTACACGATCACCGGCGTGCTCGGTCAGGGCGGCATGGGCATCGTTTATCGCGCGATCCAGACGAAGCTGAACCGGGCGGTGGCGCTGAAGGTTTTGCCGGCGATGGTCGGGTCGGCCAATCCGGCGGCCGTTCAGCGTTTTCGGCGCGAGGCGACGGCGGCGGCCCGGCTTCATCACACGCACATCATTCCGATTTACGACTTCGGTGAGTCCGACGACGCTCATTACTACGCGATGGAGATGGTCACCGGCGAGCCGCTCAACGATCTCGTCCGTCGCCTGGCCGAGCAGGGCGTCACGAATCCCACCTCGGCACAGCTCGCCAGCATCATGGGCGACCTTTCGATGACGGCGCTGTCGCAAAGCGTCGCCGCGGAACGATCGTCCGCGGATTCATCGGACGACGGCACGGCGCCGGCGGCAAGCGCCCGGGGGCGTTCGTATTTTCGTCTGGTTGCGCGTTGGATGGCGGACGCCGCCGAAGCCCTGCACTACGCTCACGGTCAGGGGATCATTCACCGCGACATCAAGCCGGCCAACCTCATTCTCTCGACCGACGGGCGGATCATGCTGGCCGACTTCGGACTCGCCAAGAGCGTCGACGAGCAATCGGTGACGAAGACCGGCGCGCTTGTGGGAACCCTGCGCTATTTGAGTCCGGAGCAGTCGATGGCCAGGCGCGTCCGCGTCGATCACCGGACGGACATCTATTCGCTCGGTGCGACCATCTACGAATTGCTTTGTTTCCGACCGGCGTACCCGGGTTCGGACGAGAAGGAAATCCTCAGCGCGATCATCACCCGCGATCCGCTCCGACCGCGGAAGATCAACAGCCACGTGCCGTCGGAACTCGATACGATCTGCATGAAGTGCCTGGAGAAATCCCGTGAGGCGCGTTACGAGACGGCGCGGGCGCTGGCGGAGGACTTGCGGCGGTACATCAACGACCTGCCGATCATCGCCAAGCGTCCCGGTCCCGTGCGGCGCATGATCAAGTTCGTTCGGCGACACAAGGCGCCGGTCGCCGCCGTGACCGCGGTGGTGCTTCTTGTCACCTGCATGTTGTTTTGGAAACATGAAAGCGCGGCGCGGCTCAAAGCGGAGATCGCCTCACGTTACGACAGTGCGCAGGCTTACGGCGCGACGAACAAATGGGTCGAGGCGGAGGCCGAACTGCGCGCCGCGATGCGCCTCGCGCCGGATGACCTCCAGACGCTCCGCACGGTGGCGTGGTTCAATCTTGAACACTACGCGAAAATGCCGGAGCGGGTGGGTAAGGAAAGCCAACAGGACGTTGTCGCGGCCTGCCGGAAAGTGTTGGCCATGAAGCCTGATGACGCAACCGCGTTGAACTATCTGGGGATCGCCCTTCGGCGATTGGAGCGCTACGAAGAGGCGATCGATCCGCTTGAAAAAGCGTTGAAGCTCGATCCGAAGGCCTACGCGATCTGGGCGAACGTGGGCACGTTGTACGCCGTGACAGGTGATTTGCCGAAAGCCGAAGAATACATGCGCAAGGGAGCGAAACTGGCCGGTGTCGAAAAGGACCAGTGGCACGCGGCCGTCTGGCGGAACCTCGCTACGCTTGAGCTATTTCTGAAAAAGGCGGAGGCCGTCGAGCCTATTGCCAACGCCATCGAGTGCGATGCGGGCAATCTGCGAAGCTGGGTGCTGCGGGCGCGAGCGGGGATGGAGCTGGAGGGGCAGAGGAATCTTTCGGAGGCGCTGGACGACGCCAAACACGCCGATCGGGCAGGCGCGTTCAAGGACGCCCATACCAAGCGCGTCCTCGCCACCGCGTACCTCCTGAACGGCGAATACGAACAGGCGGCGGAGCATGCAAAGCTGGCCCTGGAGTTGAAGGACGAGCCCACCATCAACTATCTGATCATCTCGCTCGCCGAGGCGAAGCTCGGTCGAATGGACGCTGCGCGTTCCAGTCTGGCCGAGGCCGAGGCGAGTTGGCCGACGCCGCTTCGCACGCCGGGTGCGTTCGCCGCCCGCGCAGGAACCGGCGATCTGACCATCGATTCGGCTGACGAACGCTTGCACTTGCTGGACGAAGTTAAGGCCGCCCTTGGGCCGGGCGCTCGGTAGCAGCCCGTTGAAAAACTGTAGCGTCGCCCCTCGTGGGCGACGACCTATGCGCTCCGCGTCACCCGCGAGGGGTGACGCTACATTGAGTCGCGAGCCGCTCATGTTTTTCAACGGGCAGGTAGGCGATTCGCCCAATTCGATCGGATCGTGAACCGAGACTCCGCCGAGGTTCACTCGATTCGCAAATCGCTTGTTGTCTTTCCCGCTTTTGCGGGTCCGGAAACGCGACTAAGATGGGCGTTATGGTGGTCACCATCGACGGACCGGCCGGTTCCGGAAAGTCCACGGCCGCACGAAAGCTCGCCGCGCGCTTGGAGATTCCCTACCTCGATACGGGGGCGATGTATCGGGCCATCGCCCATGAGTGTCTTCGCCGAGACGTGGAGTTATCCGACGAGCAGGCCGTGCATGCGCTCGCGAAGGCGCTGCGGCTGGAGCTGGACTGCGGGCCGACGCATACGCGCATCCGCGTCGACGGCCACGATGTGAGCGAGGCGATTCGGACCATGGCGGTCAGTGCGGCGACGTCGCGGGTGGCGCGGATGTCGTCGATTCGGGCGTTGCTGGTCGAGCAGCAGCGGCGCATCGGCGGAATGCTCGGCTCGTTCGTCAGCGAGGGTCGGGATCAAGGCAGCGTGGTGTTTCCGCACGCCGACGCGAAGTTCGTTCTCGACGCCGCCCTGGCACGTCGAACCGAGCGGCGCTTTCAGGAGATGACCGCGGACGGCGAGGAGGTCACGCCGGACTCCGTGCGAGCCAACCTGGTTGCCCGTGACGCGGTCGATTCGCGGCAGTGGGAACCACTCCTCAAGAACGGATCGGCCATCGTCATCGACACGACCAATCTGTCGATCGCCGAGGTCGTCGAACGCATGGCGGGGGACATTTCAGCCCTGGGATTTTCAATTCCGCCCGGGTCGTGATTCGCCCTTATCGGTCGTCCTCGGCCAAGCCGCTTTAGTACTACAACGCTAAGTTCTTTTGTTGCGCGGATCGGAAAGCCCGTTGAAACGGGCTGAGAAACGGAGAGTCTCTCTCCGCCGCAACCAGCCCTCAAAGGCTTGCTGTTACCCACATTTTTCCGAGGCGGATGCCTCTTGGGCGTATGGAAACA
>ERZ1292630.1919-Hain-H41-02um-R3-1919-length-19739-cov-5_pt1 | contig 19739 bp, 8 predicted proteins | sample MGYA00564408_ERZ1292630 | MGnify/ENA primary metagenome ERZ1292630 (study PRJEB36523, sample SAMEA6512641) | groundwater metagenome | collected 2019-01-08 | study: AquaDiva: Metagenomics assemblies of 32 groundwater samples
TGGCGCCACTGGCGAATGTACCGCGCGCTGCGGTTCTCACCTGCGGTGCTCACCGGGTACTTCGCGATGGTGGCGACGGTGTTGCTCCTCGCGTCGGGTCTCGTGCTCACGGTACAGGCGACAGTGGGTACGTACATCTCCCGGGCGTGGGACGTGGTGCACCTGCTTGCGACCGTGGCCCTGTTGGCCTCGACACTGCCGCATTTGCTGATGCTGGCGAGACGCGCGGTCGTGCCAGGAGCGGCGGAGACCGGCGCCTCGCTGCGCACGGCCCTGCGCAGCTTCACGCGGCGCACGGCGGTGATCGCCATCGCCCCGTTCGTTCTCGTGCCGTCGCTGGCGCTGCTGTACCGGCCGGTGCCACTCGTGAACGTGCTGCCGTCCGACTACAGCTACGTGTACGGCCCCGACCGGCCGTTTGCGCCGAGCCTTGCCCGTACGGCGAGCGGTGGGGCGTACGATTCGCGGTCGCTCGCCGGATCGGCGGGCTGCGGCACTGGCGGATGCCATGATCGCATCTACCGCGAGTGGGAAGTGAGCGCGCACCGCTACTCGGGCATGGATGCGGCGTTCCAGAAAGTGCAATCGGTGATGGCCGAGCAGAACGGACCCGAGTCGACACGCTACTGCGGCGGTTGCCACGACCCGATTTCGCTCTTCTCCGGCACGAAGAACATCATGGTGAAGGACCTGACGAGCCTCGCCGGTATCAAGGAGGGGATCTCCTGCGTGGCGTGCCACGCCATCAAGGAGACCGACGTCAAGGGGAACGCGGCCTACGTGATGACCCAGCCGGATCGCTACATGTTCGAACTGGCCGACACGCTGGGGATGCCGCGGTTCGTTCGCGACTTCCTCATTCGCGCGTACCCGCGCCAGCACGTGCGCTCGCTGCAGCACAAGCTCTTCAAGAGCCCCGAGTTCTGCGCGGCCTGCCACAAGCAGTTCATCGACAAGGAGATCAACAAGGTCGGGTGGGTGCAGCTGCAGAACCAGTTCGACAACTGGCGCAAGAGCCGCTGGAATCACCCGGGCGATGCCGCCAAGACGGTGGAGTGTCGCGAGTGCCACATGCCGCTCACCACGACGTACGACCCGGCGAACGGCGACGACCTCGACTACAACCGCGCGCCCGGGGACGGCCGGCACCGGAGCCACCGCTTCCTCGGCGCGAATCAGTGGATGCCGGCGGTGCTCAAGCTCCCCGGCGCCGACGAGCACATCCGGATGACGGAGCAGTGGCTCCGCGGCGAGATCGACGTACCCGAGATCGCGACGAAATGGCGCACCGGCGCCGCGGTGCCGGTAACCGTGATTGCCCCGGACGAGGCGAAGCCGGGCGATCCGCTGACGATCCAGGCCGTGCTCACCAACAACAAGGTGGGGCACGACTTTCCGACGGGCCCGCTCGACATTATCCAGGCGTGGGTCGAGCTGACGGTCACCGACCAGGCGGGACGCGTCATCTTCCAGCAAGGCCAGCGCGACAGCGCGAACTTCATCGCGCCGGGTTCCTTCATGCTCAAGGCGGAGCCGATCGACCAGTACGGCAACCTCATCGACCGGCACAACCTGTGGGAGATGGTGGGGGTGCGGTACCGGCGGTCCATCTTCCCCGGCTTCTCCGACAAGGAGGAGTTCAGCTTCATCTGCCCGGGAAGCGCGCTCACCTCGCCGTCCGACGTGATGATCCGCAACCCGGGAGACACGACATCGCCGCTCAACCGGAGCGCCGCGCTGCGCGTGCCGCGAGCGCGGGTGACGGAACTGCGCGTGACGGTACGGCTGATGTACCGCAAGTCCGACCAGTTCCTGCTGAACTTCCTGTTTGGCGAGAAATCCGGGCTCACCTCGCGGGTGACGGTGATGTCGGAGGACCGCAAGACAATCCGGGTCGTCACCGGTGAGTAGCCGCCGCCTGCCCGCCGCCGCCGCTGCCGACCCGGGGCGTGCGACGGTGGCGCCGTGCTGACGCGCCGGCAGCGCAAGCTCTGGGTGACGGCCGCCTTCGGCATCGCCTTCGTGGCGCTCGCCGGTGTCGTGGCGTGGAGAATGCTGGGGCGCGGCGACGCCTACAGCCCGGGCGGCTCGATGGAAGGGCTGACCTCCGACCTGACGCGCCCATTACCCGCCGACCACCCGCGCGTGACGTTCAGCGACGTCACCCAGGCCGCCGGCATCACCTACCGGAACTTCAGCGGCACTCGCACGTCACAACTGCCCGAAGACATGGGGTCGGGCGCGGCGTGGGGCGACTTCGACGACGACGGCTGGGTGGACCTCGCGATCGCCAACGCCGTCGGGCCGGTGTCGATGACCGAGGCCGGGCGGCGCGCGTCGCCGGCGCGCACGTCGCTCTACCGCAACAACCGGGACGGCACGTTCACCGACGTGACCGACGAGGCCGGCATCGGTTTTCGCGGCTGGGGGATGGCTGCATCGTGGGGCGACTATGACAACGACGGCCGGCTCGACCTGCTGATCACCGCCTACGGCCACAACGTGCTGTATCACAATGAGGGCGGCGGCCGGTTCAGCGACCGCAGCATCGCCACGGGAGTCGGCGTGCCCGAGGGATTCTGGACTGGCGCGGCGTGGGGTGACTATGACCGCGATGGCTTCCTCGACCTCTACGTCACCGGCTACGTGAAGTACTCGCAGCAGCCGAATGCCGGCGCACCGGGGATCATCGAGGTCGAGAATCCGGCAAGCATCAACCCCTCGTCATTCCCGGGGGAACGCAACCTGCTGTTCCACAACACGCGGCGGGGCGCCTTCACCGAGCGGGCGGTGGCCGCCGGCGTGGACAACCCCACGGGACGCGGACTGGCCGCATCGTGGGTGGACCTCGACGATGACGGATGGGTCGACCTCTACGTCGGGAATGACGTGAGCGACAACCTGCTGTACCGCAACCGGCGCGACGGCACCTTCGAGGACATCTCCCACGCGTCGCGCATCGCCGACTACCGCAGCTCGATGGGCATTGCCGTCGGCGACTGGAATGGCGATGGGCGGCAGGACCTGTTTCTCACGCACTGGCTCGCGCAGGGGAACGCGCTGTACGACAACGTGCCGCCGCTCGGCCCGCGCACCGCCAAGTCGTCGCCGGTGATCTTCGTCGATGAATCGGACCGCTACGGCCTGGGGCAGGTCTCCCTCGACTTCATCGGATGGGGAACGTCGTTCATCGATTACGACCTCGACGGCAAGCTCGACCTGTTCGTGGTGAACGGCAGCACCCTCCAGAGCCGGAACGACCCCACGCAACTGGTGCCGATGCGCAGCCAGCTGTTCTGGAACCGGGGGCCGGACGAGGGTTTCTTCGAGGTGTCGCCGGTGAGTGGCGACTTCTTCAGGCTGCTGACCGTGGGACGCGGCGCGGCGTTCGCCGACTTCGACAACGACGGCGACGTGGATGGGATCGTGACCGTCAACGGTGGCCCGGCGCACCTGTTGCGCAACGACGGCGGCAACCAGAACCACTGGTTGCAGGTCGAGCTGCGCGGCTCGAAGAGCACCCGCCAGGCGATCGGTGCCCGCGTGCGGCTGGTTGCGGGCGGCACCAGCCAGTCACGCCACGTCGGCGCGCAGGCATCGTACCTGTCGCAGAACAGCCTCATCGAGACGTTCGGCCTTGGATCGGGTGCGCTTGTCGACACGCTCGAGATCATCTGGCCCGGGGGCGCGAGGGAGGTGCGCACGGGGCTGAGCGCGAACCAGCGGGTGCGAGTGGTGGAAGGGGAGGTGAGCGCCGTCTCCGATCGTGCCGGCCTCGACAGGTTCTGGGCGCTCATGCGCGACGCGACTTCGCAGCGCATCGACGGACAGTACGCGCAGGCGCTGGCCACGTACCAGCGCGCGCTGGCCCTGAACCCGCGCCACGGAGACGCGCTGTACTACACCGGCAGCATGCAACTCGAGCTGGGCGCATACGCCGACGCGGCGGCTTCGTGGCGCCGGCAGATCGTCGCCGACCCGAGCAGCGCGCGCGCGCTGTCGCAGATGGGTGCGCTCTTCCTCTGCATTGCGCCGGGTGCGGTGGTGAAGCCGGACTCCGCGGAGGCGTACTTCCAACGCGCCCACGACATCAACAAGGAGGAGACGGGGCCGCTGCTGCGTCTCGCCGAGGTGGCGCTGGTGCGGGGCAACCTCGCCCAGGCGCAGCGACTCATCGAGACGGTGCTCTCCACCCACGCCGAAAGCGCGCCCGCGCATTTCTACGGCGGCTACCTCGCGCTCAGGCACGGGGACGCGGCGAGCGCCGCGCGCGAGTTCGCACGGGCACAGGCACTGCCCGTCGCCGCCGCCGTGGCCGGGGCCACCAACGAGGGCGACACCAAGACCGGCGAAGCGATGCGAGCCCGGTCGCAGCGGTGTGGCGCCCTGCGCACGCTGTCGGAGGAACGCGCGTCGACCGACGCACAGCGATCGATGCGCAACTCATATCGTCGGCTCGACAGCCTCCTCACCGCCGCCCGGGCGCAGGTGCGTTGACCGGTGCGGCGGCAGGCGACGGCGCCGTCAGCGCCGGCCGACCCGCCGCGTGTTGTACTCGCGCAGGTACCGCTGGTGCGCCGCGTCGGTGGGATACCGCTCGCCCGGCGCATACGGGTACTGCCGGATGGCGTGAAACGGCAGCGGGCCGACCGTGTTGCCGAGGGCCGTGTTCATGTCCGCGTCCTTGATCCAGCCGTCGGAGTAGAGCAGGAAGTCGCGCGTCCATCCCTTGGGCGGCGGGGGCGCGCCGGCGAATTCGAGCGTCGTCTCGTCACCGGGCGCCATGACGACGTACATGTCGTCGGAGCCCCTCAGCAGCGGGAGTACGTCGCCGAACCGGGTGAAGTCGCCGGTGATGGGGCGCCACACGGGCTCCGTGGTGACGCTGTCGTAGTCGAACCAGTGCGGACCGTAGCGGCCGCCCCTGCGGAACATCCTTGAGGTGCCGCGCGCATGCAGGTCGGCCCTCAGCAGGGACAGCGTGGTCACCGTGACGGGGCTGACGGCGGCGTCAGTCGCCACGAATGCCTGGTCCCAGTAGATCTGCATGTTCGTGCGAATCCGCACGTGGTGGTCACGGGTCGGGAACTTGCCCTCGAGACTCACCACCACCGTCTTGTCCTTGCCCGACGGGAAGCCGATGTCGGCCACGGCTCGCCATGCGCCGCTGGCATCGCGCACCTCGAGTGCCGGCATCATCGGCTTGAGGCGTGACTGCTGCGACAGCGCCACGTTGATGCTGGCGTCGGTCGGGTAGATCCAGCCGCGCAGGAACAGGTGCGTGTCCGCCCGGCCGGCGTCATCGCCGAGATCCATCACGAGGTCGTGCGTCTCGACGAGCCCCTGGTACTGCAGCGGCACGAGATTGGAAACGTAGACGTCGTCCCTGGCGCGCAGCGCCGGGAGGAGATCGACGCCGTGTCCATCCACGGCCGAACGCGGCGGGTGCGCGCGCACGGCCCGGTACGGACGGAGCGCGATGGGACCGGGCGGGATGAACCGTTCGTCCACGTACACATCCACCGAGTCCGGGTGGTCCACCGCGAGGAGGCGGATGTCGTCGGTATACGACGTTTCCCACAACTCCTCGGTCAATTGCAGCACGTACCGCCCGTCGCGCGGCTGGAGGGCGCTTCCCGGTATCCGCAGGTACTCCTGCGACGCGCCGGCCGGCGCCCACGCGGTGTTGCTTCCCATGATGCCGAGCGGCATGCCGAGCGCGCTGCGCCACATGACGTCGGTCACGAACCGGAACCGCGTGCCGTCCCACGCGTAGAGGAAGCCGCACGACGACTTGAGCACCTCGTTCTCGAGCACGTCCTGGTCGGAGCCCGGGAAGTGGATGACCTGCGACACTCCGTTGGGCCATTCGACGCGCAGCACGTCCGCCTTGAGATGGGCGCCGAGCCCGAAGTGCGTGATGGGACCCGTGACGACGCGCGTCTGCACCACCTCGCCGGCGCGCAGCTCGACCCGCGCGCCGATGCCGAAGTCGTTGTTCTTGCCGCTTCCGGTGCGGAGCGCCGCCAGGCGGACCTGCACGAACAGGTTGGCGTTTCCCCCGTCATTGCGGAGTACGCGCAGTCCGGCCGCCGGGGCGTTGACGATGACATCCTGGTCGCCGTCGCGTCCCAGGTCGAGCGTGGCGACGGTGGCGCCCGAGGCCGTGGCGCCCGCGACGGTGGCGCCCGCGACGGTGGCGCCCGCGACGGTGGTTCGCGGCAGCAGCGCCGACCGGTCGTCGAACCTGCCGGTGCCGTCGTTGCGCAGCAGCACCACGCCGCGGGCTCCGCCCGTGCGGAAGGCGCCGGCCAGGACAAGGTCGAGCCAGCCGTCGTTGTCGTAGTCCACGAATTGCGCGGCTGTCACGCCGACTCCGCGCAGCGCGCCGAGCGTCGCGTTCGAGCGACGGTCACGCGTAAACGCGGCGTGGCCGTCGTTGAGCCAGATCGTGGGCGCTCCGGAGTCGGAGGGCGCAACGTACAGGTCGAGCGCTCCGTCGTTGTTCACGTCGCCGACGGCCACGGTACCGGATCCGCCGGCCGTCGCCAGGCCGCCGGCGGCCGTCGCGTCCTCGAATCGCCGGGCCCCGGCATTCCGGAAGAGCGAATTGCTTCCGCGCTTGCGGCTGACGAACAGGTCCATGCGACCGTCGCCGTCGAAATCGGCGAAGGCGACGTCGCGCGCGTCGCCAGATCCGCCGAGGCCGAAGTCCGCCGTCGCGTCCGCAAATGTGCCGTCGGCGTTGTTGCGAAGGGCGCGCACGCCCGGCGGGCCGACGGTCACCACGTCGAGGTCGCCATCGTGGTCGAGGTCCACGAAGAGCGCCCTGATCACGCCACCCGCTGCGTCGATGCGCGACGCTCTGGTGACGTCCTCGAACCTCGCCTTCCCGGTATTGCGGAACAGGTGGCTGCGTCCGTCGGCGGCGATCGCGTAGAGGTCGAGGTGGCCGTCGTTGTCATAGTCGGCGAAGATCGCGAACGTAGCGCCGCCGGGGACGACGACCTTCGACACCGCGGTCACGTCGGTGAACCCGCCGCGCTCGGCGCGGAACAACCGCGTAGTGAAGGCCGAGGCCGTCGGGTCCCAGCGCGACGCCAGCACGTCCTCCGCGCCGTCGCCGTCGAAGTCGCCGACCGCCATCGCCGCCGCGGCGTCACCCGCAGGGGGAGTGCGGTCACTCGCTGGAGGTGCGCCGCCGACCGCCGGGGCGAGCCCGAGTTCAGCCGTCGCGTCAGTGAACGACACGGCGTCCCGGACGGCCCTACCCCTCCTCGACATGGCGCGTTGCGCGATGTCGAAGCCCGGGCTGAACGTCAGCACGGGGCGGCCGACCATCGGCCCATCGGGACCCCTGACGGTCGCGAGGCTCGCCTGATACGCCGAGGTGAGTTCCATGGCCTGCCGAAAACGCCCGAGTGGCACGCGCGCGTCGGCGACCCGGCCGGCGCGCAGCAGGGGCAGCGCCCTGGCAAACTCGGCGATGGCTTCGCGGGGCGGCTCGGGCGGGAGCCGGCGAATCTCCTCGAGTGCGCGGGTGGCGCTGTCGGCGAGATCCTGCGACAGGAACGCGTCCAGGCGGGCCAGATGCACGGCGATGTTCGACGGCGCCCTGGCGAGGATGCGCCGGAGCAACCCGGCGCGCACGGCCGACCCGGCGGCGGCGGTGTCGAGTTGCGCCAGCGCGTACAGGACGGCCGGATCGGCGTCGTCGAGGCGGGCCAGGTGCTCGAGGATCGCGCGCGCCGCGTCCGGGTGATCCTGCGCAGCGTGGACGCGGGCGAGGAGCAGGGCGATGGTCGTGCTCGTCGAATCGAGCTTCCGGGCGTGCAGCGCCTGCTCCTCGGCCTCGTCGAGTCGGCCGCCGCGCAGGTACGTGAGGCCGAGGTTTGCGTAGCCGAGCGCCTCGTCGGGCGCCCAGGCGACGACTTTCCTGAACTGCACCTCCGCCGAGTCGAGCCGGTCGGTCTGCAGGTACACCAGCCCCAGCGTGCGCGCCGTCAGGACACTGCCTGCGGTGACTGCTGGTTCACGGGTGCAGCTCACGGTGGCCGAGGCGAGCGTGAGGGCCAGAACGAGGCGGCGACGATGGTGCGTGGCTACGGTCATTCGTGATCCACGAGGCGGGTGCGAGAACACTAGGTTTGCGCGGCGAAGGCGGCAAGCGCGTGGCGACGGCCCGGTGAAAGCTATTTGCGGGTGCGTTCCGAACGTCGCCGGATTACCGCTTTTCGCGGGCGCCGCGTCGCGTTACGTTGCGCACGTGTTCCCCACGACATTCCGACGCGTCGTCGCCAGCCTCGCCTTCGCGGTGGGGATCGTCGGCGTCGTGTTCATGAATCGCGCCACGATCCATCCACCGGCCAGTTCGGCCCATCCGGGCTTCACGCTGGAGGATGTGACGGCGATCGCCGGCGTCACGTTCGTGCACCGTAAGCCCGTACTCGACGAGAAACTCGACAACATCGCCCCGCACATCGCCGCGCTGGGCGCGTCGGTGAGCGTCGCTGACGCCAATGGCGACGGTCGTCCCGACCTCTACTTCACCACCAGCCGGTTTGGCGAGGCGAATGCGCTGTACCTGAACAACGGGGACGGCACCTTTCGCGACGTCGCCCGCGAGGCGGGAATCGCCGACCTCAATACGGTGGACAGGGGCGTCTCGATGGGTGCCGTATGGGGCGACTTCGACAACGACGGGCTCGAGGATCTGCTCGTCTACCGGTACGGCAAGCTGTCGCTATTCAGGAACCTCGACGGCGCCAGGTTCGGCGATGTCACCACCGATGCCGGCCTCGACCGGTGGGTGAACAGCAACGGCGCCATCTGGTTCGACTACGACCGCGACGGCTGGCTCGACCTGTACGTGACGGCCTACTTCCGCTCCGACGTGAACCTGTATCACCTCACGTCCACGAAGATCATGCACGACAGTTTCGAGTTCGCCAGCAACGGCGGCAGGAACCTGCTTTTCCACAACCGCGGCAACGGCACGTTCGAGGACGTGACCGACCGGACCGGCGTGGGCAGCACGCGGTGGACCCTGGCCGCGGCGAGCGCCGACTTCAATGACGACGGCTGGCCCGACCTGTACCTCGCCAACGACTACGGGCCCGAGGAGCTGTTCCTCAACGACCACGGCGGGCGGTTTGCGCTGGTCCGCGTGGGACTCGAGGCCGACTCCAAGAGCGGCATGTCGGTGAGCATCGGCGACGTGCACAACCGCGGGCGCATGGACGTGTTCGTCACCGACATCTCCGAGAAGGGCTACCTGTTCCAGGGGAACAACCTGCGGCTGAACCTCCTCGCCGAGATCGGGCGGTTCGAGAATATCGCGAAAGGCGTCGTCGCCGACGCCGGCTGGGCGTGGGGCGCGCAGTTCGGCGATCTCAACAACGACGGTCGCAACGATCTCTACATCACCAATGGCTTCATCTCGGCGAGCAAGGACAGGAGCTACTGGTACGGGATGTCGAAGGTGGCGGGTGCCAACAAGTCCCTGTTCGAGGACGCGAGGAACTGGCCGGCCATCGGCGACGCCAGCCTCTCGGGCTACGAGCACAAGCGCGTGCTGCTCAATCGCGGCGACGAAGGCTGGGATGACGTGGCGGTGCGCGTCGGAGTGACCGATACCTTCGACGGACGCGCCGTGGCCTTCGCGGACCTGTGGAACACAGGTGCGCTCGACGTGATCGTCGCCAACCAGGACGCCCGGCCGGTGGTGTACCGCAACACGGTCGAGCCGGGCCACCACTGGGTTGGTCTCTCCCTCGTGGGAATGCGCGGCCACCGCAGCGCCATTGGCGCCGAGGTGACGGTGGAGTTCGGCGACGAGACGCAGCGCCGCGTAGTGGACGGCGGCATGGGCTTCGCAAGCCAGAATGATCGCCGTCTGCACTTCGGGCTCGGGCGGCGCATGCAGGTGGACCGGCTGACGATCCGCTGGCCGTCGGGCCGCGTGCAGACGCTCGGCCGCCTCGAGGCTGATCGCCTGCACGTCATCACCGAACCGGACGGGGGACGATGACGCGTGTTCCGGCCGCTCCCGCCGCCACTCCGCGCGGGCGCAGGCTGCGTGCCTGGCTCACCGAGCCTCGCTACCTGATCGCCGGGCTCATCACGCTCGTGCTCGTGCTCGGGCAGTGGCGGTTCGCGATCCTCGGGGACTACGCGCGTCTTGCCACCGCGCTTGGCGTGTGCGTGCTGACGGAACTCGTGTTCTCGTGGTTCGTGCGCGGCAGGATCGCGAACCTGCAGAGCGCGTACGTGAGCGGCATCAGCCTCTCGCTGCTCACCAAGCCGCAGGCCGCGCTGCTCTGGCCGTTTGCGCTCGGCGCGTTCCTCGCGATCTCGTCGAAGTACGTGCTCACGTACCGCAATCGCCACCTCTGGAACCCGAGCAACTTCGCCATCTGCCTGCTGCTGTTGATCGCGCCGGACAGCGTGGCCGTGCTGAGCCATCAGTGGGGCAACGACGTCGCGACGAACGCGGTGATCTGGTTCTTCGGGCTGATCATCGCGTATCGCAGTGGCGTATTGCACGTGACGCTCACCTACGTGATGAGCTTTCTCGTGCTCGCCGTGGCCCGGTGGGCGATCGTCGGCGGCCCGCTCGGCGCGGAGATCGCGCCGCTCACCGGGCCGATGTACCAACTGTTCGTCTTTTTCATGGTCACCGACCCGCGCACGATCGTGCGCTCGCGGCGGGGGCAGATGTTCGTCGTCGCGATGGTGGCGATGGTGGAGGCACTGATTCGCGTGGCGGGAGACGCGGGCCTGCCATGGCTGACTCCGCTCTATGCCTCACCGGCGCTGTTCGCGCTGACGATCGTCGGGCCGATCGCGCTGTTCACGGACCTGTGGCGGCAGCGCGCACGGTAAACCCGCAGCGTTCGAGCATGGCCCTCACCTGCAACGGGCTGGCGCCGAGCTTGTCGGCGCCGGCAAGCAGGTCGGCGGCTTCGGCTGGATACCAATTGTGGCGGTCATCTCGAGCCAGTCCAGTCACGTTCACCGGCTCAATGGTCTGCGCAATCGCCGCGAGGAGCGCGGCGCGGCGTGCCGGCGCCGGATGCCGGCCCATCCCCGCGGAGAGTTCCAGGCAGCGCTGAAGTGCCGTGGCGAACCCGGGGTGGCCGCCGAGCAGGAACGCGTCGCCCGCCAGCACCGTGTTGCCGAGCCGCCGCGCCGACTCGGCGAAACTGGCGGCGGCAAAGTAGAGAAAGGTGAGCGACGTGAACCGGCTCCAGTCGCCGAAGGCATCGTAGAGGGCGCCGACGAGTCGCGACGTCGTCTCGAGTTCGCCGGCGGTGCGCCCGGCGTACGCCTGCAGGCGTTGGCGAAGGCGCGGCGAGTTCCAGTCATCGGCGATCGCCTGCGCCACACGCTGCACGCCAAGCAGCGTGAGCGGAAAGCCCGTCGAGAGCAGCGGATCGACGATGCCGGCGGCCGACGGAAGCGCCACCCATCCGTCGCCGGCGATCGTGTCGCTGAAGAACGAGAGACGCGGCCACCAGGTGAACTCGCGTGTCGGCGTGGCATCGGCGAACTGCGCGCCGATGGACGGAAAGCGCGCCATCAGCCGGCCCCACGCGGCGGCACCCTCGGGCAACCGCAGCTCGCCAGCGAGCGCCTCGGTGGCGGCGATTCCCGCGCTGGTGATGCCGTTGTCGAAGCGCAGCACCCAGAGCCAGCCGCCGTCGAAGACGTGATGCACGGCCGCGTCGTCGGGTGCATACGGCGGCCCGCCGGCGAATGCCTCCGGCACAACCTCCGCGAACCGCCGCACGCCGGTGAAGTGCGTGAACAGCGTCTGCGTGGCCGGCAGGCCGGGAAGCGCGCGCTCGCCGAGCTTGAGCTGGCGATGGAGGAAGCCGCGCGGGCCGCTGGCGTCCACGACGAGTCGTGCGCGCACGTGCAGTCCGTCGGCCTCCAGATGCGCCCCGTCGGCATCGGTCGAGAAGGACGTGAGTTCCACCCCATCGATGTACCCGGCGCCCAACGCCACGGCCTCGCGCACCAGGAAGTGATCGAAGTCGGGGCGATACCAGTGCACGTCGCCGATGTCATCGCGTGGGCTGGCCGCCACGAGCAGCTGGTTGCCGCGGTCGGCGTCGGCGGCGAACGGTGATCCCGCCTCGTGCCTGAAGAAGCTGAACCCGCGCTTGAGTCCGCATCCGACGTCCGGGTAGGCGCGCCGCCAGGATCCGTACTTGCCAAGCGGGAGCAGCCGCGGGAGGTCGTACCGCAGCGCGATCTCCTCCAGCAGCAGGCTGGCCAGGGGGGTGGATGATTCGCCGATGGCGAACCGCGGATGATGTCCGCGTTCGAGGAGCACCACGGACCTCCCGAGCCGCCGCGCGATCATTGCGAGGAGCGAGCCCGCGAAGCCGGAGCCGACGATCGCGATGTCGACGTCGCGGGTCATCAATCGTCGCATGCCTCGCATCTCGCCCTGGGCATCCACTGCTGGGCGAGGTTCATCGCCCGGAGTCGAGCCGAGCGGGCGTCGAGGCACGCGGGACAGCGGGAAAACCGCCCGAGGTCCCAGGTGTCGGCGAAGACGCGTCCGCGCCCGAGCGCCAGCGCCCCATCGAACGCCGCCTCGAGAGTCGCCAGGCGAGGCGGCGAGAACTCCCCCGTCTCGGCGAGCGCGTCGAGCGCGCCGTTGCCGCCGCGCACGGGGATGAGACTCACGGCGCCCGCGCCGTGGTCGAACGCGAACGCCGCCGAGCGCACGGCCCAGTCCGCGGCCTCGTCGACCGGGAGAAACGGCGGTTGCACGAGCACGAACGCGCGGGAGGCGATGCCCATCGAACGCAGCGTCCCCGACGCCTCCGCGTACGACTCGAGCGTCATGCGCTTGTTGAGCCGCGCGAGCACGGCGGCATGCGCGGTCTCGAGTCCCATGGCGACCTCCAGGTCACCGGGCACCAGGTCACGAAAGCGCTCGACGTCCGGGCCGACGAACGACGGGTGGCACTCGACGATCACGCGCCGGAATCCGCTGACGCGCCGGGCGATCTCGGGATAGTCCCCGGGCGGGATCGCCCGGTGGTCGAAGAAGCTCCCGCTGTTGTAGAGCTTGATCACGGCGGCCGCGGGGAGCCCGGCGAGGGCCACGTCGATCTGCCGGGCGATCGCCCCGCTTGGCACGCTGTCCTCGAGCGTGTGCTGCCAGAGGTCGCACATCAGGCAGCGGAACGGGCATTCCCGGTTGGTCAGAAAGACCGTCGCCACGGGCTGCGCCGCGCCGCTCGCATCCACCTCGTCCTCGACGAAGCAGGCGTACGGCCGCTCGCCGTCCATCGGGCGGCGCGGCGCACGGCGGCTCACGATCCAGGCGGCGCGCTCGGCGGGGTGCGACGGATACGCCGTCGCGCCCGCGGTCCCGGTCATGCGTAGAGCGCGAGAAAACGCCGACGATACTCGCCTTCGCTCCATGGCAGGGCGCGTCGCATGGCGCCCGCCTCGAGGGCGCCGTGCTGGAATCGCCGCTTCGGGAACACCGGCATCTCCAAGCCCGTGATGGCGCGCACGCCGGCGGCGACGATCTCCCCCTTCAGCGCGTACAGCCGGTCGGTATCGTAGCCGGTCAGGGCGTCCCAGGGGAGCGAGCCCGCCAGTTCGACGAGCGCCGGCCTCGTGTAGGGACTGAAGCCCTCAAAGCCGCAATGGCGCGCCGGGGCGTAGGTGCGCACGTACGACCGGCTGAGGCCGCCGGAGTAGGTCAGCGAGTGCTTCATCGTCCCCACCCCCCACCCCTCCTGGTACAGCAGGGGGTTGTTGACGACGCTGCGGATCGTGAGCTCGGGATTCTCCTCGATCGGGTAGTCCTTCATGTTCTCGTCGCCGCCGTCGCCGTCCATCAGGTACCGCCAGTCCGGGTAGCGCGCGCGGATGCCGCGCATGAGCGCGAGCCCCATCGTCGCACTCTCCACGTCGAGCGACTTGTAGTCCTCCGTGATGCGGATCACCTCGCTGGCGTCGACGGTCGAGAGGTCCGCCTCGATCGGCTCGAGGAACAGCCCCATGTCCGTCACTTCGAGAAAGGCGCGGGCCTGGGCGAGGTCCGGGCCGTTGCCAGCATCGAGCGTGAACGCCTTGAGGCGGCCGAGGCTGAGGCCGAGCCGGCTCATGGCGTGGGCGGTCACGAGAAGGACGGCGCCGCTGTCGATGCCGCCGGAAAACGAGACTCCCACCGGCGCCTCGACGGGGAGCCGCCCCAACCACGCGCTGACTTCGTTGGACAGCGCGCCGATATAGGCACGGCCAATGGCCTCGGTGTCGTTGGGCAGGAGTCCCGGTCGCGGGACGACGAAGCGCTGGTAGGACGGGCTCGGGTCGGGGCAGCCGACGATGCGGATGGTCGTGATGTAGTGCGCCGGCACCATGCGCGTGTAGCTCGGGTGGAACTGGTCGTCGAGTCCCTGGCCCCTGAGCCAGTCGTGAATTGCGTCTATGCGGTCGGCGACGACGAGCGCCGGGCCGGCCACCTTCTTGGCGAGGAAGTACCGAACGGGCCGGTCGAGCGACCGGGCGAGGCGCACCGTCTCGCCATCGCGGGCGACGATTGCAAATGACCCGCGGATGGCCCGTACGGCCTCGGGACTGCCCCCGAGAATCCGGGCGCGGGCTTCCTCGACGGTCAGGTCGTCGAGGTGGTTGAGTGCGGGGTCGGTAAGGTCGACGAGTTCGCCAACGTACTGGGGCATCCGGGGCTCCGGTGGCTTGGAGCGTGAAACCTAGCCATCAGGGCATCGTGAGGCGAGGCAAACCGCCCGGAGGCAGGGCGCGGGTCGGCGGGGTCCCTCACCAAGGCGGGTGCGGCAGGTTCCGGGGAGCCTGGCCCGGTTGTGACGCATCGGGGACTCACTGGGTAGGCATCAGGAAAGGTCGGTTCTGGTGTCCTCTTGCGCCCTACCCGCTTGTACTGCATCTTGGGCCGTTGCCTAACAGTAGTAGTTCGGTGATCGGGCTGTGACGGTGCGCGCCCTCGCGTGCCCCGCCGCCTGTTCGATGCCGAACGCAGTTGCCGTTGGCCACTCACCTCACCCCGCAGTTCAGAGGCATCAATCATGCAATCTGCGAAGATCCATCGGATGTTCGTCCTGGTCGGAGCAGCGGCAGCGCTTGCGCTGACCGCAGGCACGGCCTCCGCGCAGAGCGCCGTGTTCAGCGGTACGGTCACGTCGGCGGGATCCCCGCTCGGCGGCGCCACTGTCGCTATCCCGGAGCTCGGCGTCGGTGCCATCACGTCACAGGACGGCAAGTACTCGTTTACCGTCGATATTGCCAAGGCCGGCGGCGCCGGGCGCAGCGTGACGGTCATGGCCCGCTTCATCGGCTACAAGCCGAAGCGGATGCCGGTCAAGCTGGCGGCTGGGCGCATGCCGAAGGACTTCGAGCTGGACAAGGACATCCTCTCGCTCGACCAGGTGGTCGTGACGGGCGTGAGCGACGCAACGTCGCAGCGGAAGACGGCCTTCACGGTGAGCGTCGTGGACGCCACGGCGATCAAGGAAGTGCCCTTCACGTCGGCGGCGGCATCGCTCTCGGGCAAGGTCGCCGGGGCGAGCGTGCTGACGACGAGTGCGCAGCCGGGTGACGAGCCGGCGATCCGCCTGCGCGCGGCGACAAGCCTCACGGGGCGCCAGGATCCGCTGGTGATCGTGGATGGCACTATCACGCGACTGGGCCTGGCCGACATCAACTCGCAGGACATCGAGCGCATGGAGGTCATCAAGGGCGCGGCGGCGAGTTCGCTCTACGGCTCGGATGCGGCGAACGGCGTGGTGCAGATCTTCACCAAGCGCGGCGCCAACCTGGCCGAGGGCCAGACGGTGGTGCAGGTGCGCAACGACTACGGCAACAGCGTGCTGCCGCACGCGGTGGCCGGCAACATGTCGCACAACTACCAGCTGAACGCCGACGGCAGCTTCAAGCTGGACGCGAAGGGCAACCGGACGCCCGAGCTCGACAAGATCTCGGACAACCCGTACCCGGTGTACTACGACCAGTTGGGGGAGGTGTTCAAGCCGGGCACGGCGATGAACAACTACGTCTCGGTGGGCCAGCGTCGCGGCAACCTGAACTACAACGCGTCGTTCGAGAACACCAAGGAAACGGGCGTGCTGAACCTGCTGAACGGTTTCAGCCGGCAGAACATGCGCATCAACCTCGACCAGTCGATGTCGGACAAGCTGGACTACCAGGTAGGCGCCTTCTACGGGCGTTCGCACGGTGACCAGGCGGAAGGGGCGGCCGACATCTTCTTCGGCCTGACCTTTCTCGAGCCGAACGTCAACCTGACGGCAAAGAACAAGGACGGTTCGCCGTACAACGCGGCCATCAAGCAGGCGCCGCTCTCCGGCAACGTGTCGAACCCGCTGTACCGGCTGTACAACGCGTCGGTGACGAACGATCGCGACCGGTTTTCCGGGAACCTGAAGGTGCGTTTCAAGCCGCTGGCGTGGCTGACGGCCGAAGGCAACGTCAACTACGACCAGCTCGCCGGGAACTACAAGTCGTTCCGGCCGACCGGCTTCCTGAATTCGTCAGGTGTGGCGGACAAGGGGGGCCTGTCTCAGTCGGCATCGTCAAACCGCACGACCAACATGGGTGCGACGGTCACGTCGGTGCGCAACTACAAGGACTGGTTCACCAACACGACCAAGCTCGCGTGGGTGTTCGAGGACCAGTCCAGCAACAGCGTATCGGTGACGGCCACCGCGCTGACCGTGCCGCAGGTCATGGAGTTCACGGCGGCGTCCAAGGATCCGGCGAATCCAGTGCTTCCGGGGTCACACTCCGAGACGATCCGCAACCAGAACTTCTTCGCCGTCACGACGTTCGACATCAAGGACCGTTACATCCTTGACGGGCTGATTCGCCAGGACCAGTCGTCGCTGTTCGGCATGGACAGCCGGAGCGCGCTGTACAATCGGTTCTCGGTCGCGTATCGCGTGACCGAAGACGTCAAGATTCCGGGCGTCGATGAGTTCAAGCTGCGTGCCTCGCGCGGCACGGCGGGCCTGCGTCCGCAGTTCAACGCGCAGTACGAGGTGTTCTCGGTGGCCGGTGGCAGCCCGGAGAAGATCACGCTGGGCAATCCACTGCTGAAGCCGGCGTTCTCCACGGAGACCGAGTACGGCCTCAATATCAACTTCCTCACGAACTACACGCTCGAATACAGCTATTCCGATAAGTCGACCAGCGACCAGATTCTGAGCGTGCCGTTGTCGGCCGCCGCCGGCTACCGTAACCAGTGGCGCAACGCCGGCACGCTGGCCGGGCAGACGCACGAGATTGCGTTCGGCGCCGTGCTGGCGTCGAGCAAGGATTTCTTCTGGCGCCTGAACGTGACGGCCGACCGGACCCGCCAGAAGATCACCGAGCTGAATGTGCCACCGTTCCTCGTCGGACCGGATGGCAACACCAGGATATTCCGCATCGCCGAAGGCCAGAAGTTCGGCGTGATCTTCGGCTCGCGCTGGATCCGCACGCCGGAGCAGCTCGCCGCGACGCTCAAGTCGGGCATCCTGAAAGGCGCAGCCTCCGACTACAAGGTGAACGAAGACGGGTACTATGTGCGCGCGGCGCAGCACCACACGGTGAACGAGGTGCCGCTGAAGGCCTACGACGAAAAGGGCGAGTCGCTCACCGAGATCGGTGACGTGAACCCCGACTTCAACATGGGCATCTCCAATACCGTGCAGTGGAAGGGCGTTACGGTGGCGGCGCAGTTCAACTGGGTGAAGGGCGGCGAAATCTACAACTACACCCGCCAGTGGCCGTTCAACGAGCTGCGCGACCCGGTCATCGACCAGCGCGGCAAGCCGGAAGCGGAAAAGAAGCCGACGACGTACTACTCGGCGTTCTACAACAACTTCGACGCCAACGACTACTTCGTCGAGAATGGCACGTACCTTCGCCTGCGCGAGCTGGCGGTGAGCGCGCAGGTCCCGAAGGCGTGGATGGCCAAGGTGTACGGCCTGTCGCAGTTCTCGTCGGCCCGCATCGGCGTGGTCGGCCAGAACCTCTGGACCTCGACGAACTACCTCGGCTACGATCCGGACGTGTCGGGCCCGGGCGGCAACCCGTTTGCCTACCGTGTGGACTACTTCACGTATCCTTCGTACCGCACGGTGAAGTTCATGCTCGACCTGAATTACTGACCGCCAACCTCACGAGGAGAAGTCACCTTATGAAGCTTCAGACTTTTTATCGGGCGGCCGGCGTTGTCGCGCTGATCGCGATGGCGGGGTGCAAGTCACTCGACATCGAAAACCCGAACGAGCCGGACGCCAAGCGCGCCCTCTCCGACCCCAAGGCGCTCGAGGCCGTCGCCGGTGGCACGATGCGCACCTGGTTCAACACCTACGACGGCATGGAGCTCTCCGGCGTTGCGGGAGTGCAGGCCCAGTCGTGGGCGGCGTCGTGGAACAACTTCAATATGAATTTCTACTCGGGCCTCGATGCCGACGGCACGCGGGGAACCCGCTCGTGGCAGAACAACACGGCGGCCGCTGGCCACAGCAGCATCGTGTGGGGGTGGACGGGTTATTACAGCGTCGTCTCCTCGGCCAATGACGTCCTGAAGGCGATCCGCACCGACAAGATCGTCATCAACAATGCCGCCGATACCAAGCGTGCGGAGACGGTCGCGCTGATGATGCGGGGCGCGGCCCTTGCCAACCTCGCGCTCGAGTACGACAAGGGGTACATCGTCGACGAGACGACCGACCTCACCAAGCTGGCTTACTCCAACCGCAAGAAGATGCGCGACGCGGCGCTGGCTGATCTCGTAGCGGCGGCGGCGCTGGCCAAGGCGAACTCGTTCACCACGTCGGCGGCGTGGACGAATGGCACGGGCTACAGCAACACGCAATTCGCTCAGATCGCGAACACGATGGCGGCGATGCTGCTCGCCAACTGGCCGCGCACGTCGGCCGAGAACGGACAGGTGGCGTGGGCCACCGTGGCAGGGTACGCCGCGCAGGGCATGTCGTCGGGCACGCCGTTCGACTTCATCTTCAGCGGCGACGGGTGCTCGGCGTTCTGCCCAGAGGTTCTGTACTGGTTTGACGGGTTTGACACGGGCCGCGTGCACACGCGCGTCGCCAACATGCTGGACCCGATCACGCAGAAGACGCCGTGGCCGCTGGCCGAGGGCGGTAACGGAAAGCCGAACTCTCCCGACAAGCGCTTGGGCGACGGCTCGTTCGGTGATGAATCGCTGGTTGACGGCTTTGGATCGTATCCGAAGACGGCGAACGCCGGCACGGACTTCGTCTGGTCGTCGCAGGCGAACATGCGTCCGGACCGCGGTTCGTACCACCAGTCGAACATTGGTTTCATTCGCTATGACCTGTCGGGGAATCAGGATCCAACCGGCATCTACGGCGGCTACGGCCCGGTGCCGGTGATCTCCCGGCACTTGAACGATCTGGTGTGGGCCGAGGCGCTGCTGCGTTCGGGTGGCTCGCTCGACCAGGCCGCCACGCTGATCAACAAGACCCGCGTCACCCGTGGCGGCCTTGCGCCGGCCACGGCGGCAGATGGCAACGCCGGCCTGCTGACCAAGCTGAACTACGAGTACGAGATCGAGCAGATCGGCCTCGGACCGGTGGTGTACTACTTCCGTCGCCGCATGGGCGGTCTTGTTTCCGGAACGCCGAACGAGAAGCCGGTTCCCGCCAAGGAACTGGGCGTGCTCGGCCAGCCGCTGTACACGT
>ERZ1292630.974-Hain-H41-02um-R3-974-length-28811-cov-22_pt2 | contig 19739 bp, 19 predicted proteins | sample MGYA00564408_ERZ1292630 | MGnify/ENA primary metagenome ERZ1292630 (study PRJEB36523, sample SAMEA6512641) | groundwater metagenome | collected 2019-01-08 | study: AquaDiva: Metagenomics assemblies of 32 groundwater samples
TACATCCACGAGCTCAGTGAGGACGGCCGACGCCGTGTCAGGGCGTGAGTCGCTTTGGTCCAGACGGCTCAGCGATGACCCGTTGAGGACTGCGGCTCGGGCCTTGGACACAGTGGGGCGCGCCGGCGGCGTCGAGCCCTGTCGCTGCAGAAACTGTTTGAGCGACTCGGGATTCAAGTCGTGACGATGCCCCAGAATGGTGGCCCCGGCGTGTTTGTCACGAAACCCCCGGAGTTGATAATAAATCGCGGACTGCAGTGGTTGGGTGAGTTGGTCCAGCGGCATGAAATGGTTTGCCTGCGGATGAGCCAGGATGGGATGTTCCGTATCCGGGTTCCCGATGAGAGACAGCAGGTCTTCGGTCGACAGACTGGTAATCCATTGCGTGACCTGTTCGGAGTGATCCTGCGGTGAGGGCGGGAGCCCTTCGCTGGCTAGTTGGCCGGCCAAGGTCCAGTGGAGTGTCCGATTGGAGGCGTTGTCTCGTCCCTCTAACATGAGCTCAATGAGGCGCTGTCGTAACGGCGCATGGCCGTGTGTGAACAACGCAAAGGCAGGGGCGTGTAGCCGGTCTGCAATATCCTTTATGTCGATGTCGTCCTCAGGTGAGTCCTCGAAGGTGTCGACCTCGATTTCATGCGAGGAACTATAATCGAGCGCCTCGCCGTGTGGCTCCTCACATTCCCAGTCGTGTCCCGTCTCGAGGTCTTCAACTGCCGCGTCAGAGTCTTCCTCGTGGAAAAGCGTCTGGCTGATCCGTTCTTCGTTCAGCGCGATCTCGTCGTCCGAGAGTCTCCCCGGTTCAGGGCTGACGATCGGTCCGGAGCGATAGACGCGATGGCCACATTTGAGACACTTGAGCGTGTCGTCCGCTTCCGCCACGTATGAGCCGCGTGCGTCCGTATGGCATTTTGGACATTCAACGGCCGGTGCGGTGGGGCCTGTGCTGGGATGTGCGGAGGCGGTGGAGCGTGAGGCGACGTGGTGCCCCTGGCAGCCTCGGCAGAGCCCATTCCCCGTCTTCCGTGCAAAGCGGGTCACGGCATCGGTGAGAGACAGGGTCTCACGGATGTGACAGAGGGTTTCAATTCGCTGGGTCCCCACCCAGCGGACACGCTGGCCATTCGGAAGCAATGCATAGCGTGGGGCTCTCTGGTGAGTGACGCTGCGGAGAATTTGAGGGAATTCCGGTCGTGGATCATCATCGACGTAGCGAGTGGCGCGTTGAAAGAACCGTTCCCGTTCACGATCGCCCCATTCTTCGAGCGCGTGTGTATGTAGAAGTTCCAGTTCCGTTAGCACCTGTTCGGCATCATCCGTGTCTTTGAGATAGACACGCGAGGGCAGATACGTTCGGGCTGATTCGTCATCCTGATGCAGGGGGGATGTGGTGGTCAAGGGGGCGCGAAATGTGGTCATGGGTGCTCCTGTCGTCGATGAATACAAGGGGGATTAGGCGCTCACGAGCTCGGGGGCGGACGGCGTGTCCACGAGAGGCTCCGTGGTGACGCGTTTTGGTTTGGCCAACAGCGTGAGCATCATCGGATCCGGGACGTAGAGATGGAGGTAGCGTGTGGACTTTTCGTCTGCACGTTTCCAGGTTTTCGATTGCAGGCGTCCGATCACGCGGACTTCGTGTCCTTGCACCAAGGCGTTCGCCTGGGCCTCACTGATGCCACTGACTTTCACATCCAGATACATGGGGTTGTCGACTTTGTCCGACACGTGGTCGGCATTGACGGCGATGGAGAAACACAGGAGCTGGCCCTTTTCTGGGTAATACTCCGGCAGGTGTGTGACGAAGCCTTCGAAGAGACAATGATTGAGATTGTTGGATTTGGCCATGAGCTGATCCTTTCATCGGAGTGGTCCGTGTCTTCCGCTGATGCGGTGAATTGACCTGGTGTCTACCGTGCCCGCGGAGCGGGCCTCCGGAATCAGCATGGAGTGAGGAATGGCGTGAATGGCGCGTCAGGGGCGTGAGATGGAGACTGGGATGAGTCCGAGGCGTTGTTCGTTATGTTCGGGTAGGACGGGGTGGTCACGGTCACGTGACGCGTCTGCGGATAGAGTGAGAACCTGGTGGCCAGGCGGCGTTAGGCCGCGCAAGGCGTGGTTGCGCCGAGGGATCGGACTTCCTCTTGAATGGTCTCCCAGAGATTATTGTGACGAGCGGTGGTGTACTGAGGTCTGTTGCGGGGTCGTAGTTTGGCAAGACGGAGTCGGTCTTGCGGACTCCAGCGCCGGCAGAGGAGATCCAGGGTGTGGTCGTGGAGCGAGTGGGGTGAACGAGGAGCGGGGAGCATAAATACCTCAGGAAATGGAGTGGTAGTGTGGTCGAATACGCTTAGGAGAGATCCAGGGACTCAGCGGCCTACAGGAGACGGGAGAGCGCGAGAAGGTCATTGAATGCGCTGATGAGAGGTGGTCATCACAATGTAGTTTCCATAAGTTGGCTAATGAGTTCGATGAGGGTGTCTTCGCCGACCGGGCTGAAGTCCCACGCATCTACGCCCACATTGATCATCCGTCCCTTCTGTTTCCAGGTCCGATGCACGTGTCCATGAAGGAGGATTGAGCCATCATCGTCGAGTTGGGTGTTGAACGTCCTGGCATCATGTTCGTGGCCTGTATACGGATAATGGGAGAGCCACACTGGCTTCTCCCCGATTTTTACAAGACTGTTGGTCAGCACCTCAGAAAATCCAAGTCGCGTCCATTTCATATCCGTATGGCCTTTGTCGTGATTGCCCCGGATGAGAATCTTATAGCCGTTCAATCGCTCTATCGTCGCTTGGGTTTGTTTGGTACTTCCGAATGAGAAGTCCCCGACGACATAGAGAGTGTCCGATGGACGAACGAGACTATTGCAGCGTTCGATCAGGCCGTCATGCATCTCGTCGAGGGAGGAGAAGGGGCGCTGACAATAGGCGATCACGCGTTGATGCCAGAAATGTTGATCGGAGGTGAAGAAGTTCATGATGGGTATTGTTCCGGTATCAATCTCTTGTCGCACGACGTGAGGAGGGTGATGGAAGAGACAAACCTATTGCCACTAAGGTATGCGGTGGCGGTGTTATACGGGAAAGTAAAAGTCTTTGCATTACATACTTCGCAAACCCTTGAAGAACCAATACTTTCTTTTTTCCGTGAGCAACACTTCGCTCCTGGGATTGAGAAGTAATTTTGTTCACAGAGGAACGGTCGGAAGTGAATCTCTATACAGGGGCACGGCATAAGGATTGATTCGTTTACAATCAGGTGAGGCACTCCCGTAAGCTCCCCCGTCAAGGAGACACTTCTAAAGGAGAACGTCCGACCCTCATCTATGTTTTCAGATTTCTTATGAGAGATACTCCCTGAGCTAGTCCCACTTCCGTGTGACATTCTCCCGTAAGACTTGTCCATTTATATATAGAGAGAACTAGAATTGTTGCAGTCGGTAGCTGCTTCAGATCGCCCGCCTTTATTTCAGCTTGACAGAGCCAACTAGCCTGCGGTATGTAGCACGGTCGATAACTGTATCGCATCTCGGATGCCCGCAAGGGCGTAACAGGGAAGTCCGGTGAAAAACCGGCGCGGTCCCGCCACTGTAAGTGGGAAGCGACCCCCGTTCAAGCCACTCGACGAACTCGTCGGGGAAGGCTGGGGGAAGCGTTGAAGGTCCAACCTTCTGAACCCATGAGCCAGGAGACCTATCCGAGGTGACATGGCACTGTTTCTCCGCGTGGTAACGGAGATCTCGCCTGCCTCTGTGGCATGTGACCTCTCGTTCCCGTTGCGGGACTGGAGGTTTTTTTATGCCCTCCGCCATTCTGGATCAGCGCAAGACTGATCGCAGACCCCCGGATTTGGCAGAGTATCCCAGACCGGTCCGCATCGCATGAGCACGGGACTGCTCATCGTCGGGCACGGCAGTCGCGATTCCAGCGCGAATGTCGAGTTCGAGGCCTTGGTTGCTGCCTATCGTGCGACACGCCCTGACATTGAGGTTGCGCACGGATATGTGGAACTCGCCCGTCCGTCTCTGGCTACCGCCTTGCGCGATCTGGCTCAGCGGGCCGATTCTGTTGTCGTGCTGCCGTTGTTCCTCTTCGCAGCCGGGCATGTGAAGAACGATATTCCTCTCGCGCTCTCACAGGCACGCCAGGACTTTCCCTCCATCCGTTTTACCGTCACCAATGCCTTGGGCGTCCATCCGAACCTCGTGGAGTTAGCGTTCGAGCGGGCACGAACGGCGCTGGAAGGTGCCCGTGAAACTGCGAAGACCGCTGTTGTGGTCGTGGGGCGTGGCGCAAGCGACCCAGATGCGAACGGTGATTTTTGTAAGGTCGTTCGGCTTCTCGCAGAAGGACGTGAGATCGGGTGGGTGGTGCCTTGTTTCATTGGCGTCACGAGACCGCTGCTTGAGGAGACAGTGGAGCTGGTCGCGCGTGCGCGTCCCGAACGGATCGTCGTGGTCCCATACTTTCTCTTTGGCGGACGGTTAATCAGTAAGATTCGCGAGCAGGTGGAATCGTTTCAAGCTCGCTATCCGTGGATTAAGACCGAGCTTACGCCGTATTTGGGAAGCGACGACCGCCTGCTCAGGTTGATGGACGAGCGCTTCTCCGAAGCGATGGTAGGGGAACGCCCGCTCCCTTGTGACACCTGTCACTATCGTGTGCCGGTGTCCGCCGTGATCCAGAACGTGGGCGGTCTCAACGCGCTGCTCTGGAGTCTGCGGCACGGGTTCACTCATGCGCAGGCCATGCCGCACGTGCATGCCCATCGCCCGCTCGCCAAACATGTCTTAGTGTGTGGAAACGCCGACTGTGCTGACGCAGGGAGCATCACGTTGATTGCCACATTGCGGCGGCTGCTGAAAGAAACAGGCCGCGAGCTGGATATCCGGGTGACCAAGACATCTTGCATGGGCCGCTGCGGAGAAGGGCCGACGGTCGCGGTGTATCCGGACGGCATCTGGTACCGGGGCGTGAAAGAGACGGATGCCAAGGAATTGGTCGAGGAGCATCTGCTTGGCGATCGGCTTGTCAGTCGCCTGGTCGACAACATTATGCAGTAACGGAGGAGATACGATGGCCTGTCATGAAATCGCAGGGCTGCGGCTGGGGTTGATGGAAGTGTTGGGGGTGAAGAACGAGGCCGAACGGCAGCACGAGCTGGCCGAGCTTGGCGCCGGGGCCGATCGACCGGGACCGATTCGCTCCATGTGCGGGGCCAAGGATTTGGCCACGCTCAAGCAGTTTTACGAAGGAGCGGTTTCCGCCCTTGAACAGCGCGTGTCCGCGACCCGCTCCGATGACCCGAAACTTCCCTATCTGCGCACCCTCGTGGTGCTCACGAAGAAGGTCGATCTCGACCTGGCGCATCAGATCGAGGGGCTCACACATCTCTACCGCGACCTCGATGAGATGCATGATTTTGTCCATGAGATCTATCCGGCGGAGTAGCAGCAATGGCCGTGGCGAAGACTGCCCACGTGGTGGGAACCGAGAAGTTGAGGCCCGATACCCTGCTGCTCGATCTGTGCGCGACCGAGCCGTTGGGGTTCGTCGGCGGACAGTACCTCATCCTCGATAGTCGAATCATCTTGCCGAGCGGCAAGGCCGTCAAGCGGGCCTACTCGTTTCTCACTGGCGATGCGGAGCAACGTCGCTTCCAGCTTGCCGTGAAGCGTATCCCCGATGGACTGGGTTCAGGTTTCGCTCATGGGCTTGCAGCGGGAACGGACATTTCGTTCAGCGGACCCTGGGGCAAGTTTTTTCCGCGGGAGGGCGCATCGGGCAGGACCCTGATCCTTGCGACGGATACGGGGATTACCGCAGCGCTTGGCTTTCTACATGCCACCCGCGTTGCACCGTTGCTTTCTCAGGCTCTGCTCATCTGGCTGCGCGTGTCGTCGGATTACTTTCTCCCGGAGGAGTTCGTGAGGGAGCGCATCCCTGCCGATTGTGGAGACATGAGAATCGAAGCGATCCCTGCGATCGGACATCCTGAGCGGATTCCTCATGCCAGAGCCATTCTCCGTCAGGTGCTGTCGTGCGGCGGCTTCGATCAGGCCTTCATTGCAGGCGATGGCGACGTGAACCAGGTGTTGCTCGACGATCTGGTCGCAGCCGGAGTGGCCGTGAGCAAGGACAACGTGGAGTCGTTCTTCAATATGCCGAAGAAATCTGCATGACCGGGCGAGACCAGATCATTGCAGCGCTCGAGGCCGCGCTCGCTTGCGGGGAGACGAGCGTCATCGTCCGTTCGGCTGGTGCGATTGCCGAAGTCCATGGTCTTCTCACGTTGCGGCAAGGGACTGAGTGGGTCACGCTTGGCGAAGAGGGGAGGACCCATGTGCACCTCAAGATTGAGGACGGATGCAGGCTTCGCTATACGCAGTCAGGCGAGGGCAATACGGCGCTCGAGCTAGTAGGAACAAACGAGGACCTCCTCTGTCGTGTGTCGTTTCGGGGGACGAATCAGGCGCGGATAGAGACCTACAATCCTGACCGTGCGGCACAGATTCGTGAGCGCTTTGGATGTCTGGCGGAGTGTGCGAGGACATGACCGATGGACAAGAGCGCACCGCCAAAAGATCGAAAGGGGCTGCGCACCGGGTTCACCACCGGCGCATGCGCAGCGGCGGCAGCCAAGGCCGCGACTCGCTGTCTTGTGAAGGGCGCCATGCTGTCTGATATCGAAACGACCTTGCCGAATCGGACGCGAGTGACCTTCGCCCTCACACGTTGCGAGCGCGTGGACCTGCGCGCGATCTGCAGCATTATTAAGGATGCCGGCGACGATCCCGATTGCACACATGGCGCCGAGCTGATTGCCGAAGTCGAACTCCGTACCGAACCCGGTATCGAGATCAGAGGGGGCCATGGTGTGGCCAGGGTTACAAAGGCCGGGTTGGGACTGGAGATCGGTGGCCCTGCGATTAACCCGGTCCCGAGGCGAAATATCACAGAGATGGTTGGAGAAGAACTTGCCGACAGTCCCTATGCCGGCGCAGTCGTGACGATCAGTGTGCCGGGTGGCGAGGAGATGGCGAAGAAGACCACGAACGCCCGTCTCGGCCTCTTGGGGGGCATCTCCATTCTCGGTACGACAGGCATCGTGAGGCCGTATTCTACGGCAGCCTTCAAAGCGAGCGTGATGCAGGAGATCGACGTCGCAGCGGCAGGCGGTCTGCGTGACCTGGTGCTGACGACCGGCGGCAAATCGGAACGGTATGCGATGGCCCTTTATCCGCAGTTGCCGGAGCAGGCCTTTATCCAGGTGGGCGATTTCATCGGCGTCGGCGTCAAACAGTGCGCGAAGCGAGGGATCGTGCGCGCCGTCATCGTCGGGATGATGGGGAAACTCTCGAAGATGGCCAACGGCAAAATGCAGACGCACGTTGCCGGATCGGAAGTCGATATGGAGTTTCTGGCTTCGCTGGCGGCAGAACTGTCAGCCTCGGACGAGCTGGTCACGTCCATCCGCCAGGCCAACACTGCCCGCCATGTGCTTGAATTGTGCCGCGAGGCAGGTCTCGTCGGCATCACGTCACTCGTCTGCAAGAAGGTCGTCGAACATTGTCAGCGCCACGCGGGTGGCATGCTGCCGGTGCAGGCCTGTCTGGTGGACTTCGGCGGTGCCTTGCTCGGTCGTTACCCGGAGGTTCAGGAATGAATGATATGAGACAGATGACTGCGCTCGGACGGAGCATCGAGGATGGGAGTTTCGCCATCATCGACCAGGAGGCCGGCACGCACGACTTCGGGCCCGCCGAGTGGCAGGTCGTGCGCCGGGTGATCCATGCCACGGCGGACTTCGAGTTTAAGACGCTGATGCGATTTCATCCTGATGCGGTTCGCGCCGGTGTGGCGGCGCTTCAAGGCGGCTGCCCCCTGTTGGTCGACGTGAAGATGATTTCTGCAGGCCTGAACGAGGAACGGCTCTCCTCCTACGGCTGCAAGGTCCATGCTTTTATTTCAGACGAGGATGTCATCGCGTTCGCGAAGGCCAACAACTCGACGCGCGCGATCGAGGCCATGAAAAAGGCGAACCGCCTCAACCTGCTCAATGGGGCTGTCGTCGCGATCGGCAATGCCCCGACCGCGTTGCTGGAGTTGGCCCGCCTGATTCGCGAAGAACATGCAAAGCCGGCCCTCATCATCGGCGTGCCAGTCGGGTTCGTGTCGGCGGCTGAGTCGAAGGACGTCACGCTGGAACTGGCGACTCCTTATATTGTGGCTCGCGGTCGTAAGGGGGGTAGCCCTATCGCCGTCGCGATCATCCATGCCCTGCTGCTCCTCTCGGCAAAGGAATCGGCATGAATTCTCGGCGTGCCATTACCGTGGTGGGTATCGGGGACGACGGCTGTGGGAGTCTGACGAGCCGTGCCGTGAGTGCCGTGATGAAGGCGGGGGTGCTCGTGGGTGGCGAGCGCCATCTTGAATTCTTTCCGCAATTTCAGGGCGAGCGGATCGTCCTCAAGGACGGACTTTCAGCGGTGCTCGACCGGGTGGCGGAACTGGCAGAGGAACAGAATGTTTGTGTGGTGGCTTCTGGCGATCCCCTGTTCTTCGGCATCGGCAGTTTGGTCATCAAACGGCTGGGTGCTGAGCATGTCGAGATTCTGCCGCAGCCGAGTTCGATGCAGTGGGCCTTTGCGCGAGCCGGATTGAAGTGGGACGACGCCGTGTTTCTTTCTTTCCATGGCCGCTCGTCTGAGGGATTTCTCACCAGGCTCAAAGGCCAGGCCAAGGTGGCGATCCTCACTGATGAGAAAAACTCGCCGTGGGTGTTAGCGAAGCGAATGGTCGAACATGGAGAGACAGCCTGGGTGGCGTGGGTCTGTGAAAACCTTGGTGGGCCAGATGAGCGGGTCCGACGATTCGAAGTGGCGGATCTAGCTGCTTGCCAAGACGTGGGGCCGCTCAATGTTCTCTTGCTTGTCCGCTCCGATCCCTCCTGGCGCGCGCCCTACACCATTCCTTTTCTTCACGAGGATCAATTTGCGAAGCGGATGCCCAAGAAGGGCCTGATCACCAAGCGCGAAGTGCGGCTCTTGTCTCTGGCGGCGATGGGGATCAGACCGGACAGCGTGGTCTGGGACATCGGGGCCGGTTCCGGCTCTGTATCGATCGAGGCGGCCTTGCTCGCACCGAAAGGGTTGGTCTACGCGATCGAGGTCGAACTAGAAGGTGCCGAGATCTGCCGCGAAAATCTGCTGGCCCATGCGGTGGACAATGTGCGAGTCATCGCCGGACGAGCGCCAGAGGCGCTGGCCGGTCTGGAGGCGCCCGATGCGGTTTTCATCGGCGGTAGCAAGGGGAGCATGGAGGAGATCATCGACGTTGTCATGGACCGGCTGCAACCAGGCGGACGCCTGGTCGTGAACGCCATCACGCTGGAGAATGTGGCGGAGACCTATCAGACCCTGCGCAAGCGAGGGTTGGTGCCGGAGGTCACATTGCTCCAAGTGTCGCGAGCCGAGCCCTTGGCCCACTACCTTCGTTACGAGGCCTTGAACCCCATTCAAATCTTTGCGGTCGGGAAGCCCAGTCAGACAGGAGCGGTCTCATGAACTACGGAACATTATATGGAGTCGGGGTCGGTCCCGGCGCGCCGGATCTGATCACGCTTCGCGCGCTCAATGTGTTGAAGCAGGCACAGGTCCTTGCGCTGCCTCGCAGCTCCGATTACGGAGAGTCGATGGCCTGGAAGATTCTCAAGCCGACCTTGGGTGAGATCCCAGGACAAGAACGCATATTTTTAACTTTCCCGATGAACAAGGACCCGGAGCGCCTTCGGCCAGCCTGGGATGCCGCCTTTACTGCCATCGGGGAGCGTCTGGAGCGGGGGTTGTCGGTCGCGTTCGCGACGGAAGGCGACCCCTCGCTCTTTAGCACCTTCATTTATCTGCGTCGGGAGGCTCCGCTACGCTGGCCTGGTATCCGCATCGAAGTTGTTCCTGGTGTGTCGTCGATTATGGCGGTGCCTTCTGTGACCGGCATCCCCCTGGCCGACGGGCAAGAACGGATCGCTATTCTTCCCGCGAGCTACGGGGTGGAGGATTTGAGCCAGGTGCTGGAGATGTTCGACACGGTCGTCTTGATGAAGATGGGCACCGAGATTCCCAAGGTGGTCGACGCGCTTGAGCGCCAGGGACTCGTCGACCGGGCGGTCTACGTGTCGAAGGCCACCATGGCCGAAGAACGGATCGTCCGGGATATCCGCACGATTCAGACTGAGCGAGGCGATTGTTTTGCGATGATTATCGTGTCGCGCAAGGAGCGCAGCGGGTTGCTGGCCGGCTTGGTGCCCGCGACGCCGAGAGTGGCGACCAGAGAGATCGAGGCATGATAGCCGAACGTAAACCATTTGCCGTCTATGCCATCACGAAGCACGGGATCGCGATTGCGTCCCGTTTGCTGCCGCAGTTGTCGGGCGCTGACCTCTTCGTCTCAGAGAAGCTGATCGCCTCGGCGCCAGCCGGCGCGCTTCGTCTGCCGCTGCCGATGGGCCCTACCCTGTCCGAGACCTTTCCTGCCTACGACTGCCATATCTTTATTATCAGCGTCGGGGCGGTGGTGCGGATGATTGTGCCTCTGTTGAAGAACAAGAAGGTTGATCCTGCGGTGGTCTGCATCGATGACGCCGCGAGATTTTCGATCTGTGTACTCTCCGGTCACGTCGGCCGTGGAAATATTTTTACCGATCGGATCGCGACAGCGCTGGGCGCGCAGTCAGTCGTGACGACCGCGTCGGATGTAATCGGCACATTGACGGTGGATATCCTGGGTCGCGACTTCGGGTGGACACTCGACGATCCAGACCGCAATGTAACGAGGGGCTGCGCCGCGGTCGTGAATGCAACCGAGGTGCTCTTTGTTCAGGAGACGGGAGAGCCGAACTGGTGGCCGGCTGAGAAACCTCTGCCGGAGGGTGTCCGCTACGCCACCTCGCTGGAGGGAGTGGACCCGAATGCTTTTGAAATTTTGTTGATCGCCACGGATCGCGAGATCGGCGAGTCGCATCAGGCTCACTGGAAGAATGCCGTCATTTATCGCCCGAAGAGCCTCGTGCTCGGCATTGGCTGCGACAGGGGGACGACTCCCGATCTGGTGGAGCGGGGTGTCATGGCCCTCTTGGCCCGGCATGGCCTCTCGCCAAAGTCTGTGAAAGAGCTGGCGACCATCGATGCAAAAATGGACGAGCCTGCGTTGCTGGCCTTGAGTGAACGGTATGGCTGGCCGCTACGTGCTTTTCCGCCGGAGGAGCTGGACGTGGTGCCTGGTATCCAGAACCCATCCGAGAAAGTGAAGCAGTACGTCGGCTCGCGGGGGGTTTCGGAGCCGGCCGCATTGCTCGCTGCTGGGGTGGAGGCACTTCTCGTTCCCAAGCAAATCTATACCGAGCCAGGCGCCGGACGATCGATGACCTTGGCCGTGGCGCGGCGAGCTTTCATGAAACGGCAGATGGAGGTGGGTAGCCTATGAGCGAATCGAAAGGGATTCTCTATGTCGTGGGCATCGGGCCCGGTGCGGAAGCGCATGCCACTCCGGCGGCGCTGAAGGCCATCGCCGAGTCTCAGCTCGTCGTCGGCTATACCACGTATATCAAACTGGTCCGCCACCTGCTCGAAGGGAAGGACATCGTCAAGACCGGGATGACGGAAGAGATCGGCCGCGCGCGTGCCGCCATTGAACGAGCGCGAGATGGTGCCACTGTTTCGTTGATCTCCTCCGGAGATGCGGGCGTCTACGGCATGGCCGGCTTGGTCTTTCAGGTTCTGAAGGAGATGGGGTGGAAGCGGGGGGATTCACCGGAGCTCCGCCTCATTCCTGGGATGACCGCGCTCAACTCCTGTGCCTCCCTGGTCGGCGCGCCATTGGTCCACGACTTCTGTTCGATCTCGCTCTCGGATCTTTTGACTCCCTGGTCGGTGATCGAGCGCCGGATCGAGGCGGCGGCCAACGCGGATTTCGTCATCGGTCTGTATAACCCGGCCAGCGGTCGGCGCACGAGGCAGATTGTCGATGCGCAGTCGATTATCCGGCGTTACCGCGACGCGAGTACGCCGGTGGCGCTTGTCAAGAGCGCCTATCGCGACATGGAGCAGGTAGTCCTGACGGATTTGGCGAACTTTCTCGATTATGAGATCGGGATGTTGACCACCGTCATTATCGGGTCCAGCAACACCTTTATGTTCGAGGGCTACATGGTCACTCCACGCGGCTATACCAACAAGTACAGTTTTGACGGCGCAGTCCTCCCCGGTCAGCGACCGGGGTTTTCGCTCGTCGTTCCGCCGACATCGGAGGCGGACTGATGGCGTTGGTCGGACGTTTAGCCGGAGCCATCTTGGCCGAGACGGAAGGACAGTTTTTTTTGGTGGGCAATCCCAAGGAGCCCTGCGATTTTTCTGCGGTGGGGTTTGAGCCTCCTGGCGTGATCAATGCCATGGAGCGTCCCTTTGTCCGGCTGTCCCCCTGCCGCCCGGTTCAGGTGCCGCCCCCGTACGTGAGGGTGGATGTCGAAGGGGAGGCCCTGGCCCAGTTGCTTGTCGACCGGTTCGTTATCCCGCGCAATGGTTCGATCAGCGATCGCCTCTGGCGTCTGGTGACTGATCCCAAACAGGAAAACCGTACGGTGCCTGGTGGCAATATCGATGCGCGGTGGCTCGGAGAGATACCGACAGAGATTTGGCACATTGTGCGAGAGACCGTTCTGAAGTGTTCTTAAGGAGTTACGATGCGCGTCTATATTATTGGAGCAGGCCCGGGCGATCCGAAACTCCTCACGCTTCGCGGGGCGGAGTTGATCGCGTCCTGCCCTGTCGTGCTGTACACGGGATCGCTGGTCCCCAAGGAGGTCATTGCCCACGCCAGGCCAGACGCCAAGGTAATGGACTCATCGGGGATGACGCTCGAACAGATCATCGAGGTGATCGTGGACGCCCGCGACGCGGACCAGAATGTGGCGCGGGTCCATACGGGAGATCCGATGATCTTCGGCTCCACCGCCGAGCAGATGCGCCGACTAGTTGAGCTGGGCATTCCTTACGACATTATTCCCGGTGTCTCGTCCTTCACCGCAGCGGCGGCGGCGCTGGGCCGAGAACTCACCCTTCCCGAACTGTCTCAGACGGTGATCCTGACCAGGGCGGAAGGGCGGACCTCGATGCCGGAAGGCGAGAAGCTGGAAGACCTCGCGAAGCACCAAGCGACCTTGGCGCTATTTCTGAGCATCACGCTCCTCAAGGATGTCGTGCGCTCCCTGACTCCTTCGTATGGAGGGGACTGCCCCGTTGCGGTCGTCCATAAGGCCTCCTGGCCTGATCAGGTGATTGTGACCGGGACCCTGGCGGACATCGAAGGGAAGGTGAAGGCCGCGAAGCTCAACTCCACGTCGATGGTGTTGGTGGGGCGTGTACTCACGGCCACTGAGTTTGCCAATTCACGATTGTACGATCCGGCGTTTACCCATCGGTTCCGGAAGGGCGAGTCGGCAACTAAGACCCAAGGAGACGCTCGTGCTGATTGAGTCAGGTGTTCGTAAGGGAATGGTCTATCTGGTCGGGGCAGGACCAGGCGATCCCGGCCTTCTCACCGTCCGCGCATTAGAATTGCTGCGTGCCGCAGACGTGGTGGCCTACGACGAGTTGGTCTCGCAGGCTATCCTGTCGCTCGTCAGGCCGGAGGCAGAGCTGTTGCCGGTGGGCCGACGTCATGGTGCGGGAGAGACCTCCTATCGATTGCATCCGGAGGTGCGGGCTCGTGCCAAGGCAGGCCAGACCGTCGTGCGGTTGAAGGCGGGAGACCCGCTCATCTTCGGGCGAGGCGGAGAGGAAGCGGAGGAGCTGGCGGAAGCCGGCATTCCCTGTACGATCGTTCCTGGCGTGTCCGCAGCTCTTGGCGCCGCAGCCTATGCAGGCATCCCGCTCACCCATCGTCTGCATTCCTCCGATGTAACCTTCCTGAGCGGCCACGCTGTTGAGGGGAGTCAGAGTCTCATCGACTGGTCCAAGGCTGCCAGCGGCAAGGGCACCCTGGTGCTCTTCATGGCTGCCAGAAAACTTTCAGTAAATCTTCAACGTCTGATTCAAACAGGCCGCTCCGCTGAGACTCCCGCTGCCTATATCGCGTCGGCCACCACTCCCAAACAGAAAGTTATCGTTGGTACGTTGGCGACCCTTCCGGACAAGATACGGGATGTCGATCTCACCATCCCAGCTCTCGTCATCGTCGGCGACGTCGTCGGACTGAGAAAGCGGATTGCCTGGTTCGAGCGCCGTCCCCTGGCTGGTCGGCGACTGCTCGTCGCCCGCGCGCGCCCCGGCCCCTCTGCGATTGCGACGGAGCTCCGCGCGCTCGGAGCCGAGGTGTTGGAAATTCCTGAGGTCGAGGCGGTCGCCCTTAAGGAAAGATCTCCCATCGATGCGGCCCTTGCGCGCCTCCACGAATTCCGTGGCATCGTCTTTGGGTGCGCCGCCGGTGTCGACGCGGTGGTTTCACAAATCCCCAGCTTCGGCATACCGGTCATCGCGGTTGGCGTAGCGGCTGCGCAGGCGCTCTCCAGGCATGGCATCACATCCGTTGTCTCTGTGCGAGGTGCCTGTCAGGAGGCGCTAGGTGAGCACTCGGTTCTTTTTCAGAAGGGGCTATTCCTCCTGGTGCTGGCGGAGGACGGCCGTCCGAACTTACGAAACGAACTTATCAGGATTGGTGCGGAGGTCGAAGCGGTGGCCGCCTATCGCTATGTCCACCGGATGCCGACTTTCCCCTTGCCACCGATCGACCTCGTGGTGCTGCCCAGTTCCTCGGCCGCCCGCACCGTGCTCTCGGGTGATCTCGGTAAGGCCCTGTTGGGCCTGCCGATGGCGGCGATAGGCCCGCAGACCGAAGAAGCGGCGCGCCACTGCGGGGCGCAGTCTGTGGTTCGGGCGGAGCAAGACAGCGTGGCATCGCTGGTGGCCCTTGCTGTGTCGATGATGGGGGCTCTATGACGGATCATGCCTTTCCTGAAGCCTGGCGACGCGGACTGTACGAAACGATCACGCGCCGCCGCGACATGCGATCGTTTCTCCCCGATCCCATCCCGGACGAGACTCTGGCTCGTATCCTCCTGGCAGCGCATCAGGCTGGATCAGTCGGGCTCTCGCAACCGTGGAACTTTCTCGTGGTTGAGAATCGCGAGGTCCGCGCTCAGATCCGTGCCCATGTCGAGGCGGAGCGGCTGCGCGCCGCGGAAACGTTCGAGAAGGAGCGCCGCGAGAAATATCTCTCCTTCAAGCTGGAAGGGATCCTTGATGCGCCCATTAACCTCTGTGTCACTTGCGACCAGGAGCGTTTCGGGCCGGCAGTGATCGGGCGGAACACGATTCCAGAAACCGCGGTCTATAGCACCTGCTGTGCGATCCAAAACCTGTGGCTCGCCGCACGAGCTGAAGGGGTCGGCGTCGGCTGGGTCAGTATCCTGGAGCCTGCCGTCCTCCGTACGATCCTGGGGATTCCTGACCGGATCGTTCCGGTTGCCTACCTCTGTGTCGGCTTTGTGGAGAGTTTTCCCGAACGGCCCGTGTTTGAGAGCATGGGCTGGCTCCCTCGGCTGCCGCTTCACGAGGTGGTGTTTCATGACCGCTGGGACGAGCGGCCCAGGCACGATCTCCTCCGCGCGCTTGAGACGAGCCGGATCGACGGAGAGCAAGCGACACTCGCACCGATACACTCCGCTGAAGGCAGAGCCCAATGACCTATCCGTTCGAATGTGCTGTTAAGGCTCAGCCGGAGATCGGCTCGTGACGATTCCACGTCTCGTCATTGCCGGGACCTCTAGCAACGTCGGAAAGACGACCGTCATGGTTGGTCTCGTCCGGGCGTTACGCGCGCGGGGACTGCGAGTGGCCGTCTTCAAGTGCGGCCCCGATTATCTCGACCCGACCTATCACGCTCGCGCAGCTGATGCGCCCTGCCACAATCTCGACGGATGGATGATGGGGCGTGATGCGGTCCTCTCGACATTCATTCGCGCCTCGCAAGGGGCAGATATCGCGTTGCTCGAAGGGGTGATGGGTCTGTTCGACGGCACATCGCCAACGAACGATGAAGGCTCGACCGCCGAGATCGCCAAGTGGCTTCAGGCGCCGGTGCTGCTCGTCTGCGACGCAGGAGGCATGGCCCGCAGCATCGCGGCGCTTGCCCGCGGGTTTTCGACCTTCGATGCCGATCTTCAGATCGCCGGCCTTATCTGTAACCGGATCGGCAGTCGCGGGCATCTGGATTTGCTCCGCAAGGCGACGGGGGGCTCGCCTCCCGTCATGGGCGGGCTTCCCAAGGAAGCAACCCTGGCCTTCGCGGACCGGCATCTGGGCCTGCACAGTGCCGACCGAGCGACGGTACCAGAGGACGTCTTCGTGGCGTGGGGCGATCGGGTGAGCGAGTGGTGCGATGTCGAGGCGATTGTGGCGCTGGCACGCGCCGCGCCGGCTCTTCCTGAAATTCCTGCGATGGAACGGATTGTCGGGGAGGGGGCACGGTGCCGAATCGGTCTCGCCTTCGACGAGGCCTTCCACTTCTACTATGACGACAATCTCCGGCGTCTTGAAAGCCTCGGCGCGGAGCTCGTGAGGTTCTCTCCTATTCGCGATGCGCATCTTCCCGACGTGGATGGACTCTACTTCGGTGGCGGCTATCCCGAGAATCATGCCGAAGAATTGTCCGGGAATGTATCCATGCGCCATGCTGTGACGGCATTTGCCGAAGCGCAAGGACCCATCTACGGCGAGTGCGGTGGGCTCATGTATTTATCCGATGGCATCAGGACCCTCACGGGTGTTCTCCATACCATGGTGGGGCTCATTCCCGGTGAAGCAGAGATGAAAGATCGCTTGCAGGCGCTCGGATACGTCGAGGTGGAAACGCAGGACGCAACATTGCTCGGTCCGTCAGGCCTGCGATTTCGCGGACATCAATTTCGCTATTCGGACCTTCGCCTCCCGGCGGAAGTTGAGCGCACGTACAGCGTGCTCCGTCGCCGTGGCGGCGAGTCGTTTTTAGAGGGCTATCGCCGAGGCAATACGCTTGCGTCTTATGTGCATGCCCATTGGGCCTCGAATCCTCTCCTGGCTCAGGGTTTCGTGCAGGCCTGCGCTGCGCATGCGAGGAGGGAACGGTGAACGTACCCGCGCCCACCATCATGGTCCAAGGTACGGCCTCGTCTGCGGGAAAGAGTCTCCTGGTCACAGCTCTCTGCCGGTTTTTTCGCCGCGAGGGACTTCGCGTGGCTCCCTTCAAGTCGCAGAACATGGCGCTCAACTCGGCCGTCACCGCCGACGGCCTTGAGATTGGGCGGGCGCAAGCGGTGCAGGCAGAGGCGTCCGGCATTCTCTCCTGCGTGAACATGAACCCGATTCTGCTCAAGCCAGAGAGCGATCGACGAAGCCAAGTCGTGGTGCTCGGCAAGCTGATCGGCAGCATGACGGCGACCGAGTATCACGAGTATAAGCCCCGCCTCTTAACGGTGATCGCGGAATCGCTCACGCGACTCCGAACGGACTATGACCTCGTCGTGATCGAGGGAGCAGGGAGCCCGGCCGAGATCAACTTGAAGTCTCGCGACATCGTGAACATGCACGTGGCGAAGCTGGCGGACGCACCCGTGCTCCTCGTGGGGGACATCGACCGCGGCGGCGTCTTTGCCTCCTTTGTCGGGACGATGGAACTGCTCGACCCGGACGAGCGAGCCAGGGTCGCGGCGTTCGTCGTGAATAAATTTCGTGGCGACATTGCGCTGCTCAAGCCGGGGCTCAGTTTCCTCACCGAACGCACCGGCAAGCCCGTGCTAGGCGTCGTGCCGTACATCCCGGACCTCCGCATTGCAGACGAGGATTCCCTGTCGCTCGAAGAGCGAATGTCTCGCCGCAGACCGTCCCGACAGGAACTCGACATCGTGGTGGTGCGCCTGCCACGCATCTCCAACTACGATGATGTCGAGGCGCTGGAGCACGAGGCCGGTGTCGTCGTGCGATTCGTTGAGCAGCCTGACGAGGTACGGGGCGCCGATCTGGTGATCCTGCCTGGCTCAAAGAGCACGGTGTCTGATCTCGCGTGGCTCCGCGCAAGCGGCATCGCCGGCGCGATCGAGGCACGCGCCAACGAGGGCCAGCCGTTGTTAGGCATTTGCGGCGGGTGCCAAATGCTCGGTGAGGGTATCGACGATCCCCACGGGGTGGAGTCTACTGAAACCCAGGTGTACGGGTTGGGAATTCTTGCCCTACGGACGCACTTCGAGCGGGAGAAAATCACGGCACAAGTTCTGGCCCGCGTGTTGCGCCCGTCGTTCCTTACCGATGGCGCGGTGGTCGAAGAGGACGTCAGAGGGTACGAAATCCACATGGGGATGGTGGAACCCAGATACCCGGACGCGAGCCCTTTCGAGATTCGTTCACGGAACGGGCGCATGGAGGTACGCAGCGACGGGGCCATCAGCAGTGACGGTATGGTGGTGGGCACCATGCTGCATGGCCTGTTCGAGAATGAGGTGATCAGGGCGCGAACCCTTTCTTTCCTGCGTCGGCGCAAGGGGCTTTCGGAGCCCACCTCGATTCAGCGCATCCCCTCGAAGCAGGCTGAGTATGACCGGCTGGAAGCAGCGGTTCGTGAGCATATCGACTGCGAGCTGCTCTGGCGTCTCACCGGCCTGTGCTCGCTTTCTCCAAGATGAACGATGCGGCGTTATTTTCAGTATGAGCGCAACGATCCCAAGGATGTCTATGAATCCAGCTGACGGCAGTCTCTGGCCCTTACTCGGTCTCGCGTTCGCATTGGGGCTGAGCCATGGAGCTGATCCGGACCATCTCACTGCCATCGATGGCATGACGAGGGCGTCGGTCGATCGGCATCCGAGAATGAGCCGGTGGGTGGGAACGTGGTTCGCATTCGGTCACGCGCTCTCAGTCCTGTTGATTGCGGCGTTGATCGCGCTGGCGGCAGAGTATCTGCAATCGTTCAGCAATTCCGTGCTGCAAGTCAGCGGGGTGTTGTCGGCGTTCCTCCTGTTCGCCATCGGGACCCTGAATCTCGCGCGGCTGATCGGGCTGCCCGTTGGAGCCGCGGCTCCGAGTAGCGGCTTCATGGGTCATCTGTTGCCCAAACAGATGTTCAACATCGCGCACCCGATGAGCGCCGTGCCTATTGGGGCGTTGTTCGGGCTGGGGTTTGAGACAGCCAGCCAAATGTCGGCTTGGGCGTTGGCTGGAACGATGGGGTACGGCCTTCTGGGAGCGTTACTCATCGGGGTGGCATTCAGCGTAGGGATGGTCATCACAGATTCGATCAACGGACTCGTCGTGCGCCGGCTGTATCTGGCGGCTACCAAGATGGCCCTCCAGGGTAATCGCGTGATGACACTGACCGTCGTGGGATTAGCCTACGTTGTCGGGGTTATCAAATTGCTTCAGCCCACCTCCTTTGCACTGCCGATCAGTGACATGGGTCTCACGATCATGGTGCTCGGAGCGGTGCTGTTGGCGTTTATGACAGCTTTGATCAAAGCCAAGTGCCAAGTGGCGTAACTGAAAGGAGGCACGCTATAGCAGCAACGTTTCCAACCCAATGAATTGATAGCCCATGTACCCCAAGGGAAGCGCGGTAGAAGCCGCCACTGGTCCGCAACTGTGATCGGGGACGAAATCTGCAACCAGCCACTGTCCGTGAGGATGGGAAGGCGCAGAGAGTAGGACGAGCCGAGAGTCA
>ERZ1292630.1920-Hain-H41-02um-R3-1920-length-19732-cov-7_pt1 | contig 19732 bp, 7 predicted proteins | sample MGYA00564408_ERZ1292630 | MGnify/ENA primary metagenome ERZ1292630 (study PRJEB36523, sample SAMEA6512641) | groundwater metagenome | collected 2019-01-08 | study: AquaDiva: Metagenomics assemblies of 32 groundwater samples
CAGGCTCGCGGTTTCTCGTGATCGATATGAACGGGTGACGATGCTCAGAGGCGTCATCCAAGGGGAAGGCCCCCCCACAGATGCGCAAATACGGCCACGGACTTGCCGATACCGCCCCGACACCGGGAAAGCCGCCAGATGCCAGTGGCGGAACGTTCGACGCGTAGCAGCCGTAGGTGCATATCGCTAGGATGGCCTGGTCCTTCGGACAGAACATGTCGTCGTTGATCGGCACGCGAGCCATCACCACAGAGTTTGCGGACCCGAGCAGCCCTTGCGCGATGACGCGGCAGCAGCGCACCTGCGACATGCGAGTGGGGATGCACGAAGGACCAATGCAGACGCCCGTGATGACGTGCTGCGAAGGGCACTCCCCTCCTATGGGGCTCGCTGCCGGGATCCAGTAGCACCCGCCGCTTTCGTCAAGCACTTGCGACTCAATTTTCAGTCCTTGGCACGTGACGCTGCCGATGGTGTCGGACGGATCGCCGGATTTGCGACAGCAGGGGCCCGCGCCGCTGGCAGGGTCGGAAGGAATCAAATTCTGCGTGGCGTCGTCCAAATATGCGCGGTACGCGGCGTAAGCGGACGAATTGGCGATGCCGTCATACGGAGGGAACAACACCGTGGAAGGACTACTACCGGCCGACCGCACGTCGCGATACGTGAAGGCCAAACAGACGCCCACGACCACAGAGGAAGGAGGGCACTGCACCTGCAGCTGTGAAACACGCAGCGTTTGGCGCACCGGTGTGACGCCAGGTTCGACCCATGCCGCCGTGTTGTTTCGGTTAAAGAGATAGTGACGCGGGTCGTGGAACATCGCGGCGTGCGTCTGAAACCCGAAATGGTGTCGGCCGCAGTGGGAAGTGCACGCCTCGGTGCTGGGAAGTTGATCGGGAGGTACACCTGAAAAGATGCCACTGGGATTGTTGCCGAGGTTGTAGAATGCGTCTTGGTGGATGCATAGGCCGCGAAGCGCCACAGGAATGCCAAACACGCCATAGAATTCGTGAGACGCCTCGCGCGAGCCTCCCGACGGGGCGGTGGGATCGTACAGATCGGCGCTGCATCGCCACCGAAGAAAATTGGGGTGCGGTTTGAGACTGTAAGGGTGCACCAGCGGTACGGACGGACTCCCGGGTGCGGCGCCGTTGGTGATCGACTCGTAACCTTCCTCGAGGAGAATCGTGCCGATGCGTATGTTGCGGTCCACGAAGTACAGCCTCACGTCGCTCGCTATCAGGTCACCCACCTTGCTCAAGCCGAGCGAGCTGCTGGCCACGAAATCGTACCGTCCGTGTGATACCCAGGTGGTATCCCCGATGTCGTTAGTACCGCAGGTGACGGCGGCTTTCGCCCCGGCATACACAACGGCGGTTGTCGGCATCGTTGGATTCCCGGAAAGCGAAACACGGAAAATGCGGCACCGAACGGCCACGTACATGACCGAGTTGAGGCCCACCTTCGACGGCTGCGCGATGCCGGTGACGTTGTCCCGTGGATTGAAGAATCCGGTGCTCCACGACGTGCCGGGGGACAGCATCCACTCGATCTCCGGTGGCGACCCCGCGGTGAACAGCGGCATGCGCAGGACACCGGGAAATGAGCTCGTTCCGTATGTGCCGGCAACGAGGTACGACTTCGTGGCGTCCTGTGGAGAGCGAATCACGGCCAGCGCGCTGACATTGCTGAGCGAGGAGGTGAGCCGCGTCGAGCCAACAATCGCGTTCGCCTGCTCGACGCCATTTCCGGCAAAAATCGATGATGTTACGGGCGATGTGGAAGTCGCGGGAACCGAGCGGATGTAGCCCGGTACAGCAAAATAATAGGTGCTAGCCGAAGTGCCTGGATCTGTGTAGATGGCGGCGGCAGCGACGAAAGGGTGGAAGTCTGACGTCACCAACCGGCAGCTGGGAGGGCCGTCGAGCCGCATCGCGATCGTCACCACGACGCCGTAGTCATTGAGATAATCCGTGGTGACGCCGCGGCCGGACCAGGTCAAGAAGATTTCGTCGCCGAGAATCACGTTGGTAAAACTCGCGCCGTTGACGACGCCGTCGCTGCAATCTTTATTCATCATCGTGCCCCCGAGGGGGGCCGCGTGGCTGCCGACGGCGATCTCGTGAAAGCGCGACCCGAGGTACACTTCGGACTGGAGGACGCCAAGGTACGAGCGGAGGGGCGCCGTGTAAAAGATATTGCCCGTGCGCCGGTGGAACGACAATCGAAGCGCGGGGAGAGTGTTGTCAGACCAGGCACCCATCAGGGAACCGTACTGCCAGCCCAGGTCCGTGTACATGACCGAAAAGGGAGCCACATCAGGGGCGAACGTGTACGAGAAACCCATGTCCGCGCCGCACATTGGACCGTAAAGGGGCGGTTGCGGAGGTGCGGACGAACCCGCCGACACTGCAACCTGCCAGGAGCTGTCCGGGACGTGCTGACAGCACGAGATGGACGCGTGGCTACCGAGCCGGCCGCAGCGTTGCGGGGTGGAGCCGCTTCCCCCGTCGATAACTACGCGGCAAATGCTGTTGGCGTAGTACCCCGTGGGGCACACGATGTTGTCGCCCTCGTTACCCTCCACGGAGAAGCAGTCGCCGAGGTGGCCGTACTTCACCCGGCCGCAGTCCACGCTGCCGAAGGAAAGGCCGCCCACCTTGGTGCCGTCGTCGGGGCCCCAGCCAGGGTTGAGAAAGCGGGTGATGACTTCGTTGGGGCGGCAGGTGAACACGCCCGTGTCCATGATCTCGACGGTACGCGGGGCGCTGCTAACAGTGTGGATCGTGCCGCCGCAGCGAAACTGTACCGGCGTTCCTTTATTCCGGCTCACGTAGGATAAGTCCACGTAGGCGCCCGTGAATCCGTTCACTGCCATGTTCTCCCAGCAGGCGAGGCCGTTGGCCCAGTAGGACTGGGGTGACGGGCAAGCATTGTGAATCATCGACGAACGGTAATACTTGCATGCGATGGCGCCATAGCTAGAGCCGCCTGGGCAGTTGCCTCGGCAAACGCCGACGAGGACTTCATCCGGATCGCAAGTGGCCTGGCCAATGAAGTGGTTCGCGCGGTTGGACGATCGTGAGGCGGGTGGAACGGACGGCGAGCGAGCACTCGTCACTTGAGGCGTCGCCATCGATGTCACGCCGGGGTTGGTCAGCATGGACGCCCGGGTGGCCACGTTGAGGTATGCGTTCGAGGCGCCCTCCGGCGTGACGTCATCCATCGGGGCGGGTATCGGCACCCACCGGGCCGTCGACAGCGGCCACGTCACGCCATAGAGCAGGGAACACTCAATCGCGATCGCGGCGCCGCCAGGACAGTTTGTGGACCCGGCTCCGTTGGACACGCACACCTCGGTGACGGTGTAGCCATGAGGGCACACGCGGCTACTGCCGGAAGGCCCACCGGCGACGTCCAGGGAAATCCACGTCGACGTGATCGCGTTAAACCCGTTCGGAAACACGGTGCCGCCTTGCTGGTTCAAGCGGCCATCCAAATTGGGAGGGCAGTACGCGGCCACCACCCCATTGTGGCCGGCAAAAGCGCTTCCGCTCGCCGTCGCTTCGCACATAGCCCGGCATCGGCCCTCCGCTAGCGGCACTTGTGACGTGGGAAGGAACGAGGATAACAGCTGCGACGTCCCCAAGTCTAGGCAAAGACCGGCTAATGGCCGCCGGTTGCGACAGTTCACCGTGTACGAGGACTGCGGCGATGGACTGGACACGGGTTGCGTCAGGTAAGGGCAAATCCAATTCACGGGTTGATGGAAGCCCAGGGCGCTCAACGTGTGCGGCAGTTGGCATGACCGGTTCGTGACGATGGTCGAGAGGCCAATCTTCGGCAATACCGAGGGGTCCACTGCAGGGCCTCGGTTGGTCAGCGGTAGACGCCAGACGGCCCGGCCGCTGGTGCTGGGCGTGAAATACAACGCGGTGCCTCCCCACGCGAACGACCCGATGCTGATAGGGCCGTTTCCGAAGGCCCCGTCCGCCAGGTTGAAGCTGCTCTCGCTCGGGTAGTACTCGTTTAACGGTGAGCCTGGCGCGGCGGTCGCGTACGCCAACAACACTTTGACCTCGGCGGTGTAGAGATGGACTCGGAGGATGCACGGCTTTCCGGACGGCGACAGGTACACGAAGGGCGCCCACTGGTCCGCTGCGACAGCAATCCAAGTCGCACCGCTCGTGGCTTGAATCAGGTCCATGTTCGACGCCTGGTTCCCGGGAATGTACATATTCCCACCTACGTTCATGGATCCCGCGACGATGGCGTTGTCGTTGTTGTTTGGCCCTCCCATGATCTTCTTCGTTTCTCGGGTGAGCACGTCGATCGCAAGCAGCTTTCCGCCCACCGGCATGACGATCCATCCGGTCGGTAGCGACACGTCGAAGTCTTGCACGATGTCGAAGGGCAGCAAATGGCAGGGTCCAGAAGGGTTCGAGGGTGCGTTGGCAGTGTACGACGCGGCGTTGCCGCAGTAGACACCGATATTGTGGTTGCCCTGATCCAGGCTGTACAGCTGTCCAGCGGTGGTGGTTCCGTCTGAAAACAGAAAGCCGCCGCTGGGAAGCAAGCCATTCGCGCTCATGTAGCGAATTTGTTTGAACCGCAGTGCATCGGCACCACTGAGGCTGCTGCCGATACGACCCCCAGCGGCGCCAAAAGTTGTGGAGGTCGATACCGCGTACCACGATGGGCTCGCGACGAGACCCAATGCATGCTCTTCGTTCGACGTCCACGTGCTGATGTTGTCTGTCCGAACAACGACCACTCGCTCGCCGCTCACGCTCGCGTCGGGCACGACAGGAATGGTGGTCAACGTTGGTTCGATACCAAGATCCATGGTGGGGTCACCAACGAAGAACGTAACCGTTTGACGGCACGACAGCTGCATCCGGGCCACCCCGCTAAGGTAATTTGTCGGCGTCCGTAGGGCGATGAACACGGAGTCCGTGGAAAGGCTATACGACACCGCAGAAATGAAGCGGCTGCTCGGCACTTCAAACATGCTGAGCGGCGCCGACACATAAGAGGACATGACGCGGTTGTAACCTGCCGGCCGTGGTCCGGCGATGATTTCAAGGTGTGGGAAGCCCGCCGCCAGCACCGTGGTCAGTCCCGGTGGAGGGAGGTGCAAACAGCACTTGATCGAAGCGGGATACTCGGGCGTGCTGACGCTCTTGCCGCCACGGATCCCCGTCATCACGTAGCGATGCGGGCACAGCAGCGTGGCGGGATTCGAGTCGGCCTTGATGGTAACGCACGAGGAGGTGACGACGCCCAAGGTCACCAGGGCGCACCGGATGATCGATACGCCACCCGAGTTGGTTGACGGTATCAACACGCCAACGATGGCTTCATTGACCTGTTCGCACTCGGTGATGTTCCGGTAGCCAACGCCAAAGTACGTCCGATCGGGGGCTAGCGACGGAGTGGTCGGCAGGTCACGGTAGTTGCCGGAGCAAAATTGAAGCGCAATTCCAGGAGTCGACATCGACGGCGTCGGACAATTCGTGCCTAAGCACGCGCCAGTCATTACGGTCGGCATCGGACAGTCGTTGTCGTCGTCGTTGCGAAAATTTCCGCCGGTCCATTTGAGCGTGCGGGCGACAATGGCGGATGGAAACCGCATGTCGTAGGAGAGCTCGCTGGCATCCTCTGGGGACTTCGTAGGCGCGATGACCACGGCGTCGCTTGTCAACTTGCGACGCAGGTATTGATCCACGATGCAACAGTAAACGCGTGGTCGTGAATAAAGGTTGGAAAATCCTGCCAAATGACGCCGATACCGTGCCCCGATTGACCCCACCGGAATCGGGCACGCCGCAGAGTCATACCACTTACAGTCACTCGTGTCAAAATGTTCAGCGACCGTTCGGCAGCGAAGCGACGTGTAGGCTCGCGGCCCACCGGATCCGGCTGGCCCTTCTTGTGCCTTGTCCTTGCATTCACACTGCGGCTCGTTCGTAGGAGGCTCGAGCGAATCGTACTGCTGCGTCGCACCTGGAGACTGCGCGGAATTGTGGCAGAAGCCGATGACGATGCTGCGATACGGACACACCATGGTGGCGTCTCCATCGGCGGTGAAAAGGCACTGCTGGGTGACGGCATCGCTGCTGTAGAAATTCGACGATCCTCCAGGGATGTCAAACAAGTAGCCGGAAAGAAAACCGCCGTAGTCGGCGCATTTAAGGGACATCGTGTTGGGCGCACAGGGAATGCCGGACTCGGGCTTGGTGTGATCGGCGAAGTGGACAGCGGTAGCTCCAAATGCATCGCAAGAAGAAAGCTGCGGCATTACTTGGCAGGCCCAGGTTGGTTGCGCGCCGGCGAAGATCAGTGGCGTTCGCGGCGCAAGCAAGACACCAACGCGCGATGGGCTTGGTCGCAGCCACGGTGATGACGGCTGCGCGGCGCCTCCGAGTGTGATGGGCAGGGCGTACGTGACGGCGCCGTCAAGTGTGACGACGGCAGCACCGGTGTGGACAGTGCCAATCGTTTCCGGGTTCATGACGGCCCGCTGGCAGCCGAGTGCCGCGAGCAGCGTGGTGACCAGGAACAGCGCGGCGCTCATGCCCATCTCGCCGCGCATGCCGCCTCGCCACCACGACGACGGGGGCGTTGCCCGACGCGGTGTCAAGTCTGCGACACGTCCTCCGGTTGAGCGCGGCTTCCGTCCGGGAAGGTTCTTGTGGGGAGCGTCAACACGGGATGCAGCTGCTCCATGGCGGAGCATCGGTGAGTGGGGGGGAGGTGCTTTGACGACTGACTGGCCGTGGCCCTCTGCAGCCTCGTTCAATACGAGTTTCATATGAGCGCGGTATAGTCGCAGCTCGGCGTTCGAAAACATTCGCTGTTCGGCGACCATGAAGATTCGCCGCAGACTTCAATGCTTTGTGGCGCGCGCGATGGAAAGTTGTCTCGAAAGTCGCGGCAGATTTGTACAAAAGTGGCCGCCAATGGAGACTCGTTGTGAGGATTGTCGGTTCAAACTCGTTCAGTTAATTCACGACGACGAGAGAACGACGACCTGTCGACACGTCAACGATAGGAAGGGACGGAGGGAAGAAAAACTGGGGAAACCGGAGCGACGAACAGTCAGATACTACCAACCCGAAACACCACCAAAGGGGAAGAGCGAGAGAGAGAGAGAGATGGAAAGGATCCGCGGCAGGACGACCAACGTGCCGAACGCGGAGGTCTTGATGGATGGTGTGCCGGTCAGATGCCGATACCGGTGATCTGACAGGGACCGACGGCGACGAGTGAAAAAGCCGACGGCGAAAGCAGCAAGACGCAGCGAGAGAGTGTGTGGAAACTGCGTAGGAAGGGGGGGAGAAGGTACCTAACACAATCAGGTTATTATCACCAGTACTTCTTGGCGAGTGGTGGTGGTGCACCGTCAGACGTTGGGTCGCGCAAGAAAGCTTGACCACTACGAGGGGTAGGGGAACCGGACGTGCCACCGCCTGCTGAAGCTGTCCATGCGGATGTACCGGGCGCTGACCCCCCGGACGTAGCGCTCCTTGTTGAGCGTGTTGGTCGTCAGCCCCTGCGCGCGTCGCTCGTTGTTCTTGCTCTTGGCATTTTCCATGCCCAAGCGCAGGCCCGTTCGTGGATTGAAGGCCCCTAGCAAGTCCTTGTACGCCGTTTTGGGATCGGCCTGCGACACGTTCCACATCCAGGCATGATTGAGGTTGGCTTCAATTCGCGAGTGCTCTGGCGACGCTGGGCACACGACACATAGCGAGTCGAATCGCCACGCGAAGCGACAGTACCGGCACTGCAGCTTGAGGTCGGCGCGACGCCGCACTTTCACCAGGCGGTGCGACGGGCGGCATTCGTAGCCGTCTTGGCCCACGGCCATGTTGGGTTTGTCGAACGCCAACGGACCCACACGATGACCGAGGGGAAAGAAGTTGAGGAGCGGCCGCGTGGCACCGCCCACGGCGAACGACATGACGCCCAGGGGGGGGATGGCGGCCCTCAACGGAGCCGCACGCATTTAACCGACAAGGGTTGGGGGTGCAAACCTCGCTTGCGCGGACCTCAAGCAAGGTGGGATGCCGGTACACCGTTTCCTGTTTCCAGCCAGATGTCCCCCATGAAGCCGCTGAGCTCAAATGCAGTGCAGGGAAAGCGGGATAATAGAAAGTACCGTCACCCAGAAGAGAGGAAAAAATTGCCAAGTGGAGTCGCGCAACCGAACCTACCCGCTCTCTACGATAAGGGAGTAGGGTGGTCGTCCTTGTGGTGCTCGACGCGAAATAGGAAAACAGAGTCGCAGGAATGCAAAAAAAAAAACGGAGGGAGGGGGGACAACGAGCGGATATGGGGAGGACTAGGCCGTGTGCCTTCAGCTCACGCGACCGTCGAGCCCGGTGGGCCCTTCGGCCTCGCGGCCGTTTCCATCACGGTGCCCGCACGCGCTCCACGAAGGTGCACCCCGAGGGCCTTTTCGATGCGGACGAGGACGCTCTCGACGGGAATCGCCCGGCCTGCCTCGTAGTCGTTGATGACCCCGACGCGCTCATTCACGAGCCGCGCGAGGTCGGCCTGGGTGAGGTTCTTCTGCTGCCGGAAGCGCTGGATGTTGGAAGCGACGTGGGGGTCGACGCGGCGGTGCGCGAGCGTGTCGTGGTCGTCGTCGAGCCGCTTCGCCGTGCGGCCTAGCGCCATGTGGTGGTTGCTTCCCGCGTCCATCTTCCTTTCTACGTTGAGCCGGCCGCCTTGCTGCACTAGCTTCGCGGCCATCCCTTCGGACACCTTGCGCGGCTGCGCGGTCGCGCTGGTGGGCCGAGGGCCAAAGTTGAACGCCTGAGGGGCCCAATCCTGGCCAGCACTGACGGCGCCGCGAGCAGGCATTTGAGATCTTTCGACCGGTGTTGGAGCACTGTCTGTTCGCAATTGATCTCAATCTCGACATCAAGTTGCATCAAGCACATCGGTTGCAAAGGTCCGGCGAGCCCCCAGCCGCTCAGCGAGCAACAGCATCTCTCCTCACCTCAACATCACGCAGACATACACAGATAGCCCGAAAGCGCTTGATGGCCGTTTGCCCGGCGCACGATGTTATTGTGCGCGGAAAAAAGGTAGGGTACGCCGCCCGTCACGACTGTCGCACTACTCAACCTTGATCGATCCGTAGATGTATCGGACGAACAGAAACGTGGCTAGGAAACCGACAGTTCCGGTCATCACAAAGAAAATAAAGCTGAGCATGCCCATGTACGAAAAGTAGATAAAGATAGGGACGAACGACTTCATTCGCAACGGCGAGGCGAAGAAGTAGAAGACGCTATACGCAAAGAGGTAGCCGCCGCAGCTGCCCGACGTCAAGAAGCTGCGCCACCACCAGCGGTAGTCCTCCGCCGAGAGCTGGAAGTACACCATCACGATGGTCAGCTCGGCGCACGTGAGGACGAGGATGATGAAGACAAGCGCTAAAAAACCGAAGACATAGTAGTAGCGGTTGAGCCACACGGCGGTCAGGATGAAGAACACCTCAATGAACACAGCTCCGAACGGCAAAATGCCAGCCACCGCGACGGTGAAATACGGGTGCATGTGCCACGTCGCCTGGGGCACGTGCCGAGGAATTTGGCTGGTGGCCACAGGCAGCGTGATAACTTCCTTCTTGTAGCCGAAGACCGCCCCCACGAACACGAGCGGCAGCGACACGCAAAACCACATTGCCATGACGGCGACGAGCGTTCCGAGAGGCACCGCGCCAGAGGAGCCGCGAGACCACACAAATAGATTCACAATGAAGAAGGTGCCAAACGCGATTCCAGGGACCAGCGTGGCGGTCACCAGAATGTTGCTCCAGGAGGGCACGCCCCACAGCTTGAGGAGCCGGGCGGACATGTAACCCGCGTACATTCCCAGGAAAACGAAGCAAACGAGCATCGCCGTAAAGAGCGCGCCGCGGTTTGCTGGACTCAAGAAGCCTAGGCACGCGACCACGATGACCGTGAACATCATGCCGAGCAGCTGGCAACCCGTCCCCGCGAGCGCGGCGAGCGTCGCGGCGTGTCCCGGCGGGCGGAAGACATCCTTGTGGATCAGCTTCCAGCCCGTTTCCTCCTGGAAGTCCTCGGGATCGAGGTCGAGGCGGTTGTACTTGTTGATTTCCTTGCGGAGCGTTCGCAGCAGAATAAAGGCGACGATGGTGGTGAGAAGGAGGACCGTCAGCGTGCTGTTGATGATGCTGAACCAGTGCACGTCGTGGTCGCCCACGTTCAGGTAGACGTCCCAGCGCGTCACCCAGGTTTCGGATGTCTTCTCCCAGGAAACACCATAGCTCCAGACGATCTTGCCGGGCACCGCCAGCTGCGGCTTCGCGGTTTTCATGTCGATTGCAGTTTGCTCTTTGCACGTGGCGTCGACGTTCGCCGGGTCGTGGGCGATGGACGAGGGCTCTGCGACGAAGCTGATGATGCGCTTGATGCCCGCCTGCGAGTCGTCCTCGAGGTCCGCCTCTCCCGACGTCGTGGACGTCGTCGTGGGACCTTTGCCTTTGCCCTTCTTCTTTTCTTCCGCTTCTTTGTGGCGCTGCACCTCCTGCTCCGTGAGCTCGTAGTACTTGATCCGGAAGTGGATATGGTTGTTCACCGTGGAGGGACGTCCCGCGGTCGGACTCTCGACGCCCAACGGGGAGCCCACCGAGTAGGTGCCGGTGTCGCCGTTGACGACCGCCAAGGGGAGGTTGTCCATGATCAGATTGACGAGGTAGTCGTCCTTGATGAGGTCATCAAGCGATTTGGCGGACTTGTCGTCGACATTTTGTGCCGCGCACACCGGGCGGCATTCCACGTCTTCGCTGACCCGGATCGTTTCGTACGGCGACGGCTTGATGCGGTCACCCATTAGGATTTCGCCGAGATTTTCGGCCTGGCCTTTCACCTTTTGCGACGGGCGGCATATTGGCAAGCGGTAGAAGTCGTACGGTAAATGGGTGTTCACGGACGTCAGGACGTTGGCCTGCACCGGGATGACGTCGTGCTCGTGGTAGTTGTGTGGGGCGGTGCCCGGTAGGTAGTAGCCCGTCACCGCAGTCCCTGATAAGACGCACACTACGAGAGTGGCTAGAAGCGGTGTCGAGCGAGCAGCAAGAGCCATGGAATGGACGACCCAAAGCAGTGGGGAAAGGGGGAAACGTCGATTTGGTCGCTCGAAGTGAGGACACGTTTGAGGAAAGCAACACGTGAAGATAATTTTTTGGTGCGAGCGCATTTACCGACTAAATTCACGATCGGATTCCAATTCACTTAGTGGTCGCAAACGCCCGGGCGTTGGTGGTCACGGCACGTTACACTGTCCGTCAAGAGTTTGCCTGCCTCCACCAAAGCCTCGGCGAGTCGCGGTCCCCTGTGTCTCTGTGTGTTCCCCCTCGTCGGCGGCGGCTACACCGACTACTTGTTGTAAACGATGAGATCCCGCACGGAGGAGTACTTGTCGCTCTCTCGGTAGATGTACGTCATCGACGACTGCAGCGACGTCTGCAGCACGCCCGTGTGGTGGTAGAACAAGAACATGACGCACGCCCACATGACGGCCGCATACAGGCGGAACACGGCCGGCGGCAGCTGCGTCGCGGTTTGTTGCATCCACAGAAAGGCGAAGCCGCTCAAAATGCGCGACAGGATGTACATGTTCACCTGGACGTTGACCGGGGAGTTGTCACCCCAAAAGAGAAAGCCGCATAGCGCGCCCAGTACGACAGAGTGCCACGCGGCGCTGCCGCCAGTCACCTTCCCCAGAACGCCGTAGAGCAGCTTGAACACGAAGGCAAACTTTGCCAGGTTCATGCCATGCTGCTTCGTGGCGTTGAAGATCTTTGTGGCCATTTGCATCGGCGGCCCCCGAGACCACAGGAGGGTCATCACCAGCGCATGGGGGGCGCGCACCTTGCAGCCGTACACGAAGCCGTTGCGGAAGCCCTTCACCGCATCGAGCAGCAGCTTGTAGTCGCCCGACTTGATCATCGCGTTGAGGGGCTCCATCGTACGTGGGGTGGGGGGCGCTGCGGTCGATTTGCGAAGCACTGCCGCACATGAGGGGGGAGGAGGACGGGAGGGCACCACCACCAACCTAATCACGCGAGGCCGATGAGCATGGCCCATGAACGGCGGTGGGATGCGTATTGATTGAAAACGAGGTTGTAAGAAACAAGGAAGGGCGCTGCGAGGTGGCGTACGAAAGCGGGAGGCGAGCCCCGACCCAGGACCCGTGGCCCTGTGTGAGCGCCTTCACGGGATGCACACAAAATACGAAAGCAACGCTCATCAACATGGCCGAACCTCTAAGTGGACGTTGCGTATCGGCTGCCAGGCAACTTGGCCCGCAAGCCCGCAACGGCGCTGCTGACGGAAGCCATCGCCTTCGACATGACTGCATTGGTCGCCGCCTTGGCGCGGTACGCGGTCGCCTCCTTCAGGGCTCGGTTGAGGCCACAAGGGTAGCAAAACATCCCTGTCAGGAAGTCCTCCACGACGGGGTGAGGCGCCCACTCCGCACCGATACCCACCGTGTGCCGCGTCTGTCCATACATGGCGGTGGGGAAAACGCACAGATAGTCGAACCACGGGTCGGTTGCGGCAGCAGGTTGCAAAAGCACACGCGTTTGGTGCGACACGACGCAGGGGCAAACTGCCGCGTAGAGGCACTGGCCCGAGGTGCACTCTAACAAGGGTGATGTCCACGTCGCGGTCGACTGACCGTAGTTGCCGCCTGGCAGGGGACCGAGCTGCACCGCTTCCGAGTACGCCTGTCGGGTTCCACATGGCATGCAAAGCAGTCCGTGCATGAGGTCCGTGCCGCAGTCTCCCATGATGTTGTACGCGATGCGGACGAAGCTGTACATGGAAACGGGGTGCCAGCAGAAGAAGTTGAAAACCGGGTTGGACTGGTCGGCCTTGCTCTTGGCCATGGCGGAGGCACACGGGAGGCAGAAAATCGCGAACGCCCACTGCTCGAAGCCGGCTTTTCCGGATTCGCACGACATAAGCGTGGTGGACCATTGGTTGTTGGGCGTGGCTGCGACGGCCGAGGCGGCCGTGGTGGCACCCGCGACGGCTCCTGTCACGGCTGAGGTAAACATGTTGTGAACACGACAACGAACGGACGGAAGGGAACTCTAACCAGGGAGGTCAACGATGTCTGAAGACGGATGACACTTACAATGAGGGCAACAGCGGACAGCCGATCGTTGTGAGCTTTGCTTTGGGAAGGTGGACGCCGTGGAGTGCTGCGAACGACGATCTAACGAGAGTGGGGAAGCGTTGAGTCTAATTCGGCGTGAGGAAGGGTGGTGCGGGAGGGGAGAATGACGGCGGTGCAGACAGTAGCCGCTCCACCACAAAATCTAAACCGGCAGCACGGCGCGCAACGCCAGCTCACAGGGCAGCGCGCGAGACGTCCGCGACCCTTCTTGGAGCCACGTCGCCCAGTTCATCGCTGGTGGCGGCGGTCACTGATCGGCTACGTTTGCGATCATTGCCAGTGTGCGACGGCACGCCAACGGGCGTCGGAGCACACATCGGCACACAACTCGGAGTCCGCGGGGCCATCACGTTCTCCTTCGCGTCACTGCGAGGCCTCGACTCCGATCGTATCGCGGACGCAAGCTGAGGCGTCTCCAACGGCTTGTTCGACGCGGAAACGAGGGCCCCGCGCGCCATGGCGGGAGCGGGTGGCGGGGACGGGGGTGCGCCGCTGGCATTTTGGCTGCTCGGCGCAACGGCTGTAGCGAGCGGTTGAGCAGGCGGAGGGCGGTGAGCGGCGGCGAGGAGGGGCAGCGTCGGCCGGGGTTCGTCATCGGGATCCAGCATTGATGAGGCCGCGGAGCATACCAAGGCGGCCGCCTCCTCCTCGTCCCCTAGGGTGCCTTGCTGAAAGACGCTCGACGCGCGGGTCCGGCGCGCCTCCTGTCCTCGTTTTAAGCGCTCGACGAGCTCGTCGTCGTCGGCGTTGGATTTGGCAGTCTCCTTGGCCGGCGGCTTCGGTAGTGCCGCGTTAGACGTCGGCTGCCGCCTCTGCTGCTGCTTGTTCACGCTCGCGTCAATCACGAGGCGCATTTCCTGGTCCAGTTCAGTGTACATTTCTTTCAGCTGCATGAACTTAGTCAGCAGGTCGTTCCTCGACGCCGCGAGTCGCTTGTTGGCCTCCTGGAAAGCGATAATTTCGGTTCGACGCTGATCCTTGAGCCTTTGAAATTTCGCGAGCACTTCCTGATGACCTGTCTTATAGGTGGCGTGCCTGGTGCGCTCATGCTGAAGTTCGGCTTCCAGTTTCTTCGATGCCGCTGCGTGGGATTGCCTCGCCTCGGCGGCCTGGGCAACGGCTCCATCGCGTTCTGACGTCAAGCGATGAAGTGTTTCGGCCCCCGTTCGCTGCAGCTGCTGCAGTTGGGACTCCGCCGCGGACAGCTTGTTTTGTAACCACGTGGCCGCAGTCTCCGCCGAACACGCCCGTTGATTCGCTGACGCAACAGCGGCGCCTTCGCCCGCAAGCACCTCATGGAGACGAGCAGCGGCGGCTTGCGTGGTCTCGTGGAAGCGATCGGCGGCTGCTTTCGATGTTTTCTCCAACTCGCTGCACCGGCGCTCCGCAGCCTCGAGTTCTTGTCCTACAGCCGCCAATTCCTGCTTGCTTCCCGCGAACGCTTCCTCCACGGCATGCAACTTAGCGTCGAGATCGGAGTTCGTTTTCGCGGCGGCATTGGCCGCGGTATCACCATCAGTGAGCCGCGTTTGCAAAGACGCCACGAGCACGTCCCTTTCGTCCAACGCGACCTTCAAACGCTCAACCTCCTTGGCTCTGTCGGTGCACTCCTCGTGCACGGCCTGGTGACCTGTTGAGAGGCTCTTGTGCGCCGTGGCCAAGGTGACGAGCTCGAGCTGCAGCCGCTCGCCTGTCGACTTCTCCGCGTCCAACATCGCTTCGTAGTTGTGGCGCTGCTGTTGCCATGAGGTCGCGTCCTCCTGCCATTGCGCTTCAACAGCCTTGAGCTTCGCTTCCAGTTCTGTCTGCCGCCGCTGAAAATCGTGCACTCGGTCTTCGAACGACTTCGCCTCTTTGCTGACTGTGTCCTTCGAGTTGCCCGCCTCGCGAAGTTCCACGTCGCGTTCGCTGACTTGCGCTTTGGCGACTTCAACTTGTCCTTGGAGACAGAGCAGGCGGGACTCCAGGCTTGCCTTCGACGCAGAGAGCTCTCGGATGAGAATTTGCTGTTCGAACCAGCTCTGCTCCTTGGCGACGAGCGCCTTGGCGGTCATGTTCTGCTTGTTGCGTAAATCCTCGATAGTGCCGGCTTTCAGTTCGACGTCCCGCTGGAGGTCGGCAATGGCGTGGCGCGTGGCTTCCATTTCACCTTGGACATGGCGCGCGTGCCGGGTGGAGCCGCCCACTTCCAATTCGAGCCGCTGCTTGGCAGCATGCGCCTCCATCAGCAGTCGCTGCTGCTCGGAAGTGCTTGCCGCTTGGGCGGAGAGGTCGTTCGCCAGCGTTTCATTCTCGCCGCGGAGCTGGGCGATGTCCGCGTGTAGAGCAGAAATTTGTGACTGAAGCAACACCGATTCATCCTCGGCCGCGGCAAGGCGTTTGAGTGAGGCTGCAATCTCGTGATCCTTTTCGGAGAGCCGATCTTCAACCAGCTGAACGACGCGTCGAAGGGCGGACAGGTCGGTCTCGGCGCGTTCGCGAGAGGCATCGAGCGTTCGATTTAACGCCTCCACATCCTTCAAGTGCTGTTTGAGGCGATTCAACTCAGCGTCGGCTTGCTTCAGCTGGCTGGCCATGGCAGCTTCGGCGACGTCTCGAGAACGCACGGTTTCCGTCGCGGCGTCGAGCTGCGCCGAAAGACCATCGCGTTCGGCCTCCACTGCGATCAGCCTCTGCTTCCACACCGCCACGGCTTGTTCGCCCAGTTGTCGGGTGTGACCATGCTGGCGCTTCTCGTCCACCAGCAGCTGCTCCAGGTGAGTATGCTCGAGCGATTGCTCTTTGATGCGCTCGTCCAATTTTCTCATCTTCTTTTCCACCACGTCGGAATCGATCTTGGCTCGGTTTGCTGCCGCCTTCTGCTGTTCCAGGTCGGCCAGCTTGCCGTTTAACTCGCGAATACGCACCTCCAGTAAGCCGGCCGTGCTCTGCCACCGATCGCGTTGCGCTTCCAAACGGGTCGCCTCCTGTCGGGCGGAGACAAGTTCCTTGGTGAGACTCACTTGCGCCGCGGGTGTGGCGTTGGACGCATTGTGAAGGATGGAAGGCGCGGCGACCTTTGTGACGGGTGCCGGGGAGCTCAGTTGTGGGGCGGGCCATGAGCCGGCGGGAGTCGCCTTGCCGCCTGGCGTTGACGATGGCTGTGAGGACGGCGCGCCAGAAGGGCCTCCAAAAAGATTTCGAGCCGCCATGATTGCGATGGACTGGGTGACCGCTAACAATCGAAACAAAGCATGCAACTCAGTGCCAAGCATTATCTGCGATGCGGTGCCTCAAAGGTGGCAAGCGGAAAAAGAGTGCACCGGCCATCGCAGGCAATCACACACAGTTCGCAGACACACAGTGAAACGACAACAAGGTCGAGCTGTGTTCGGGAGATCGGGGCGGCGCGCAGTGATGGTTACGATTTTTGCAGCAGCGTCGAATTTGGGTGAACAGCGGACCACTTTTCCGCCGTCACTTGGCGTAGGTCCCAGACCTTGCTGCACTCCTTGGCCCACCAGACCCGCCGCATTAAGGTTGTCTCCTTGTTCGACGCCACGCTCGGGTAGACCAGCTGCCCCACCGCGTTGCCGGTGACGGCCCCGAACGTCGTCCATACCATCGAGGTGCCTAACGTGAGCAGCAGTGTGTTTCTTCGCACTTGGTACGTCCATAGTGCGCCGCCGATCGTCGCCGCGGCCGCGCAGCCAAGAGCGACTGTGACCTGCTTGCGGCGAATGGTTCGCTGCTGCCCCCAAACGCCCCCTTCCTTCTCAAACCGTACAAGGTCCGCGGACGTCATGTCGGGCAGCTGCGCGACAAGCGTGGAGGGCAGGTCTCGCCTGAACATTTTGCGGGCGTATCAGTATCGGGAGTCTTAGAGTGGAGGCCACGCGAAACAAAAACATTAACATCAAGCCGCACTCGACGACCGGCAGGCAGCGTTTGCCGTGAATGTTTTTGCGACGCGCAGCGCCGTCACACACACACACTCCTCATTGGACCCGCGCGAATCTTTGGCTCTTCTATTCGGCACGGTCGACTGGACTTTGCAGTCGGCGAGCCGCATTCCGCGTCTCATAAAGCACTGACGCTCCTCTACCGAGAGTGGCCAAAACGGCCGAACCCGTTGCAACGCGCGGGGGGAGATAGGGAAAAGGATTTTTTCACATAGATGCCGCAGGGGGCTAGTGACGGGCGGCAGGACCACGCGCGCTGCCCTGCGCCCCGGCCGCCGGTCGAGCCTGCGCAGGGGTAGCCGACGTCGATGCCGCCGCCGGTGGTGGACTGGCTGTTGGTTGTGCCGGCGGCGAGGATGACGCCGCGGACGTGGGGCCGGTGCCGGAAATGCCGCCGGCGCCCAGCCCGCGCTCCTTCTCGCGCTGACGCTCCGCCGCAATCTTTTCCAGAACCTTGTCGACTTCCACTTTGACGTTCACTGACATCTGCTTGAACTTGTCGATGGTTTCCTTGCGGCCGCCGTTCTGCTCGAGGTGCTTCTGTCGATAGTACAGCACGACGTCGACGAACGACCGTTTATCGACTGCGAAGTCGAGTGCCGCCTCCCAGTTGCAGAGGGTGGTGTGCGTTTCGATGCAGCGGAGGAGCCAGCCAGCCTGCTGCAGGATCGTGATCGCCTCCTGGGGGCGCCGCTGAAACAGGGCGAGCTGTGCCTGTCGACCTTCTCGGCTCGGAATTTCTTGAATTTCGGCGATGAACCTCAGCTTGTCCACCTCCTCAAGGGCCGCGTAAGCAATTTCGGCCGTTGGTAGCTCAGCGTGCTTGATGGATAAACTAGCCAGCACGGCCCACAAGGCATCTTCGCGTATGTACCGACACAAGCGCACGGCCGCGGCCCAGTCTGAGCGCGACACGTGCTGAAAGAGGAGTCCTGGATACGGCGAGATGTTGAACGTCAGGAGCGCGCCATCACTGCCTCGTCGAACAGAAACGCGAGAACCGTAGAAATCGGCAATCACGTCACTCCGGTCCAACTCGTCGGCGTCAAGCCGAATATGCTTCGTCTTCGGCAGGAGTTCTCGGTCCACGAACACCGCCGCCGGATAGAACCACGTGACGATGTGAGCATCGGCAACCGCCACTAACGTTTCGCCCATTGTACTCCATCGAGCAGAGGTGACCATGGCGGACAGCTTATGAGTCGGGTAGCGTGCGTGCACGTAGGTCAGGTACAAATCTCGGTTGCGATCGACAAACGCCACTTTTCGGTCGTGAACGCCCCCGTATTGCGAAAGGCCGACATCGAGCACATCCATGTGGTGGGCGACAGCGGCCTCCTTGTTGGGTCGGCCAGTCAACGCATCGAAGAAAATTATTTTCTTGGCATCGGATACGTCGCGGATGGCCAAAGTGTCGCCGCTCAACGAAATGAGCGTTGCCGTTAGGTGCTCCGGGCGGAGCGACGCGGCGTGCTTTACGGTGCACTGCAGCCTTCCTTCGTAGTTGTAGATTTGAACGCCTTGGCTGCAGTCCGCCAGGTAGAACAGCTTGCTGCTTTGCTGGATGGTGACCACAGCGTCGCGAAGGTCGAACGGGGTTGGGGCGTTCCAGCGTTGCACATCGTAGATGACGCATTGCGTCGCGGTTGCGACAATCAGGTAGCCGTGGCCCATGGACACTTTGATCACGGTGTCCCTGTGCTCGAGCTCTTCTGTGGACTCGGATAACACATCGTGGATGCGCACGCGGCGGTGATCCGTGAGCGTGCAGGTGAGGTGCTGCCAGTGTGTTTTGCGGTCTACCAGCTGCGCGGTGCTCACCGCCCCGCTGCTGCCCCCGGCGACTAGCTGGGTCGAATCCGGCGTCCACGAGCAAGTGAGGACGGAGCCGGTGGTCGTCTGTTCGCGGCAGTGGGTCCACCCCGTGCGATCGCACACGCGGAGTGACATAAAGCTCCCTACGGCGAACATATCCCCGTCGGGCGACAGAGAGACCGTCGTGACCGGGTGCAGTCCAGGCGTGGAGGTGAACAAGGCGCGGCCGTAGGCGTCCCACACGCGATAGGTTCCATCCTCGCCCCCTGAAACGATCACGCCAGCCATGCGGCTGTAATCCAAACACAGAATGGTTCCACGATGAGCTTTCCAGACGAGCTGCTTTCGGACACCCGGATTCAAGGGCTTGATCGTGACCTCGCTGCCGCTAGCAAAAATGACACACTCGCCACCGTGGTCGGGGCTGTCGGGTCCCCAGACGAGAGCGTAGATGCAACGTCCTGCGTTGACAAGAGTGGTTCGTTGCACCCCCGACTGACTCCACACGCGAATGCAGCCGTCCTCGCCGCTCGTCACGATCGTCGTGCCCTCTGGGCCCCACGTGAGCGATGTGATGGCACCGGTGTGCGCATCGACGGACTTTTCGATGCGCCCCGTTGTGGCGGAAACAAAACAGAACGTGCCGTTCGCGCAGCCGACGACGAATGCGTCGCCGCCGGCAGGTGCCCCGGTCGAGACGGCGGTACCCGACGAAGCAACACCGCCGACCTTTTTACGGCCCGAAC
>ERZ1292630.1921-Hain-H41-02um-R3-1921-length-19715-cov-20_pt1 | contig 19715 bp, 16 predicted proteins | sample MGYA00564408_ERZ1292630 | MGnify/ENA primary metagenome ERZ1292630 (study PRJEB36523, sample SAMEA6512641) | groundwater metagenome | collected 2019-01-08 | study: AquaDiva: Metagenomics assemblies of 32 groundwater samples
CGGCGCTGCCGTTGGCACTGTTCTCGTTGAGGGCCACCGTCGCGTCCACGATGTTCGGCGCATCGTTCACCGCCGTAATGGCAACCGTACTGAACACCATGTTGCTGGGATTCAGCGTGGTCTGGTCTTGCACGGTTGTGCTGATGATGCGCGTGGCTTTGGTGCCGCCCACGGTCGGGTCGTCACTGCTGCTGCTATAGCGCACGCTGGCGAGAAAGGTTTGATACTCCGCAATCGTCCCGGTGCCCGTGATGGTCAGAACACCCGTCCCGGAGCTATAGCTGCCGGACACACTGCCCACATTGGTGAAGGTCAGCGAGTCACCAGCAGTGAAATTGGTGGTGATCGACACCTTGCCGCCCGACATATTGGCGCTGTTGGCATCGGTGATGACCACATCGGTATCGCTGATCGCTGCGCCTGCACCGCCTTCGGTATAGGCGCTGGAGAATCCGGTCGGTTCCGCCGAAATTGTTACGTTATCAACGTAGAAAAACTCATTGGCTGCGGTATAACCACCGGTCACACGGAACCGGATGATGGTATTGCCAGATTCATAACCGGACAAACTCAGATTCGCTGTGCCAGTACCATCGTCGGCAAATGTCTGCAATGTGGTGAAAGAAACACCGCCATTAGAGGAAACCTCCACCACCAATATGTCTCCAACCTCCAGCGTCCCGCTGGTGTTGTAGTCAAAGGACAGCGTGGGATTGACGTAATTGGTCAAATCGACCGCGCGCTGGATACTTGAAACCGTATTCGTGTCCCTACCGATACGGATTTCGCCATCGACGCCTGCCCCTGCGAGGACATCAACGACTCGAACTTCGCCCGCGCCCGCGCCCGCGCCTGCGGCATCCACCTCTATCCAATTGGAGGCCCAGGGTACAGTCCCACCCGACGCGTTGTTATAGGCGAGGGTGTTGAAATTATCGCTCGCGGATACGGCAGCATCATTGTCGTTCAGATCCAGTTTTGGACCGTTGGCATCGGCGATGCTGTTGAACAGGACATCGTGAAGCACCACGATCGGGGCCGCATTGGAGGTACTGCCGTACGTGAACTCGACCCAGGTAATTCCGGTCTGGTTAAATGTCACCGTGGTATTGCCATCGCCGGTAGTCTGATTTGCGCCGGTGTTATTACCTGATACCCTATTGGTTCCATTGAAGGTGTTGGTCGCACTGACGGTCGCGGAAGTGGGATTGCCCAGATTGCTGCTGAATACGGCATATTCAGCATTGTCGACGTCGAATAACGTCATGCTGACGTTGTTGACGCTGCCGCCCGGTTGGCTGCTGAAATCTACACGTACCGTGATGGTATCGGTGGGTGGATTAATGGCCATACCCAGTTGAAGAGCTGACTGAGCCGGCACGAGACCGCCGGTGTAACTGGCGCTTGTTGCCGCGCTGGTCAGCGTGCCAGCAGAATTTTGCGTTAACGTCACGCTGACGGTGCTGCCGTCAGCGAGCGTCAAACTCTGAACGGCGGGGGTAGCGATACCGGCAGTCCAAGTCTGCCCATCCCAGTCGACGATACCAAGCAGTCCTGACCAGTTATCCTGGGCATCGCGATCGACGGCCAAGTCTGTCTCAATGGAACCCTGCTGCAGTTCAAGATCCCAGTCTCCGCCAAGCTCGGCATGGCCGGTAGCGTCGGTGCTGGCGGCAACGTCCGCGCCCGTCAGGCGCCCGAGCGTTTCGGCGGCGGCCATTCCAGCCTCGCCCTTGCCGAAGCTGCAACCGTAGACCAGGATGTCCGCTGCATCGGTCAAGTGCTCCTTGATGGCGGCAAGCTCATCGGCGTACTCGCCCTGCATATTGTCGCCGTTCAGGATCGTTGAACCGAGCTTGAGTTCCCCTTCGTCACCATGCGAGATCAGGTGAATGGCATCCACGCGCCCCACTTGCCCGAGCGCCGCCACGATCTGCTCCATGCCGTCGCGGGAAGCGTCAAGCAACACCACCCGTGCATCGGGATTGTCGATGCCGTCGATGAGTGCCTGGTAGTTTTCGACCGAGGTGTCGACAAACACGATTTCGACGCGCGCGGGCGCGAGTGCGCCACTGATCACGTCGATCGTGGAATCGGCGGCAGCCGGCGCGTCGTTTGTGGTCACGCTTGAAACGCCATCCACGTTAATGCCAAGTCCTGTGTCCGAGTAGATGGCGTTTCCAAGAATCTGCACCTCGAAAGCGTTTAAGGCGATTCCGGTGCTGGAGACGTCTGTCCCGATGCGATTGCCTTGGATCGTTCTGTTATCTCTGTTGTCTGTCTGAACGCCGAAAGTGGTGCCTGATATCAAGTTTCCTTGTCCGACAATCGCTCCACTCGTGGTTTCGCTAATTACGCTTGAGGTCTCAATCGATCCGGTAGTGACTTCCAGTAGCCAGTCTGCATTCTCAGTGGCATACCCTGTACGGTCCTTGCTGGCGGCAACATCGGCGCCGGTGAGATTGGCCAACGTGTCGAGTGCCAGTTGCCAGGCTTCGCCCTGGCCGAAACTACTACCGTGGACCAGGAGGTCGGCGTCCACCGACAGGCTCTGGCCGATCTGTTGAAACTGCTCGGCGTGACTCGTGCTGATTGAATGTTGGATCAGAAAGCTGGAGCTGAGGTGCATCCCAGCTTCGGTGCCATCACCGATCAGATTGACAGGATGGATGCCCGTATGAATGGAGAAAGTATCTGCCATCTGCTCGACCCCATCGCGGGCAGGATCGAGTATCTGCGCTTCAACGTCTGGGCTAATGCCGTTGAGCAACTGTTGGTAGTCGAGTACGCTCGTGGACACAAACAGCATCTCCTGGCGAGCGGCCGATACGTCAAGCGACTCCAGGGCATCGAGAAGAGCCTGATCAGCAGTAGCGGAAGGTTCTCCGGTTGGTGCGTCGACTGTCGCGTCGCCAGCCGAGAAGGAATCCTCAGCCTGGTTTTGGGCGGTTTGTTCGGAATTCACGATGCTGGCGGTGGCTACAGCAGCCCCGTCGAACATGATGCGCGATTCGAGCGACAGCAATGAACCACCGAAGATCGATGGGGTGACGGTCGCGTCCGAGGAGGCACGACTGTCCCTTCGCGCCGGCTTGACTGCTTTTTTCTGCTGCTTACGGGGTGTGCTCATGGCATAGTGATGAAACGTTGAACCGAAAATCACCACTAAAATTGCAAGGATGGTGCCAGCTCACGCAACAAGTTCATTTTCCTTGTTGGGAGCGCGAAACCTACTTAATGGGAACGTTCATGTGGGACCAAAGACTGCACTTTAGGGCCACTTTTGGGCTGATGCTACGCATGTATTCTAGGCGCCACTTTCGCGAATGAAGATGCGGGCACTCTGTTGCCATACTCGTTGCGCGAAGCTGATCCGAGGGCCCTTCACCAGCACAATCCCTCGCACAGCTTGGTTCCACCCGGGCGGTGAGTCGACGAGGCGCAGAGTAATGCGATAGACAGAGGTTTCCGGTTTCAATCGATGATGGGCATCTTCTTGAACCGCTACATCTCCGCCATAAAGAGATGCGAGATAGGGAACCGAGAAACTGCTTTCGTCGCTGTCACGAATCTCAACCACCTGTGCCTCTAAACTCGGCCGATCCGCACCCTGGGGAATGAATCGAGCCGATTGACCCTCGTGGAGATAACCGACCTCTGTCTCGGGAGCCAGCGCGTGCAACTCTTCGCCCGCCGGATCGATCACGTATGCGAGCGGCAACTCCTTGTTGATCCACTGTCCCACATGCAGCGCCTCCGCCCGATCGGTCACCACTCCTGCAATCGGCGCCGTGAGTACGAGATTCTGCTGCTGTTCCAGTAGGCCTTCGAGCTGGGAGAGACGAGCCTTCAGAGTTTCCAGCGTCACCTGATGCTGCGCAAGCTCTTTCCGATCGATGAACTGGCGCCGGCCTCTCGATCGCTCGACCTCGATCTGCTTACGTATTAACGCCATATCCTTTTCAAGTGCCGGCGATTCCAACGCAACCAACCTGTCCCCCACTCCTACTCGCCGCCCTTCTGTCAGCGCCAGTTCGACGATTTTCCCTGATGCCGGCGCATAGATTGTGGCATGCGGCGTCGATTCCAACACCGCAGGGAAGCTGATGCGATCGGACCAGGGAATGAAGAGCGCCGCCATCAGAAAGGCCAGACCGCCAACCGATACCCATACTCGGCCCCGTTCACGCCTCGCTCCACGTAGACTCCACCAAGCCTTGAGCTCGCCCACGACCGGGAGCAGAATAAACCAGCCGATTTCGACCGCAAAGAGGAAGAGTCCCAATAGCTTGAAAAAGAACTCGTAGACCACGAAGGCGATGCCGAGAAACAGCATCAAACGATATGCCCACACTCCCCAGGCAAACCAGATAAAAAATCGGCGTTGGGCAGCGGTGACCGGCTCGGGCAGCGGGACATCTAGGCCGAGAAGGAGCCGCCGCAGCTGCCACCGCCCGAAGGCAAAGGCTCGCTCGTGTAAGTTGGGAATGTCCAGTAAATCGGAAAGCACATAGTATCCATCGAATCGCATGAACGGGCTGAGATTGATGGCAGCGCCGACCGCCAGACTTGTCGTCGCTACGATAAACACGAGGCTCCGCACCACGCCATCGTCGAGAAAACTCCAGGCGAATATCGCCAGCGCGGCCAATGCGCATTCGACGACCATCCCGGCGGCGCCGATGGCGGCACGCTGGCGACGGGAAGCCAGTTTCCACGCATCGGAGGTGTCCGAATAGAGCATCGGCACCATCACCATCATGGCGACACCCATGGTGGGAACGCGACAGCCATAGCGTGTCGCCGTATAGGCATGCCCCAGTTCATGAAACACCTTGACGACGACCAGACAGAACACGTACAGCGCGAGGCCTTGCGGAGTGAAAAAATGCAGGATGGTGGCTGTGAAGGTGTCCCACTGCCGCGAAACAAGGTAGATGCCTGCCAGCCCGATAAACGCAATGATCCAAGCAGTCGTTTTCGAGAAGAGCCACTCGACGAAGGGCAGGGTCGCACGAAGAAATCGGTCCGGTCGGACCAACGGAATCTGGAAAAATAGATAGTGGTGAAAGAGCCACATCAACCACTGCGGCTTTGCGGCTTCCGCTTGATCCACATAGGCCCGGTACCCGCCTTCCGGCGGATCGCGCATCAGATGGTTGGCGTACAAAAAACGGAGAAGGTCCTCGACATCCTGCTTCGTGGCTCGGCAGGTCGTGTCCGCATGGATCTGCGACAGGACAGCCTCCGCCGATCGGCCGCCCCAACGCGAAAGAATCTGATAGGCGGCCCAGCCGATTTGAAAATATTTCCCGCGAACCGGATCGACGACAACCCACGTCGGCGAACCGTCGGCAGACGAGGCGCCAGCGATGAGCTGGAGATCCTCCCGCAACAGCGGCAGCAGAGCCTCCGGCTTTGGGGATGGGGACTGTTTCATAGGCCAATCCAGGGCCGGATGGCGGAAATCGGACGACGGAACAAATAGGTGAATAGCGTGACCTTCTCTCCGTAGATTTTGGCGCTCCCTTGCCAACCGATGCGGAACTCCGAGGCCCCCTGCCCAAGCCGAGCTGTCACGCGATAGGCCAGCATATTGTTCGGCAAAACCTCGGCGTGGTAGCTCGCATGACTCACCGTGGCAGGAACGCTGGAAAAGGGATTGGCATTCAGGAACAGCGCAACCGACGCGCCTTCACGCAGAACAATTGCATCCTCCACCGGCAAATCAATCCGCACCTCCAACTGTTGGGGATTCGCCAGTTCCATAATACGTTGGCCGACCACAACCGGCTTTCCGATCCAATCGGACTTGTCCGTGTAGAGCAAGAGTCCGGCTTGCTCGGCCTTCACCTCAACCTTTGCCAACCGTTCATGCGTATAATTCCGCTCGGTTTCTCGCAACTCGACTTCGGCTTTCAACAGCGGAACCTCGGATTTTTGTTCAGCGTCCACGAATGAGCCTTGTACTGCGCGTCGATACTGCGCCATCGCCACGTCGCGATTCCGCTCCGCGACTTCGTATTCGCTTCTGAATGTCGTGTCTTCGTATTTGAACAACACTTGGCCTTTGGACACCATGGTATTGGGAAGGACATAAATTTCGGCGATGACACCGTCAATCGGCGCACTAACGATTGAAGGATTCTTCGCAATAATCTTCGCAGGCGCCAGCGTCGACATGGGAACAGGAATGGCCAGTGCGCTCAGCAGTACAACCGCGAGTGCCCACGTTATGGTCCGATTCAGCCCCCATCGCCATCGCCGAGCATTCGATGGACCAACGGCGCACCAGGCGTAGGCATAGGCGTCACCGAGACGTTGCAGGACCGTCACTTCGTGGTCCACCCATGGCTCGTCCCTGGTCAGCCACAGGCCGCCGATGATCTGTCCCCCCGGGTGCTTTAGAGGGCACCACAGTCCATGCTCCAGGGTGAACTCCTTCCAGTCCTGTCTGAGCTCCTCAGGGCAATCCTCTTCCGTGACGTGACTGATCTCCGGACCTGTCGAGATCTTGCGCAATTCACCAATCAATCGCTCAGTCCATTGCATCAGGGGCACGGTGCGATCCATCACCGGAACGCTCGATGCGGCTCGCACCTCATAGCTCTGCGTAGACGGGGTCGGCGGGATAAGCAAAATTGCCTGTCGATAGGGAACCAACCGGCGCGTTTCGTTGACGAAAAAGAATTGCAGTTCTTGCTGGGTCCGGGCGGCACGAACCATCCCCTCCAGCTGAAGCAGCATGGTGAACGACGTGTTCCTCTGCGGCGGGCTGGTGGGAGTGACTTCTGTTGCGACCATGTCAGCGTGAAAGCCCGGTGAACGAAGCGACCCCGCTCATTCCTGCGAGCACGTTGTTGGGCTGGGTGCGAAACAGGCCTTTCACTTTCACCGTTTGGCTGGCAGGATCGACATTCGCGCCGATGTCCTGAACCACGGCGGGATACCGGAGTCCTGTTTCATCGATGGCGTACTCGAAGCGCATGCCGACCTTCAGCCACGCGAGGGATCTCGACGGCAGAATCAGTTCGATCTCGAGCAGACTATCATCCAACAGACTGATGAGCTGGTCGTTGGGAAATACATTCTCGTGTTCGTTCACGATCGTTTTGACGACACGTCCGGGAAATGGTGCGAGCACCGTGCAGCCTTTCACATTGACTTGTGCAACGCTCACGGCAGCGAATGCTTTTTCGGCTTCGACTTGAGAGACATCAAGTTCGAGTGTCCCGACGGAATCGTGCTCAGCGAGCCGGAGGTTGTTCTCGTAGGTCATTTTCTTGCCGCGATGTTCCGCCTCAGCGCTCGCCAATTCCGCCTCATACTTCGAACAGTCGAGGGCAACCAGAAGGGCTCCTTTTTTAAACCGCTGGCCCTCCTTGAAAGGCAGCTGGCTGATACGGCCCTGGACCTGGCTGGCCAAGGTGGCCTGTGCCGTCGCCTTCACCACGCCGCGGATCGTGCTGAGTTCTGCCGCACTGCTTGCAGGCCTAGGATCTGATTTGGCACCGGCCGTCGCGAGCACGATCGGCATCAGAAGCCACAGACCCATGATCGAACCACCGATAAAGGGCCAGCCAAGACGGGTCATTTAAGTAACTCCTTACTTTTCGCCCATCGCCTGCGTAGTTCGAGGGCCAGGTCGGATACACTCTGTTCCTGCGTCAGGTCGTTGGGCAGTACATCTTCTCCGACGGCGGCTAGGAGCGACCCCCAAGCGGTTTGCAGTCCCGCCTCCACGGTATCGTAGCGCAGTTGGGCCGCCACCTGATTGACGCGCTCGCGCAGCATGGCCTGTTCACTCACTTTAGACGTCCGCCAGGCTTGACGTGTCTGCTCCGTAATTTGGGCCTGCGTGTCATGATAGAGTTTCGCCGTCGACGTTTCCGTCTTCGCCTGTGCGACCTGCGCGACGCTCACATGCACTTGCGACATGATGGCCATGGTCAGCGCGAGGTTCTGCGTATACAGCACCTTATTTTGCGCCTCAATCGTCTTCGCCCGGGCCGGATACCGAAAGAGGTTCAGCAAATTCCAACTGGTCCGGGCAGCATAGGCGCCCCAATGGTTATTAAAGAGAAAGCTGTTGCTGTTGTAGTTCTCCCCGACTTGGAGGTTGAGGCTGGGGAGCATCTCGAGGATCGCCGCTTTGGTTTCCCGCGCGTTGATGCGACGACGGTAATCGATCATCCTCAGCTCCGGGCGGGCCTCCAGCGCCCGATCCTCCAATACCGTCATATCTGGCGGAAGGCTTAGCGTGCTGGCCTCTCGCTCCGGAACCAGGAGCCGCAGCGCGTACTCTTGGCCGGGGGGTAGATTGATGAGCGCTGCCAGTTGCAGCTTCGCCGTGGAGAGCTCCCGGAACAACTGCTGCACGTAGCGCTGCGTATTGAGGAGATCAAGCTTGTACTGCAAGGGCACCAATGGCGTACTGAGTTTCTCGTCCTGAACAGCCTGGGCTTTTTCCAGCGCGCTACTCACCCATTCATTCAACATCTTAAGGGACGGCAGAATCCGCTCCGCACTGACGGCTCGCCAATAGGCGGCCCGCACATCCTGCATTACGCGATTGGCCACGCGCCGCCGTTCTTCTTCCGCGATCAAGACGTCGTCGGCGGCCTGCTTCGCCCGGATGTACGACATGCCGAAATCCAATACATTCCAACTGAGCGACAGATCGGCGGAGAAAATGTTCCTATCGGACGAGGTAAAGGGTTGGATCTGCTGTTGCCCTGTAATCAAAGATCGAGCGACCCCGCCGGGAAAGTTATCGCGCCCATCAAAACCGGCGTTCGCCGCAAGGCGCGGCAACATGGCATAGTGCGACAGGTCGAGTTGGGTCTGTGCCAACATCTTGTGCATCAGCTCGACGCGCGCGTCGAGGTTATACTTGAGAGCCCGTGCCATCGCTTCATAGAGATCGATTGCGTCCGAGACGGGCTCTTGATCCTTTGTCAGAACGGCCCGGTCTTCTTGCATGCGTGACCGCACCTCTTCTCTCGTCAAGGGTATCGGCTTGACGGCACAACTGGTCAGATCGATGGAGGCGAGCATCATCAGCACCACCAGTAACAGGTTGATCGGGCCGCGAGATCGCCCGGCTAGAACAGTTGCTCCTCTCAGCACATCATTCCCTGTTCAGACATATCCTTTGAGCCAACCTATTCTGTTCCACGCCAGACAATAGAGCCCTTCTGCCTGATCACACACTCAACTAGGACCAATCGGACCTATCTATCATGTCTCTCTATTAGGGCTAACAATATCTACAAGGATTATCTGTAGGGTACTCAATTATCGTGGTTTGTCATCTTTTTTCGGCTATTGGGACATCTCTTTACCGGCTTATTTATGGCCACACTTGAGCGAAAGCCAGGCCTGCCACCGAGGACGATCGACGTAATTCATGACGAGTCATGCGCTCAACCTTTGACACGAACAACCGGTAACGATTGCACAAACCGTGTTTTTCCTTTTTTCGGCTCATATTTCTTGGTAGCTTGCTACGAGAGGTTGGGAAAGTGACCCGTTCGGTCGACCACAACTCCATCCATCATCAAGGAGATCGTTATGAAAAAAGAGACTGGATCACCGGCGAATACAGCGAGTCCATCCTCCGCAAAGCCATCACCAATCACCCAAGCCCCCAACACCACTCCGCCGGTCCAGTTTGATGTCTCCAACCTTAAGAATTCCTACGCCAATGTGTGCAATGTGTCGTCGACCCGCGAAGAAGTGGTGTTGGCCTTTGGCGTCAATGAGGTGTGGGAGCGGGCGCAGGCAGATCTCAAGATTCAGCTGACGAACCGTATCGTGCTGAACCCCTATGCGGCGAAACGGTTGGCTGCCGTACTCAATCGTGTGATCGCCGAATATGAGTCTAAGTTTGGAACGTTGAAGAACGACCCCAGATCTCAGGCCAATGCAGCCTAAAGAGAAAGGAACCCCACCGAACGTCCTTCTGATCCAGCGAGAGCGCTTCAACAGCCCTGTAGCTGATTTGATTGGTTATTGATTACAGGGGGCAACTGCCCGGCCAGCTAGAAATCCCGTCGCCCAAGCCCATTGAAAGTTGAACCCGCCGATCCGACCGTCGCAATCCAGGATCTCTCCGATCAGATAGAGGCCTGGCACCAACTTAGACTCCATCGTCCTGAAATTGACCTCTTCGAGAGGAACCCCGCCCGCCGTCACTTCTGCATAGTTCCAGCCACGATCCTGGTCAATTGGAAATGGAAACTTTGTGAGCGATGCGAGTAACCGATCTCGGGTTTTTCGTGGCAGTTGTGCAACCGCCGTCTTGGGATCACATTCGACATGGAAACAAAGCGCCTCGGCAAACCGCTCCGGTATCTGTTGCGCCCAGGTCTTCAGCAGTGACCGCCGTGGATTGTCTGTCGCTTGCGCTATAAACCACGACTTCACCTGTTCCTGCGTCTGACCGATCAGGAAGTTTCCATAGACTTCGACGGTGTCTCCCTGCTCATGCCCGATGGTCCAAAAGCGGCTCGCGTCCATCACGACCGGGCCACTAATCCCAAAGTGCGTCCAGAGCAAGCTTCCGGTCCGGCTGTCAACCTTGCGGCTCTTCACTATTGTCGTCATCTCGACCTCCTGCGAGAGCCCGGAAAGCTGTTTGTGGAACATCGTGTCCTTAAGGATAAACGGGACGAGTGCCGGAACGGTGGCCGTCACGTGATGGCCAAGTCGCCGGGCAAGGCTGTACCCAAACCCGTCACTCCCAGATTTAGGAATCGATCGGCCCCCGGTCGCTAGAATGACCTTCCTTGCCTGTAAGACACCTTGGGAATGGTGAATCGAAAATCCATGGCTATGATCCGTGACAGGCTCGATATTATCCACATGATGGTTCGGTTGAATCTCTACTCCAAGTTCACGACAACGCTCAATAAGCGCCAACAGGACGGTTCGAGCTTTGTCGGTCACTGGAAAAAGCTTACCGGTCTCCTCGCGTTTGAGCTCAACCCCTAACGAGGCAAACCACTTCACCGCCTGCTCAACGGAAAACGCCGCCAGCACATTCTTGATGATATGGCGATTGCCGAAGAAATCAGTAGGTGTGACGACCTCGTGCGTGACATTGCAACGACCTCCGCCTGAGACGAGGATCTTAGCGCCGATCGTTTTCGCGCCATCTAGCAATACGATCCTCTGCGAACGATCGCCCTTCGTGGCCGCCTCTGCAGAGAATATTGAAGCTGTCAGCCCGGCGGCGCCCGCACCGATCACTGCAATATCGTACCTATCGTTGTGTATAGACATTAGAGAGTTTTAACTGCCAGTTAACACCGTATTAATCTTTCAATGTTAAAGTTCATTTCGTGAAAGGCCGACTCGTCGGCGCTGGAACCCATGAGAGCAGGAGGTGAGCACGATGACTTGTCAAAAATGCAAAGGACTGATGGTAACAGAGTGGCGACCGGAATTTTCGCAGGAAGCTGTGGTCCTCCGCTGTATCAATTGCGGGCTGGTCCTCGATCCGTTGATCGCACAGAATCGCGTGACCCCGTTGCAGACGAAGCAGCGGATCTTGAATGCCGCTTAACAGTTCTTTCGAGATCGTGAGCCAGTTCGGTCGGTGCGGGCGACTACCGAACCAACCGAATTGGGCAGGTGTGGACGTTGCGTTCGTGGTTAGACCGAAAACTCCGCCCATAAGAATGTGTGATCTGAGGGGTCTTTCGCTCGCCGCGGCCCGACGTCCACCTCTACCTTGACACAGTGCTTTGCCAACGGGGCCGTCGCCAAAATATGGTCAATGCGCCAGCCTCTATTCGCTTCCAACGAGCCAGGCGCTCGGTAATCCCAAAACGTATATTGCTGCCGGTCCGGATAGAGTTTCACGAACATATCCTGAAATCCCCACGCCAACGTGCTTTCATACACCCGGCGCGCATCTGCGTGATAGCAGACATGCTTGAGATGTTTTTCGGGACTGTGCACGTCCATCGGTCGCGGAGCGACATTCATGTCGCCACACCAGATAGCCGGTTTGTTCGGCGACAGATGCTTCTCAAAATACCTGCGGAGTCGATCGTACCAGCCAAGCTTGTATTGATACTTGGGTGAGTCGATTTCAAAGCCCTGTGGCACATAGGTATTCACAATGGGAATCCCCTTGATCACCACGCGCAAGAGCCGTGCGTCCTCCGAGTCGCCCCCATCGTCAAACCCGTAGGCCACTGCGTCCGGCTTCTCACGGCTCAATATCGCGACGCCGTTATACGACTTCATTCCTCTGTAGGTGATTTCATATCCTGATTCCGCCAGCGCCAGCAGGGGAAACTCGCTGTCCTGGACTTTGGTTTCTTGAAGACAAAGCACATCGGGCTTCTGCTGGGCCAGCCAATCGAGCACGATCGGCAAACGTTTGCGGAGAGAGTTGACGTTGAACGTAGCGACCTTCATGCAGGAACCCGTGATATGGATGTTCAGGCCGTCGCATCCTAGCAAAAGGCCCACGGGGGAACAAGCCGAGGGATATCATCAAGAAGCAGTTGGCCCGAGAGGTTTTCTACATAGAACGGCCCTCAGGAGGTCTTTTCTCCTGAGGGCCGGTATCTGATGCGACTGCGAAAACTTATGGAGCGGTAACAGAAGTAGGGGCGGCAGGAACTGTCGTTTTCAGGTCTTGCTCCATCGACCGAGCGGTGTCCTTCGCTTCTCCAACCTTGGCTTTTCCCGCGACTTTATGCGCCTTCATCTTCTCCCTCATTTCATGGCGCTTCGCCTTGATCGCGCCTTTGCGGGCTTTCATCTTGCCCTTCATCTCTTCCTTCTTTGCCTTCATATCGCTCTTCATCGCGTTTTTCTCAGCCTTCATCTCGTCTTTCATACCGCTCATCTCGCTCTTCATGGCTTCGTCAGCCAAGGCCAGCGAGCTGGTTCCAATCAGACATAATGCTGCAAACCCGATGACGATCAGTTTCTGCATTGGACACCTCCCGGAATAGATAATAGTGAGTCGTGCTGGTTCCTTCACAAGGAAAAGACAGCCTGCGCCCATTTTTCAAACCTGTCAAGAATTAGCCTGCATTGCTCATGATGGTTTGTCGCGACAGCGCTCAGCGCTTCGCTTCCATCGGGAGGATCGGATTCTTCGACATCGCCCGCATCGTGAGGAAAGACAGCAACGGCAAGGAGAAGCCCGTCAAGCTCAGTCGAACTATCGATGTGCAGAAACCGAGCAGGCATGGATTACCACGTCAGACTATTTATTGGCGTTGAGCGTATCATGGGTTCCCGGCACACATTCTTCGCGTTTCCACTGTTTCAGGATCTTCTGTTCATTAAAGACCAGGGTATAGCGGTAGCAATACAACATGGCCTTGGGGCCATCGACGATTGATGCAGCCGCTAGCTGCGCCTTGTCGGTCAGGTGGGACAGGCCCACCGAGGCCAATTCTTTGTCACTGATCGGGACGCGATAGGTCCAAACCGAATCCCCCCCGAGAACCGGTGTCTTGGCCGTATGGGGCGGCCCGAACTTCTCAGTCACTTCATCTTGGGTGAGCCGATCCACACCACTTTTGAAATAACCGTCTCGCCACGGACCTCCGCAAGCGAGCATCCCCCCTGTGAGGAGGAACATCACGACCGTGAGCAAGGTCTGACGCACTCGTCTCATGACTTGGGCTGGTCCTTGAACTTATGCATGTGCTTCACGGAACAATAGAGCGCATAACCTTGAGCCAACATGCCGGTGACCAGCAAGCCCAATGCCGTCTTCATCAACGGCCCACCTGTATCTTCCAGCCCATAGATCCCGACGACGAATCCGAGCGCGATCGCCACGATTCCTACGAATCGCGCGATCATCCCTTTCGTCCGCAAGTTAATGGAGGCCGGATCCTTGTGCATCGCCATAATAGATTCGGAGTACGCTACACCGGATAACGCGGCCGGTTCAACTACGCTTCGCGCGAAAGATTCTTATGGCCATCCAGCCTCTTCCTCATGCACCCAACCGTTCGACAATGGATTCCGCAGGATAAGTCACGATTTCTGCCAGCGTGGGATGATAATGCGGCATGCGCAATAGATCGGCTGCGGTCCCGTGGTAATACATCACTGCGATCAGTTCGTGGATCAGTTCGCCCGCCTCCGGGCCGACGATCTGCGCACCAAGAATCTCACCGGTCTGAGGCGCTGCAAGCAACTTCACAAACCCCTGCGTCGCGCCAAGACAGAGCGCCTTGCCATGGTCGACGAAAGGATAGGAGGCTGTGAGATAGGGAGTCCTGTCGGCCTTCGCACGAGATTCATTGAGTCCCAGAACTGCGACCTGCGGATCAGTAAAGACCACTTCCGTATCCAGCCGATGATCGATCGTCTTCGCCGGTTGATCTGCATGAGTCGCGTTGTACCCCGCAATCTCTCCCTGCTGGATGGCGAGATGCACAATGGGCGAGACATCGTTCACATCGCCCACGGCATAGATATGTGCTTGCGACGTGCACATCATGCCATCGACCCCAATGCGCCCGCCGGCAACTGCCACTTCCGCCAGATCGAGGCGAAGCCCTTCGATATTGGGCCGTCGGCCTAAGGCCTGGAGAATCTCCTCGCTTACGTAGGACCGTTTACGTCCGTCTTTCATCGCCCACACCGTCTTCCCTGTTGCGTCTTGAGTCACCTGCAGCAACTGCGCGCGCGTAACGATTTCGATACCCTCGCCGATCAAGGCAGCTTCAAGTGCGCATCCGACATCCTCATCCATTTCAGAAAGAAGCGTGTGTCCCCGTTGAAGGATCGTGACCTTCGTTCCAAGTCGAGCAAAAAATTGGCCGAGTTCAAGGGCGACAGCCCCACCGCCCAGGACGATCAATCTGCCCGGTTGAGTGCGAAGATCCAGGATCGTGTCGCTCGTGAAATATTCAGCTTCAGCCAAGCCAGGAACCGGAACCTCATTGGGCCTCGACCCTGTGGCCAAGATGAACGAGCCCGCCGACAAGACGGTGTCTCCGGCGGTGATTTCATGGGGCGACCGGAAGACCGCTCGCGATTGATAGAGCGTGAGCCTCGGGTCTTGAAGCTGCTGAATACGGTAGTCGGCAAACTCGCGAACCAGCCGATCCTTCCGATCCACGATCGCCGACAGATCGGCCTGGACCGAAACTGGAGAGAGTCCAAACTCCTTCGCTCGCCTGAATAGGGCTGCGACTTCGGCAGAACGCAGGATAGCCTTTGTCGGCATGCAACCGCGCAGGATACAGAGCCCCCCGAGCGGGCCATGATCCACAATCGCCACGTCGGCGCCGGCATCGCGCGCAGTCCGTGCAGCGGCATAGCCCGCCGACCCGCCACCGATAATCACCACATCATGAGTTGTTCGTTGTACCTGCATTGTTGAGAACGGGAGAATACCACTACCCCATAGGATGCTGCCATGCCAAGCCGATGTCATGGACTGTTCGTGTTGGCCTACAGGAAGTGACGGAATTGCTCGTACAGGAGAAAAAGCCCCAAAAACCGTGGTGCTTAAGGCCTACGAGAGGGTATAGCCATTGCATTATCGGAGCCCATGCGGAGGCATCAATTTTCTATCGGACTGGGCATGGCCTGCGTCACCTTGGTCGCCTGCACGGCGGGGGACACGACCGCCCCTGTCACAAGCGGAGGCGGCACACCGACAGCCCCGCCACCGGCCTCACCACCTCCAATCACTCCACCCCCGTCGCCACCCGTTACAGCCGGCGCATTTCCTATTTTGTTCGTCACACAAGTTCCCGTAAGCGGAGACTTCACCGCCATCACGGCAACTTTTGGCAATCACAATCCCAGCATGCAACAAGCACCGCGCGGCGGTGATCTCTGGATTCGTTATCCCGACGGCACGCTGAAGAATCTGACCAAGACCGCCGGCTTCGGCATGGAGGGCCTACAGCTCGATCAAGCCATTGCCGTGCGCGACCCCAGCGTGCATTGGGACGGTCAAAGGGCGATTTTCTCGATGGCGATCGGCGCGCCGACGCAACAGTTCCAAGTAAAGGACTTTGTCTGGCAGCTCTACGAAATCACCGGCCTCGGCAAGAACCAGCCGCCCATCATCATCAAGGTGCCGAACCAGCCGCCAGACTATAACAACATCTCCCCGCTCTACGGCACGGACGACCGGATCATCTTTACATCTGATCGCCCACGCAGCGGTGAACGCCATCTCCATCCGCAGCACGACGAATACGAATCGACGGCGGTCGTGTCAGGCCTCTGGAGTCTCAAGCCCACAAGCGGCGACCTATTTCTGCTGAACCACGCCCCCTCCGGCAACTTCACGCCGATCGTCGATAGCTTTGGGCGTATCGTCTTCACGCAGTGGGACCACCTCAAGCGGGATCAGCAGTCAGACGCCGACAAATATGCGGGCGGCACGAACGGGACCTTTACCTGGGCGAACGAGGCGGACAATGCGCAGAAGAACCCGGTCTTGATCGGCTCCGAGATGTTCCCTGAACCGCGCGTCGATCAGGAAGTCGCCGGCACGAACATGAACAAGCACGACTTCAATCAATTCTTTCCCTGGACCATCTTGGAAGACGGCACGGAAAGCGAAACGCTCAATCACCTTGGACGACAGGAATTGCACAGCTATCTGCCCTCGAGCCTGAACGACGATCCGAACGTCATCGAATTCTTCGGCCAACTGGCTCGGTTCAACCAGAATGCGATTACCAACCTGTTTCAGATCAAGGAAGATCCGCTGAAGCCTGGCCGGTATTACGCGATCGATGCAACCGAATTCGGCACGCGCGCCGCCGGGCAGATCGTGAGCCTCGACGCGCCGCCGAGCCAGAATGCCGATCAGATCGCGATCACCTACATCACGCACCGCGACACGAGCGGCTTCAACGAAGACAACCAACCGCCTAAACCAAATCATTCCGGCCATTATCGTGATCCGCTGCCGCTTTCAGACGGCACGCTCATCGCCTCCCACACAGCAGAAACCAGAGCAGATGGACCAACCGGTACCGCGAATCCATCGCGTTACGATTTTCGATTGAAGGCGACGAAGCTGCTCCCGAACGGATTCCGGGGCGCCGACCAGCCGCTCACTGCGGGCCTGAACAAGACGGTTTCCTATTGGGACCCGGATAAAAAGCTCACCTACAGCGGCAATCTCTGGGAACTGCAACCGGTGGAAGTGAAGCTGCGCACCAGGCCGGCCAAGCTCACGAGCGCGCTGCCGTCGCCTGAGCAGCAAGTTTTCCAGCAGCTCGGGATCGATATGAATGCGCTGCGCGCCTATCTCATCCAGAATAATCTCGCCCTTGCAGTCACGCGGAACGTCACGACACGCGACGACTTCGACAAACAGCAGCCCTTTAATTTGCGTGTGCCGGGCGGTGTCCAGCATGTGGGAGCAGGCGGCAAGATCTACGATGTCCAACATTTGCAGATCTTCCAGGCCGATCAGGTGCGCGGCATCGGCGGGGTCAACAATCCGAAACCCGGTCGGCGAGTGTTAGCGCAGACGTTGCACGACAGCAACGCCGTCGCGAGCAACGTGCCCAACCCGGCCGGGCCGGCAGGCAGCGTCAAGATCGCAGCCGACGGATCGGCCGCAGCCTTCGTTCCCGCACGGCGCGCTCTCTCCTGGCAGCTGACCGATCCGCAAGGCATACCGGTCGTGCGCGAACGGTACTGGGTGACTTTTCAACCGGGTGAAGTCCGCGTCTGCACCTCCTGTCACGGCATCAACGACAAGGATCAAGCCGGGCAAGCGGCCCCGATCAACCAACCTCAAGCGCTGCTGGAATTGCTCCAATACTGGAAATCGCAACACCCCTGATTGCCCTTCGCCGACTCTCTCGTTGTCGCGCGCCTCGGATTTCCCTATACTGCGCACATGATCCAACCGGGCCGTTATCGGCACTATAAGGGCCACGAATATGAGGTGCTGGGAGTGGCTTGTCACTCAGAAACGGAAGAGGAATATGTGGTCTACCGGGCACTCTACGGCGACCGTGGGCTATGGATCAGACCGACGGCGATGTTCCTGGAAACTGTGATCGTTGATGGTCGTCCTTGTCCGCGGTTTCAGTTCCTTGCTGCCCACTAGTGCGGTCGGAAGGTTGAGGTTCAGGCTAGGCCATTCGGGCTTAAGTACTTACTGCTAGCCTCCGATACAGACGATACGAGGTCAGCCATGCCAATTATACGCGCGGTCGATGGCATCGTCGAAATGCATCCTACGCTGCCGGTATCTCCACGTCCTCCCGCGACACAGGCCGACGCGGACAGGCGGGATCGTTCGAAAGAAGAGCAGCGCCAGACAGCTGACCATGCAGCACGTCTAGCTCAACAGGCCTATCAGCAACAGGTACAGCAAGCCCCCGCACTCTTGCCGGGCCTCCTTGCACAGGATTTAATGACTTCCCCCGTATCATGGTTGCCATCCGACAGTACGTTGCTGGAGGCGTGGAGTCTCATGAAACACAAAGGGATTCAACATCTTCCTGTCATGTCGGTTCATGGCACGTTGGTCGGAATGGTATCGAGCCATGACCTGCTGCCCTATGCGCATGAACTGGAATCCGTCAATCATCCGGAACCGTCCGTCGGGTACAAGCTCGCCCATGTGATGAGCAGCCGGATCTTGTCCGCCACCCCGACGACGGAAATCCGAGAGATTGCCCACATCATGCTAGAGGAGCACGTAAGTGGAGTTCCGATCCTCGACAGTTCCCGTCACCCGATCGGCATTCTGACAACCAGCGATATTCTCCGGGCCATCGTCCACCAAAGTCCTCTCGATCTCCGGACGTAACCACCGCCTCATACTCTGATTGTCTTCCATTGCTTTTGGGGCCATTAGATTTCGAGGTGCTTCACCGCCTGCTCCAGCACACCTTCCTCTCGGGCAAGGACTTCCCCCTCGAACGTACTCCCCCCACCGTAGGTCTGGGCAACCTTCCGTTCACAGCTTAGACTCACCAAAGTAATACTGGTCGTGAAAGGTGGGAGCGGATCTTCCCGCGTGAGAACGACAGGGGGATGAAGGGGCTCAATGACGGTCCTTAACATATTCTTCAGTACGCCGATCGCCTTCGGGCTTTCAGGCCTGGCGCTTTTCGTCATCGGGCTCCTGATCAAACAGAATCGGGGCAGGAAGCTGATGTTGACGCTCAGCCTCTTTCTCTATGCCCGGTACATGGTATGGCGTCTGCTCTACACGATCCCCACCGATGACCTCGCCTCCATGGCCCTCGGATCAGTCGTCTATCTGGCGGAACTCTACGGGCTCTGTCAGTTCTGTTTCTTCACCTATCAGTCCTGGTCGCCGACAGAACGGACCGCGGCCCCCATCACCACCTATCGCACCGTGGATATCATGGTAACGGTCGTGGACGAACCGCTCTCGATCCTTCGGCAAACCTTGATCAGCTGTCTCGCACAGGAATATCCCCGCGACCGATTTACCCTGTACGTCCTGGATGACGGCCATCGCGATGAAGCCCGGCAATTGGCCGCCTCGCTCGGCTGCGAATACATCCGTCGCCCAGACCGACCTCGTCACGCAAAAGCCGGAAATTTGAACTATGCTCTCCAGCTCAGCCACGGGGAGTTGGTCACGATCTTCGACGTGGATCACATCCCGGCCCGAACATTTCTCAAAGACACCGTCGGGTTTTTCGACGATCCGAAGGTCGCAATCGTGCAAACGCCTCATCACTTCTACAATCCGGATA
>ERZ1292630.1923-Hain-H41-02um-R3-1923-length-19703-cov-25_pt1 | contig 19703 bp, 25 predicted proteins | sample MGYA00564408_ERZ1292630 | MGnify/ENA primary metagenome ERZ1292630 (study PRJEB36523, sample SAMEA6512641) | groundwater metagenome | collected 2019-01-08 | study: AquaDiva: Metagenomics assemblies of 32 groundwater samples
CTAATAGCCTACAACCTAAGAGTAATTTTCAAGATGACTTTCTACTAAGCCTATTATATAAGTCTTTCTGATGTTTGGCACAATTCGAAAAGTGAGTGATTTTGCTCGTTTTTGTAATTAGCTTTGGCGAGTAGTTAAGAAATATTCTTGTTTTAAGCTCCTCTCTACTGCATTTCTTGTAAGTCCAAAAATAGAACTAAGAAAAAAGTGAGTGATTTGAGAAATGTATCACTCATAAAACGGATAGTGCCTGATGTTTATGATTTAATTAATACAATATAGGCAAAACAATTAAAAATTTCAGCTTCTCACTAACTTAAATGGCAGAAAGCAGTTCTGAGCATCGGGCTTTTTTATATCTACAGCACTGGAAAAAAGAAGACGATTTGGAATCCTTGCTCTATAAGATCCGCTGCCCTGCTCATTTGTTTTCTTACGCTTATCAAAAAACCAAATCGCTCTACTTGCAGTTGCCGCCACGCTTAGACGGAAATGATCCGTTAACTCATCCTTTAAATGCAGTTTTAGCTTTAGAGGAAGCAAAAGTTGCTGATGAAACCGTTTTATGTGCCGGACTGCTGCACGATTACGTCGAAGAAAGCGTAGATTTATACAAAAGAGAAAATAAGCTTTCTAAAGATGAAAAAAGCATAGGAATTTTAGACAATTACGAATTGACTTTGTTCGACCAGTTGCAAGCTGACCTAACTCCCATTGGGCAGGATGTTCAAGCAATCAATAAAACTATCGGCGTGCTTAAACTCTTAACTCGACATAAACGAGAATTTTATTATCGCTCGGTCTCTAATATTTTTTTGTGCACTGATGAAAAACTTAAAGAGATGGCCATCCAAGTTAAATTAGCAGACCGTATGCATAATATTCTCAGTTTAGAATCTTTTACCGAAGAAGACCGCAATTTCCAATGTTTTAAAAATTTATTTATTATCAATAATGCTAAGAAATTTCTGCTGGACGATGTTGAACACCGCGTTGCCAAAGACATGAATATTCTACCTACCGAATTATTATTTAAGCGCTGCTCTAAAGCCACTTATGATGCTTTTTTGACCATCTGCCATGATTCAGCAAAAAAAGGTGTAGAAAAGGTGTCCTCCATGCTACAATTAGCTTTCAAAAAATTTGCTTTGGAGAAAGCTGGAGTTTGGCAGGTAACTAATGTTAATGAAAACGAAACTCATTTGATGCGTCTGTTCCAAGGAGTAGTAAGAAAATACGATGCCCGCTTACATCATGAGTGGGACAAGTATGAACAACTGAAAGAAAACGAACGCAATTACTGTCGCAAATTCTTTTCTGACTTTAATTTTACTGAGGAGCAGATCGGAGCAGTACTTGATTATAAAGATGCGTACGCCTTAAAAGAGATGGTTGCCGATTTATTGTACGTTCCCGATTATGTCCTGCACAAATTCTTAAGTTCAGAATTAGATCCCAAAGCGAGGATCTTGGAATAAAGACTAAAACACTTGCTGATAATTCTTCCAAATCTGTTCGGCTGCTTTTTCAGCAGTTAATTTTTTTATTTCTGCAATTTTTTTAATCGCTTCTACTACAAAGGCCGGTTCGTTTTTCTGGTCGCTGAAAGGGCTTAGCCAAGGGGCATCGGTTTCTGTAAACAATTGTTCTAAAGGCACCATTTCGACTAAAGTTTGAAAATGCTGTAATTTAATGATGTTGGGCGGAATGGAAAAATAATATCCTAGGGCTGCGGCGCGCTTAATTAGATTCTTATTGCCAGAAAAACAATGCATCACGACGGGAATTTCTTTGTTTTTAATTTCTTCTTCTAATATATCAATACATTCCTGCTCTGCTTTTCTAGAATGGATTACTAAAGGTTTCTTTATTTTCTTAGCGAAGTTTATAATTTTCCTAAAGTTTTCTTTCTGCTGTTCGTGATGATCTTTATCCCAGTGAAAATCTAAGCCGACTTCTCCGATAGCTACTATTTTGTCTTTATGTGCTTCAATAAATTTAAATTCCTGTGCTAAATCAATTTTTTCGGTCATTTGGGGCAATCCCGTTTCTCCTTCAGAAAGTCCTAAAGCATCGATTGGATATATTCCTAGGCTGGCTTTAATTACCGAAAAGTTTTTTGCTAATTCTAACACTTGCTGATTTGCTGGCGGATTAACTCCCGAAACAATAATCGCTTTTACCCCGGCTTGCTCTGCTCGGTTTAGAACTTCCTTCAAATCATCTTTAAATCGAGCATGGTTCAAATGACAATGGACGTCAACAAGTTTCATTATTAGAATAAAATACAGAATAGATATAAAGATTTCGAATGAATATACATATTTAGTTAAGTGAGTGAGCTGTGCCAATGGAGGCGCACGGCATCCAAAAATTAAGTATAAACCTAGATGCCGTAATCGCGCCGTGCCCTGCTCACAGGAACGCAACTAAATACGTACCTAAAAAGTTAATCCAATTTTTAATTAGTTTGTACGCAATTAATCTTTAGAACTACTATTCTTAATAATAAATTCTAAGGCGCTCGGTTCGTCTTTCGGGCACACTTTCATCTTTTCTAAAGTTGCGCGCACATTTCCGCCGTTATGTTCGTGAAATTTTAACAGCATCGGGAAATATTTTGTGTAAGGGTACCTTCCCCATAAGGCAGCATTATTTCCGGTTTCTCCCAGCAGCCATTTTATTCCATCAAATACTTCTTTTCGCTGCTTAAGTTTTTCTTCTTGAGTTAATCTTGGATTGTTGTAAATCTCCTGCAAGCGACCATAACAAGAATTTATCTGCTGTGCATATTGGGTATACCATTGAAAAGAATTGACCGCAGACTGGTAATTAGGAGAATTTACCCCTTCTTTAATTCCAAAATAATCTATCGCCCCAGAATATCCGATTACTTGACAGAACGATTCATCCAATTCTCTGGAAAAATTTTCTCCTATCGAAGCACTAACCCAATAATGGCAATCTTCATGCAGGATAGTTTGGGCTTGCTCGATTTTACTTCGTTGGAGAAATTCTTCAGTTATCGGGCTTCCTCGTTCTTTAAGATTAAAATTAGTGGTAAAACGGTGATAAACATCATAGCCTTGCTGCTGGTAATATTCTTTTTCGTCTTCCAGTGTATCTGCATAAGAATAAAAGTATATTAAACTGTCCAAGGAATCCCTATATTCTTGCTTGGTTTCTAAATAAATGTAGTTCCAATTTTGGCTGTCAGGCAAGGCTGTGGGTGGAGTTATAAATAACATGTATAAAGTTTCTGCCGGCATAGAACCATCATTATACTCTCGGTAATGAGGCCCATCATTTAACCCAAAGCGGTAAGTTTCGTAAGCTTTAACCTCATCAATAAATTTTAATTGTTCTTTTAATTCCGGGCTGATCTGTGCATTTTTAGGAATTTTTATAGATAACCCATCTACTGGAGCATATACTGATACACAGCCCGTAATAGCAGTACTAGCAATCAGCGCAGTAAGCGATACTTTCTGCTTTAACAGCTGAACTAGCTTAGAATACATATATTCTAATAGAACAATATCATTTATTAAATTTGGGTATATACTTAATTTATATTTGCATAACAAATTTATATAATAGTTTAGTTTGCAGAACAAAATGAATAAAATATCTTGGTGGGTTCCTTTAATCTCCTCCCTTTCTTGTGCTCCCTTAACTACCCCACCAGAAAAATCAGTTGATTACTGTCTTATTGATGTTTCTTCGGATAAAATTTTAGCTCCCTATTCTGAACGGCTAAAAAGTAACCCCCATCTCTTAGAAGTTATCGATTTCTGTCGATTACCAGTTCTCTGGCAAGAACAGATGTGGGATAAAATACAAGATTCGGAAATAAAGCAGCAGCCACCAACAGCACCCCTGCCTGCATCGTTTAATAATTTAAAACCAAATCAAAACAGCATCCAATTAACCGAAGCGGAAGCGGGGGAAATCTATGCCGCAAAATTAGCTCATGCCTTATGGTTGGACTTTAATGGAATAGTCCCTTGGAAACTTGCTGATTATAATCGAAACGAACTAGAAGAAATTCTTCTTCCTCAAGCTTATTTTTCAACCTGGAAACCCGCGGAACAAAAATATGGGTTTACTGGTTTAATCGACCATTCGCCGGCTGAAACTTTTTCAATTCTAGAAGAACAGTTAGATGTTAATTCATTAGAAAGCCGGGCTTCAGCTATTTTTGAAATTATGAAAGGATTACGCGGTTATGTACATGGTTCTGTGGGGGATGCCGAAGAGATAAATACGATGAAAGGCATGTCTACAGAAAAAATTTCCCGGCATGGCTGTCAAACTATGGTGCCCTATTTTATTTTATTAGCCCATGCGCTTAACCTTCCGGGAAGAATAGAAAAAAATTATTATTTAGATGGCGGTGCCCATAAAGCTGCGGTGTTTGAGTTTACTAATTTTTTTCTTCCTCACGGAGATAATTTTTATAACCAGCTGCTAAAAAATACCCCCTCTCCAGAATTAAAAGAAAATTATTCCTTCTGGCAGAAAAATATTTTTGTTCATGATACGGAAGAGTGGGCAGAAGACGAGGTTCGCTACTTTGTGGGGCTTAATTTCCATAAAAACGCCATGAACTATCCTTCACGATATTTAATGAAAAACTATTGTTCAAAAGGCTATGGTTTTCTTAATGAAACGTTTAGTTTTTGGGCGACTCCGACTGAACTAGATCTGCTCGAGAAGAAACTTCTTGACCTTACTAAGAACTGCAGCACTTTTCCAGAAGATAATCCAGACCAGGTTTTTGAGGGATGATTGAGCATAATGACCCTAAATCGCCTTGGCGCAGTAGTTTTTGCTAACTTCTAAGAAAATATTATTTAAATCGGAATAATTTCGCCGGCCGGTGCGAAACATTTTGTTCAAGTTGATTCATTTCTTCAACAATACTAGAACTAATCATTTTTTTCCTAAAATTTCGGTTATCATATTTCCTTTCTTCAAGAATTTCATAAACTTCTTGAAGTTTATTTAATGGAAATAATTTTGGCATAAAATATTTAACAATTGAAGAATTAACATTCTCTTTTAGATAATTACGTGCAGTCTGCAATATTTTCTTATGGTCAAAAGCAAGATCTTTGATGGAGTCGTAATCAAACCACCTAACCAGCTCTTTTATTTTCGCTTCATTAATTAGTGAAACAAATCCGATAGATATAGTTCTTTCTCTCGGATCACGATTTGGTTCAGTAAAGGTATAAAATTGCTTAAAGAACAAATTTTCCTGCCCAACCAATTCTTTTAATTTTCTCTTTAACGATTCCTCAGCAGTTTCATTATGTAGAAGAAGACCGCCAGGTAATTCTTTCATATCTGCAAATGGCTCTTTCTCACGAACGTGCAACAGAACTTTTAACTTGCTCAGATGAATTGTGAAAATAACTGGATCTATAGCAATTTTTGAAATCTCCTGCCCATTTTCAGTCATTTTTAGAATATATCTATTTGTATTTATAAATATAACGTATTTTGTACATTATCTTAACGTAATTAATACGCAAAGTTTATATAGTAGTTATGTTTTACACTTCTTGTTTTGCGTAAAAAGTACGTAAAGCGGAGGTAAAAAAATGAAAAAAATGTATGAAATGCTGGATGAAGTTGAAAGGTTGGAACAGGATTTCTATCAGCCAGTAATTGAGGTACATGAAAACCAACGATTACGTAGCTTTGCTGCAGAACATGGCTCAATAGAAGTTTACAAGCAACACCCTTATAGCCAAGATGTACTTATGTACAGCCAGGAAGGTTTTCTTTACCACACTTCATCTGTAAGGGGCGACTATGGCGAAACCGGTTATTCTGTTACAACCAGAAACAATTACCAAGTAAAGGGCGGGAAATTGGTTGCTCGCAATGAAGTAGGTAGAGAACTGGAAATGTTACTGCAATTTCCCAACGTAACTATCGGCATGATTGAATCCGGCTTAGAGCTAGCAATCATAAATGTTAAAAATAAATACCGGGGAGGCAAATAAAATGGAAAGCCAATACTTTGTTATGTACAGAAGGGATAGAAATGCAGAGACAATGAAAAGAGCAAAAGGTAGGATGCTTTATGATGGGTTGAAAGAATTTGAAACTAGAGAAAAAGCAACTGCATTTGGTTTATTAAATTTACAGGATACGCCAATTGTAGCTAAAAAAGTAGAATCCTTGAGCGATTATAGCCTAGATGCCCATTATGTTGTTGCAGCATATTTTACAAATAAATACCAGTCCCAGGCTTTAAGCGAAAGTTTTCCTGCACCAACGCATGAAGTTGTAACCTGTAATCAAGAAAATTTAGATAGGGTTATTGAAGAACTGGCTAATGAAAGTCCATCAAAACTTTACTTAGGCATAGAGGAAAAGCTCGTGCCTACAGCTTTAGATAGAATAAGGAGTGTAAACCCAAAATGAAATTAGAATATTGTGCAGACGCAATTATGATTTACCAAAATAAATTAGTTTTGGTTGAAAGGTTGAATGAACCTAAGGGATTTGCTCTTCCGGGAGGGCGTCGTGATTATGTTGGTGGAGAATTAGAAGAAGTGACTACTTGTGCTATCAGAGAGGTTGAAGAAGAAACCGGCCTAACCCTTGTTATTGAGGGACAATTAGGAACTTATGATGCGCCTGGAAGAGATCCTCGTGGCCCAAAAATTTCAACAGTTGTATATGGTAAAGCCTCTGGGGAGATAAGAGATGAACCAAATAAAACCCGGGTTTTTTTAATGGATTTAAAGGAAGTTAACCAGCATAAAGACTATTTCGTTTTTGACCATTATTATATAATTAAAGACTGGCAAGAGTCAATTAAATAAAAGTTAAACCTAATGCAAATTAGTTTATCCTTATCTTGTAAAATATTCGTAAGTTGTTCCGTGTAGTTTTCCAGAAAGAATTTCTAACTTTATCTGGAAAGCGTGTCGCGTTTCACTAAAATGGTCTAAATATTCCTTGCCATATGCGGTTACTTCTTCAGCATATCTAATCTGTTCATGTAGGAAAGCTTGGGCATAAGGGACCAATTCAAAATCAGTGGTAATTGTAATTGGAAGGTTAACTAAATTCGTAATTTCCGAGTCATTAGATTTAACTGTTAAAGTAATTAATCGATGTTCTCGATCTAGCTTAACTACCGTTCCTTCTAAAGACCTACGGGTAACTTTTATATCGTCTGACATAAATATATTTTTTTACTTTAATTATTTAAGCATATCTATTCTTGTAAATAATTAATAGGGGAGTTAATGACTGGGCTTTTAACAAAGTTTAAATAAAACCTTTTTCTTTTAGGTATTATGGGTTTGCCAGACATATCTGATTTATTAGAAGCCGAAAAAGGTTTATTCGATTCTCAACAGAAGCTAAACGCTAAACAACAGGAATTAAATGCTGAACTTAAATCTCTAGAAGCAGAAAGAAACAGATTAAGAGAAAGAATTGTAAATGTTTACAAAACCGCACAAGTTACGTCCGAAGAATGCGATCATCCTGTAGTTAAATATCAAGGGATGGGAATGACTCAGTGTAGGTGTTGTGATAAATATATTCCTTGATTATTGTACTTGGTAATTAACCCCAGGTTCAGTTACCTAAAGATTTCTCGTTTAAATACCCATAGATTTAAAAAAAGCCCCCCTTTTAAGCTTAAATATGGATTCAGTTCGAAAGTTTGGAAGTTAAGTATCTTTTTCTTTTAGTAGTTAGAGTTTTGTATAACCTGGTGGTTGTGGTCAAAATCAATAAATTAAAATTATTACGAGGTATAAAATGCAAATAAATCCAGAACATAAAATGAAACACATTCAGTACAATTCCGTTAAAAAAATTATGACCTTAGAAGGGCATCCCGAAATTAAAGGTTACGATTTCGAGAAAGGCTTAAATTTTCCTGAGTTCTTAAAAGCGTACAGCTTAACCGGATTTCAAGGCTCGCATCTGGCGGAAGGAATAGAAATTGTTAAAGCGATGCGCAGAGAAAAAGCCAAGATCTTTTTAAGTTTCACCTCTAATCAAATGAGTTCCGGTAACCGAGAAATCATAAAATATTTGGTTAAGAACAAAAAAGTAGATGTGTTAGTTACTTCTGCTGGCGGGGTAGAGGAAGATATTATCAAATGCTTAAAGCCGTTTGTCATGGGCAAATTTGACGTTTCCGGAAGAATGCTGTTTGAAAACGGAATAAATAGGACGGGAAATATTTTTGTTCCTAATGACCGTTTTGCCCTGTTCGATGATTTCATGCAGAAATTCTTTGACCGAATTTATCAGATCCAAAAAGAGAAAAATAAAATTTTCTGTCCCAAAGATTTGATTAAAGAACTAGGCTTAGAAATAAATAATCCTAATTCTGTCCTGTATTGGGCGGCTAAGAACGATATTCCTGTTTTCTGTCCCGGAATAATTGACGGCTCTTTGGGAGATTTAGTTTTCTTTTTTAAGCAGAGCCACCCTGATTTCTTACTAGATGTCAGCCAGGAAATGAAAGAGATGGTTCAACTGGTTTTAAATTCCGAGAAAACCGGAGGAATCCTGTTGGGTGGGGGCATCAGCAAGCATTTCACTCTAAATGCCAATATCTTTAAGGAAGGATTAGATTTTGCCGTGTACATTAATACTGCAGAAGAATATGACGGTTCCGATTCGGGAGCTAGAATTGAAGAAGCAATCACTTGGGGGAAGGTTAAGGTCAATGCTCCCAGTGTAAAAATCCATTGCGATGCTACGATTGCTTTCCCGCTGTTAGTGGCCGGGGGATTTATAGAGTAGGCAATCTCTAGAAGCTTTGCTTCGGTTGGTGGCATGATTAAGGCGAGTAATAATTAATTACAACGTATGCGCTGTTAAACTCTCCCGTTAGGGAAGTTTGAGAACCAAACACCTGATTAGAAAGATATAAATATTAGACCACGTTACTTTAAGAACATGGATATTGAACAAAAAGTACAATTGGAAGATGTTATCTTAAAATTATTTAAAAAAGAATCTTCTTTAACAACTATGAAAATTGTTGATTATATTAAACAAAGTTACCCCAATGTTTATGACTCTTATATTCGTCAAAGAGTTTTGGGATTGATTGATAGGGGTTTAATTGAATTAGCACTCGATAGAAAATTAAGAATAAGTGAACCCCAAAAATATGAATAAGTCTAATGACTTCTTTCTTAAATGGTTCTTAAATTTAGTTTAATGATGCTAACTTCCCCCGACTTTACATCCCGGTGGAGCGTAGCGACAAGTTTGAAAACTCCTACTCAAAGCGTCGTTGCTAAACTAATTTCAATTATTCATTATGGAGAAACACAAATATTAAATAGAAGTTTTGATTTTTATTTATTATGCCTAAAAAATATGTTGTTGCAAGATTAGATGAAAAACTACTTGGTGAACCAGAACCCCTTTTCTTTATTTATATGGAAAATAGAAAAGGCGTTGATGTAATTGCAAGATCACCTACTCCCGGATTGTTGGCTTTTGATTTTATGTTTGATGAATTAAAAGAACAAAATTCAAGAGATTATTCTGGAAGTTTTTCATTATCATATAATCCAACAATAGATGTTTATGTTTCTCCAAATAGTTGTGGTGATCAACCTAATCACTCACCCTCAAAAATCTATGATGTTAATAAAATGACTCCTGAAGAGAGAAAAATTTTTGAGGATGAATTATTGTTGAGGTTAGGATTACGTAATTTTTAAAGTGCAACGACGCTAAAGTTCTTAAATCAAATGTCAGTACTAAATAAAAGTTTTCAAATTAAGCTTAACCCCCCCTATAACCTCCATATGAGGAATATTAAAGTTATAGACCAATCTGCATTACCGATAATTCTAAGCCTTACAGCAGAGCACAACCCACAAGACAAGTGCGGACAAGATATATAAACCTCCACATTTAATTATAAGTTTAGCTGAAAATGAAACAAGAAACCATTATCACCTTGCAGAAATCATTTGAAGAGTATGCTCATCAAGAGGAAGGAGTAGAGTTCTGGCATGCAAGAGATTTGCAAAGATTATTAGATTATGGTGAATGGAGAAACTTTGTAAACGTAATCGAAAAAGCTAAAATTTCCTGTAAAAATGCCGAACAGAAAATAGAAGATCATTTTGTTGAGGTCAACAAAACGATAGGTATGCCTAAAGGAGCAACAAAAGAAATAGAAGATTACCAACTCACTCGTTACGCTTGTTATCTTATCGCTCAGAATGGCGATCCTCGAAAAGAACAGATTGCCTTTGCCCAGAGTTATTTTGCAGTACAAACCAGAAAACAAGAATTAATAGAACAAAGAATAGCTTTACAGGAAAGAGTTGAAGCCCGAAATAAATTGATCAATTCAGAAACAGAGCTATCTAAACTAATTTATGAACGGGGAGTAGACGAAGACGGTTTTGCGAGAATAAGAAGCAAAGGAGATGAAGCGTTATTTGGTGGTTTGAATACCCTTCAAATGAAAACCAAATTAGAAATTCCTAAACATAGGCCCTTAGCTGATTTTCTACCGACAGTAACCATTGCAGCTAAAAATTTTGCTACAGAAATAACCAATTTTAACGTGAAACAAAAAGATTTAGGTGGGGAGATAAGGATAACTGGTGAACACGTTAAAAATAATCAAGAAATAAGGGGAGTTCTGGCTAAGAATAAGATTTTTCCTGAAAAACTTCCTCCCGAAGAAGATCTTCAGAAACTACAAAAGAAAATAAACAGTGAAGAAGGGGCTATCGCAGAAGCTTCTAAAAAGAAAATACAAAAGAGATTAGTGGGGTAAAATAGGTTGCGTCTCCAACTTATTGGGGTTAGTTCATTTATTAGTATATTTGAAGATTAGTTTAATAAGAGTTATAAACGCGGGTTTAAAAACTTCATTAAAATGTCTTCCTCGCCTTATAGAACACCGCAGCCGATTGATGTAGAAATAGCTGATTTAGAAGGAAGAGTAGATTTAACTTTGCCTTCAACATATTTAAAAACTGAAGTTATAATTCCTGTAGAAGGGAAATCTATTCTTTACGTTGGAGAGGCGCTGGATTTAAAAGTTTCTAGTCAACATAATGAATGTGATTCCATTGAGGGGCAGGTATCGTTATCTCGATATAATCGGGTAGAAAAGTTAGAGAGAACATTTAAATGGTTTCCGCCGCGATATCAAGTTCAATCAAGTTTAAAAGACGACCGGATTTGGAAAATTGATAGATTCGCCTTTTTTGTGTGGGATGGAAAGTTTAAGCCTGAATATAGAAACATATTAAAGAAAGAAGCTTTAAATAAAGGAATAACCGTTTCCGACAAATTAATAGAGCTAGTATTTGGGCCGATAGATACAGAAATAATGGAAATGTATCAAGAACTGCAGAGGAAGCTTACTTTCACCAAATCATTTTAGCTTTTCCAGGTTCGGAAAGTTTATAAATAACTCTTCACTAATTTTTTAAAAATAGTAAAAGGTGGTCTAAATGCCTATTGTTAAAATAAATATACATAAATTACACGCGGAAAGAAGTTTAAAAGCAAAAGTAGGACAAGTAAACATAAATAATAATGTTTCCTTGAGTAATGTAGAGCAATTGGATTTTTCTGTTGAAGGTAAAAAAGGATTAAAATTCACCTTTGAATTTTCTTGTAATTATGAGCCAGATTTAGGCAAGATTGAAGTTGAAGGACAAGTTCTTTATGTCGGCGATGAAGCGGAAATCGATGACGTCAAAAATTCCTGGGACAAAAATAAACGAATTCCTTATGAAGTAATGGAAAAGATCGTCAATGCCGCTTTACATAAAGGCAATATTCAGGCCATAAAAGTAAGCGAAGAAGTAAATTTACCTAGCCCTTTGCCTTTGCCTAAAGTCAAGCAAGGCCCAGTAGGGGAAGAAGAAAAGAAAAAGAAATAAAACTGAAATATTTCTTTTATTTTTAATATATTTATTTTATTTTTAATAACTTCTTAATAAAAAGCGCTTAGTTTACTTTAGTAAGTCGATTGGTTGTCTATAAACGAATTAAGTTTTTTTGCTGTTTCCTGCTCATTATTTGTTAAAGTATTAATTTTTATTTTTGGCCCTTGGAAACAATTATACCATTTCAAGTATTCTTTTTTTCTTTGAATTATTAAATTAGGATTATTTGCTAATATTAATTCATGTTTTGCCCCTTTTTGTTTTAATCGTTTAATATGTTCTTTTACCGGAAGATAAAAATATACAATTGCATCTGGTTTTAAAATAAATCTTTTAAAAGTTTTAATTATAAGTTGGTTATGCCATTTATTTGTTAACGGAACATAGGAAGTTATTGAAATAGTATAGCGGTCCTGTAAAATTATTTTTCCTTTTTTTAAACTTGGCTTTATTGTTGTGGTTAGGCCATAGATTAATTCTATAAAAAATAAAAAAGTTGAGGGAAATTTTCTTGATATTTTTCCAATGAACATATTTGATCCTATTCCTTTACTATAAATAAATTGTTCATTCTTTTGTTCTAATATCTTTTTTATCGTGGTGGTTTTACCAGTGCAATCTAATCCCTCACAAACAATTAATTTTCCGTTCACCATTCATTTTATATCCTCTAATTTAGATTTTCTAAGCGGGCAGACAAACCCATATTTTTGGCAATCATAATCTTTCATCTGAAAAGCTGATTTGAAATCTACACAATAGCCCCCAAATGTTTCAAACTTAGCCGATAATTTGGCCCAATAATCAGCCCACAACTTTTCATTATCCCAGATGGTTTTAATTGAAACTTCATGGAGATTGGCTATTGGTCTACCATAAGAAGCCAATATTGCACAGGGATAAACATTTCCATCCGGTAAAATTTGAAGATGGCTTTTTTCATTATTAGCTATACACCCAGATTTACAATTTGCATATTCTCTTTCAATTAAAGGAAATTCTAAAGAAATTTTCATTTCTCTCCCTTGATACTTTTTTAATCTGGTTCTGATAAAATCTAGCCAGCTTAAAGGTTCAACCGCCAATTCTTTACTTCTATCTCCCCTTCCTATCGGGGTAAAATAATAAATCCCTTGTTCATCTACTCCCAAACTTAAAGCTAGTTCCGTTATGTTTGGGATATCTTCCAGGTTACAAGAAAAAACAGCGGTATTAACTTTAGTATAAAATCCCATTCGCTCAGTTTCTTGTATGTTTTCAAGAACTTTTTCAAAGGTTGCTTTATCTCTTTTTCGGATTCGGTTATAAACTTCTGCAGTTGATCCATCTAAGCTAATAGCTATTCCGTCTAATCCTAATTCTTTAAACCGCTTTAATTTTTCTTTAGTCAATAAAGAGCCATTAGTTACTAATTCTATTTTATATCCCAGGTTCTTTCCAATTTTGATTATATCTTCTACATCCTCTCTTACTAAAGGCTCTCCGCCGGTAATATCAAATCTTTCTCCCCCTAATTCTCTGGTTCGGGTTAGGATTTTTTCTAATTCCCCTAAAGTTAATTCAGGCATTTGAACTATTCCAGAATCAAAAGCACAATGGGCGCATCTAAAATTACACCTATTGGTAATATTCAAATCTAGTTTAGGTAAAGTTCTATTTTTCATTTTAGTTCCTCCTTAATTGGAATGTACAGGGTGCAGAGGTAAAGCTCATGAACATTCCAGTTCTCTCTCAGCCCTTGTTTAACTTTGGGTTTTTCCTGCTCAGGACTAAGCCAGCACAACGGATCTGGGCCATTAAAATGTCCATATTCTAAATAAGACGCCCCTGCATCTCCGCCCCGGCAATGAGCATAAGCGCTGCACCCCTTACACTTTCCAGTTGGTTTTCTATCTCTTATTCTTTGAAAGATGTCCGATTGCATTATTTCTTCTGCAGATTGGTATTTTATGTTTCCACCAGATTCGCTAAGAAATACGCTCGGAGAAACTTCTCCATTGGGTTGAATCCTGAAGGCAGTAAATCCCGAAGGATCTCCGGGAAAATAGTATGTGCCTCCAAATGCTGCTCTAAACAAAGGTTCCGGAGTTAAAATTCCTTCTCTGTTGTATTGGCTTAAATAAGTAAATGCTTTTCTTAAATCTGTTTTTGAAAGAGCTAATTCTTGCTTATTGTCTATTCCTCGACCATTTGCCCTAAATCGATTAAGTCTCCAAGAACCCACCCCCAATCTTTGAGACAAGTTATATAATTTTTGCAGGTTTTCTTCTGAGCAATTAAGTTTAGTTAAGCAAGTTACCATTTCATTGTCTATCCTTCTTGCAACTAAAACCTCTAATGCTTTTACGGCTAGATCAAAAGTTCCCGTTCTTCCTCTAAACCAGTCATGTTTTTCTGCATCAGCGAAATCTATGCTAACCCCAACATCGTGAAACAAATCTAAATGGTCTTTTATTCGATTAAAGGTTGTTCCATTAGTTGTGTAAGAAATAGCAATATCTTTGCTGTTGATGTATTTACATAAATCAATAAAGTCGGGCCTTAAGGCGCATTCTCCGCCGCCAAAATTTATTGCTACAACTCCTGAGTTTTTTAATTTATCAACAATCTTAAAGCATTCTGGTAAAGTTAATTCGCTAGGATCTCGTCTGCCTGACGCATTATAGCAATGAATGCAATTAAGATTACAGGCTTTGGTTAAAGACCATCCGGCAACTAACATTTTGTCCTCCGTAAGTTTTTTTCTAAGGTTTCCAGATTTACTGCTTTTCCCGAATCTCTTAAGGTTCTTGCCACTTCAGTATGATACTGGTGGTTTCTAAGAAATTGTAACTGTTGTTGATACCAGCTTTCACTAGCCGGAAGACCTAATTCTAGCCTAACCTTCTCGCCCAATTCAAAGAAATCCGGTCTTCCCAGATTATCTAAATCAGCGTCACAAATTATTTTTTCTAGGAAACCCTTTGGTTTCTGAGGCATTTTTGTTGCCAAAATAAGGTTTCCAACTTGATCGGCTTGTTCTGCAGAATAACCAATTCTGGGCAGGTATTGTCTAGCAAATTCAGCACTTTTTTCTTCATTATCTTTTGATTTTGGAATCATGACGATGTCATGAAGCAAGGCTGCTGTCCCTAGTAGAAATTGATTTTCGTAATCAAGATCGGCTAGCGAAGCCAAAAGAGTTGTTGTGCAATAAACATCCTTAGCATGGTCAAAATTATGGTAAGGTAGTTCAGGCATTAACTCTTTAGCTAGGTAAGTTAAGGTTTCAATTTTTCTTTGTTTATCGTTTGTTTTCATTTTTAATCACAAAGTAATTATAACTATAGAAATATAAGAAAGATTTTATTAAAAAATGCGGTTTTACCGGAATATTTATAAATAAAATAAGTTTAATCATAAAGATGAGATATCTGCAGAAAACCAGGGAAACGGAAAAAATAAGATTAGATGTTAAAGATAAAAAAATATTGTCTTTGCTCGCAGTTAATTCTAGACTTCCTTTGACACAATTGTCAAAAACAGTTGCGCTTTCCAGAGATGCGGTTAATTATAGAATAAAAAATTATGAAAAAAAAGGAGTTATCCAAGGGTATAGAACCATGGTCGATATATCTAAATTAGGATATAAAGCAAATCATTTATTTATAAAACTGAATAATCCTCCGTTAGAAATAGAACAAAAGATAGTAAATAAATTGATTAAATATCCTTTTGTAAGAGCAGTCATTAAATTTTGTGGGAATTATGATTTTGAAATCGCCTTTGTGACTAAGGATACTGCCGATCTTGATAAGGTTTTGACAAAAATAACTGGTGATTGTTCTGGATATTTACAGGACTACGAATTAGTAACCATAGCTAAGACGTTTGTTACTGAAACTTTTCCGCTAAGTTTTTCTGAACTTAAACTAGAACAGAAGGTTACTAAAAAAATAAATAATAAAATAAACAATAAAACCGACGAAAAAGACTACGAAATTTTGAAAGTTATTAGTGAAGATGCCCTTTTGCCTTTACACGAAATCTCCGGAAAAGTTAAATTATCTGCTGATGCCGTTGCGTATAGAATTAAAAATATGGTTAATTCAAGTATGATCTTAAAATTTATCCCCATCATAAATTATACTTCGTTAGGTTATAATTTACATACTTTGCTGTTAAATATTAATGGGTTGGATGAAGAAAAAGAGAGAAAATTAAAAACTTTTTTATCAAATGACAAAAATACGTTATGGGCAGTAAAAACTATTGGGAGATTAAATATTTTAATTTATTTGCTAGTAAAAAATATTGCGGATTTACAAGAAACAGTTTTAAGTCTTAAGAGTTTATTTCCTTGTCAAATCAACCACTACGAGCCTTTAATAGCTTATGAGGAATATAAGTATATTTATTTCCCTAAAGAGTTGTTTTAATCCTTATTTAACTTATTTATAACTTTTAAGTGTTACTCCGAATAAGTAATAAATTACCAAAAAGTTTATAAAAGGCAGCTTAAAACCAATTCTTATGGAATATCCTACAAAATTAGGGCAAGAGCTAGGTGATATTATACTTAAAAAAGATGTTAATCGCGATTCCCCTGATTTTGGGTTTTTATTGCAAAAACTGGATAAAAATAATTATTTAGAAGCCCCCCCGTTAGAAGACATAGGAGTATATATTAATCGAGCAAGGACAAGGTCGGTATTAGAAGAGATAAATAAAGCTGCTGTAGCCAAAGCTTCTGCGGTAGTGGGTTACCAAGTTAGCAGTGTTCCTATTAGGGTCGGAACTGAAGAAGAAATGGGCGCAGCTTCTGGAAAATACATTAGAGATGGAAAAGGTTTAGAAGAAATTTTACTGCGAGACAATTTTGGTTACTTCCGGCAAGGAGATTTACGTACAGCAGTACATGAATATGGGCATAAAATTTATACAGGGGATTTTAGACAAAGAGTAGGCTATAATTTTAGGTCCAACGATTATATTTATGCCTCTAATCTCGATGAAGGCTTTGCCTATTGGTTTGCCGATGTTGCTTTAGAGCAGAAACCACGTGAATCCAATTTTTCAGATGTATATTTAGATCCTACTGGGATTGCTGAAGTCTATAAAACCTTGCATTCTATTTCTCAGGTACATGGTGTAAAATTCGTCTTGGACCATTTCCCGGCAATTGCCGGGATTTGTATTGCAGAAATGCGGCAGCAACGACACCAGCAATATTTAGATTCTTTAGAGGATGGCTCTGCGCGGGAATTAGCTCCCCTTAGCCAACTTCTTGAAAAGAATTTTTAGCGCAGAAAAGGCTTAATTCCGCTTTAAAATCATAACCTTTATATATAAAAACTTTAAAAAATACACTCTGGGGGTAAGTTATGGGTGGAGCAGAAATTAAGTTAAAAGTGATGGAAGCAGTACAAGATGATGTCAATAAAGGCATCATCAAAATAGATTCTAGCTTCATGAAACAAATTGAAGTCAATCCCGGTGATGTCGTTGAAATCAAAGGGGAACGGGTTACTGCTGCGATTGTTGACCGCGCTTATCCGGGAGATATTGGATTAAATATTATCAGGATGGACGGAAATGTCAGAAAAAATGCTCGTGCTTCTATTGGGGAAATTGTTACCCTTAAAAAAGCAGAAGTAAAATCAGCCAGAACGATTGTGGTCGCTCCTGCCCAGCCAGGATTTACAATCAGGGCTCATCCCAGTGTCTTTAAGCAAGGATTGATGAGTAAAGCATTGCTGAAAGGAGATTTAGTTTCATTAAGGGTTTCTACCAGAAGGCAAGGTTTTCAGGATAAAAATATAGATAATGTATTTTCTATGCTAGAAAACCAATTTGCTGGTTTTGGTTTAGGGGGATTAAAGTTGATTGTAGTTAATGCAGATCCTAAAGGGATTGTTGTTGTCAATCAGGATACAGAAGTAGAATTCAATCCACAGGCAGTAGAAGTTAAAGACGATGAAACGATTAGATTAGGAATTAACTATGAAGATATTGGTGGATTAAGCGAAGAGATAAAAAAAGTTCGGGAAATGGTTGAACTGCCATTAAAACATCCGGAAATTTTTGAAAAATTAGGGATAGAGCCGCCCAAGGGAGTTTTGTTACATGGTCCGCCCGGAACGGGAAAAACGTTATTAGCCAAAGCCGTAGCTTCCGAAACTAATTCCTATTTTATCTTAATTAATGGTCCAGAAGTTATTTCTAAATTTTATGGTGAAAGTGAAGCTAACTTAAGGAAGAAATTTGAAGAAGCAGAACAGAATGCACCATCCATAATTTTCTTTGATGAAATTGATGCCATCGCGGCTAAGCGGGAAGAAACTAAAGGCGATGTAGAAAAAAGAGTAGTGGCGCAATTGTTAAGCTTGATGGACGGATTGAAAAGCCGGGGCAAAGTGATTGTGATTGCTGCTACCAATATGCCTAATCTTCTTGATCCAGCATTACGCCGTCCGGGAAGATTCGACCGAGAGATAGAACTAGGTGTTCCGGACAAGAATGGACGAGAAGATATTTTAAAAATCCATACTCGCAATATGCCTTTAGCTAAAAATGTTAATTTAAAAGATATCGCTAAAATTACCCACGGTTTTGTCGGTGCAGATTTGAATTCCTTGGCTAAAGAAGCAGCTATGATTGTATTAAGGAGAATTCTTCCGGAATTAAAAGTAGAGGGAGTTGAAGATGGCGAACCAATTCCTCCAGAAATTCTGGAAAAATTAATGGTCACTCAGACTGATTTCTTAGAATCACTAAAAGTAGTCCGCCCTAGCGCTATGCGTGAAGTATTAGTGGAAACGCCCGACGTTAATTGGGAAGATATCGGCGGTATGGAAGATGTTAAAGATAAATTAAAAGAAGCAGTGGAATGGCCGCTAAAAAAACCGGAAGTTTTCAAACGGATGGGGATTAGGCCGCCTAAAGGGATTTTATTATATGGTCCGCCCGGAACGGGAAAAACTTTATTAGCCAAAGCTGTAGCTAAAGAAAGTGAAGCTAATTTTATTTTAATTAATGGTCCAAGTTTGTTAAGCAAATGGGTTGGTGAATCTGAAAAAGCAGTGCGGGAAATATTCAGGAAAGCCCGGCAGACTGCACCAACAATCTTATTCTTTGACGAGATAGACTCCTTAGTTCCCAGAAGAAGTTCAGATGGCGATGCTCGGGTTGGTGAGCGAGTAGTTAACCAAATGTTAACGGAAATGGACGGATTAGAAAGTTTAAATGATGTGGTAGTTATTGGTGCCACTAACCGACCAGATATTGTTGATCCCGCTTTATTGCGTCCAGGAAGATTTGACCGAATTATTTTAACTCCAGTTGTCGATGAAGAAGGCCGAAAAAAAATATTTGATATTTACTTAAAGAAGATGCCTTTAGCTAAAGATGTCGACCTTAAGAAGCTAGCTGGAAAGACCCAAGGCTATGTCGGGGCAGATATAGAAGGGGTTTGCCGGGAAGCAGCCATGATCGCTTTGCGGGAAGACATTAAGAGTAAAGAAGTGACCATGAAAAACTTCTTGGATGCGTTGGAAATAATTAAACCATCAGTCGACGAAGAAGTTGAAGAAGCGTATAAACGATTGGAAGGTTACTTCACCACTGCCCGGGCCAAAGCGATTAAAGAAGAGAAAGCAGCTTATTGGGGATAAGAATAAATAAGCTAAATTAGATAAACTAAGACAAGATAACTAACTCCAAACAGTTCTTTTTTTAGGCACAATTCGAAAAGTGAGTGATATATAAATAAGTAGACAATCCTCTTAATGT
>ERZ1292630.1924-Hain-H41-02um-R3-1924-length-19703-cov-15_pt1 | contig 19703 bp, 24 predicted proteins | sample MGYA00564408_ERZ1292630 | MGnify/ENA primary metagenome ERZ1292630 (study PRJEB36523, sample SAMEA6512641) | groundwater metagenome | collected 2019-01-08 | study: AquaDiva: Metagenomics assemblies of 32 groundwater samples
TTCAAACGCTATGTCCTGTTGTTTCGGGTAAAAGTTCAGGAGTATGCAGGGGCTGATATGGGAAGATACAGGAAAATACTTGTAGCTGTTGACGGCTCGGATTCAAGCAAGAATGCTTTCAGACAGGCATGCAAGATTGCCCGTCAGGATGCGAGCTGGATAACAGTTATTACAACAATCCCATTTTATCAGGACCTGTTTCAAATGCCCAGCATTCAGGAAAAGGTGAGCAAGACTCTGAGAGAAGACGGAGAAAAAGTAATCTCGGAGATTAAAAAGATCGCAAACGAAGAGGATGCTTTCATAAGGCCGATTCTCGAGGAAGGAAGTCCGGTTACCACCATTGTGGATGCCGCTGCTGAGAACAATTTTGATCTGATAGTTATGGGCCGACACGGGAAGTCCCATCTTGAAAGGGCTTTGGTTGGAAGCGTCACAGCCCGTGTAATAGGTCACAGCCGCGGAGATGTCCTTGTTATCCCAAAAGGTGCAGTTGTAGGCTGGAGTAAAATACTTATCTCTACTGATGGCTCTAAATACAGCACAGCTGCTACAGAAAAGGCAATTGACCTTGCAAAGTCCTACGGGGGACAACTTGAGGCTGTATCTGTTGTTGATGTTACAGAAGAATTCCATACCGAAGCGCCGGGCGCTGTTGAAGAGCTTGTCAGAAAGGCAAAAGGGTTTGTGGATGATGTCAGGGAAAAAGCAGGGACACACGGAATAAAAACAGAGGTCCTTGTCAGAGAAGGAGAGACATTTAAGGTTATTACAGATCTCTCAAAAGAATATAAAACTGATGTTATAGTCATGGGAAGCCATGGACGTACAGGGATGAACAGGCTCCTGATGGGGAGCGTTACTGAAAAGGTTATTGGTTATGCCCTGTGTCCTGTGCTTGTAGTTAAAGTATAACTGTTAAACTTTATTAAAAGGAGGTAAAGATGAAACGGTTACTAAAAAAAGTAGAGACTTTGATGGCGGCTGCAACATTTGCAGAGGCAGGAGAACACGAGACTGCAAGAGAGATAATGAAGGAAGAGGATAAACGGCCTGAAAAGAGAGATAAAATCAGACCATCACAAAGGCCAAGAACCGGACTCAGAGCGTAATATTTTCAAAAAAGGGTTTGTTAATACATAAAAGCCTGTGAGTGCCACGGGCTTTTATTGTTTTGTCAGAACCATATCTATCACATCTTCGATTTTATCCGCAAAGATGATTTTCATATCATTCTGAATATTTTCAGGGATATTCCCCAGTTCGCTCTTATTTCTGGAAGGCAGGATAACTGTTTTAAGTCCTGCTCTTCGGGCAGCCAGTATCTTTTCCTTGATTCCTCCAACAGGCAGCAGTCGTCCGCTTAATGTAAGCTCGGCGCTGATCGCAACATCCATTCTGGCAGGACGAGCTGTAAGCAAAGAAAGAAGGGCGAATGCAATTGTAGTGCCGGCAGAAGGGCCGTCTTTTGGTATAGCCCCGGCAGGGACATGAATGTGGATGTCATTATTTTCAAAGAAATTCTCTGATATGCCGAACTTTGATGCGTTACTCCTTATATAGCTCAGTGCGGCCTGTGCGGATTCGCGCATTACATCTCCCAGAGAACCTGTGAGAATGAGCTTCTGTTTCCCTTGCATCTTTACTGCCTCAACAGAAATAATATCTCCTCCGACCTCTGTCCATACCAGACCTGTCGTGATGCCTATTCTGTCCTTTTCTTCTGCTAACTCAAAGTAGTATTTCCTCGGTCCAAGGAATTTTTCTATAACATCCGGCGTGACAGCTATTCTCTCTACGGTCTCTTTGTGCTGCACGTAGTCTTTTGCTATTCTGCGGCATACGGCAGCGATTTCCCTTTCAAGATTTCTTATTCCTGCTTCCCGGGTATATTCCTGAATGATTTTATAGACTGCTTCATTAGTGAACTCAGGCGTGTGTTCTGAAAGCCCTGTTTCGTTAATCTGTCTCGGAATCAAGAAATGTGAGGCAATATTTGCCTTCTCTTCTTCTGTATATCCTGAAAACTGGATTAGTTCCATGCGGTCTCTGAGGGCATCAAAGATGTTGTCGGCAATATTTGCCGTTATTATAAACATGACGCTTGAAAGGTCAAACGGCATATCAAGATAGTGGTCTATAAAATTGGAATTCTGTTCAGGGTCCAGCACCTCGAGCAGGGCTGAGGCAGGATCTCCCTTGACGTCGTATCCTATCTTATCCACCTCATCAAGGATAATAACAGGATTGATTGTTCCCGCCCTCCTGATTTCCTCGATAATCCTTCCGGGCATTGCACCGGCATATGTTTTTCTGTGACCCCTTATCTCAGCCTCGTCCTTAATCCCGCCCAATGAAATCCTCGCAAATTTTCTTCCGAGCGCCCTTGCAATAGACCTCCCCAGTGATGTTTTCCCTGTTCCGGGAGGGCCTGAAAAGCAGAGTACGGAACCTTTTGTTTCCTTTCCCATGCTTTTTTTATCTATGGCCTGCGCAACCATGTCTCTTACCTCATCCAGCTTAAAAGGTTTTGCCACATAGTGGAAGGCGCCTTTTTTTATGGCCTCAACAGCGCCGTCTATCGAGGCATAACCTGTAATCATTATTACTTCGGTGTCAGGAAATCTTGTTTTTGTTGTTTCGAGAATTTCCATGCCGTCGACCTTCTCCATTTTCAAATCTGTGAGCACAACATCAAACTCGTACTGGTCCAGTTTACTGAGTGCCTCCATTCCGTTGGCTGCAGTTGAGATTTTGTAGTTTTCCTTGCTCAGAATATGAGCTAAATTTTTTCTTGCAACCTCTTCGTCGTCAACTATCAGGATACGGGGCTTTCTGCTCATCCTGAGTTTTTTTACAGCCAGATGCTCCAGGATTCTGTCCTTGATTTTATCCAGCCCGTAATGATCTTCATTCAGGATTTTTTCTACCCTGACAAGGTCCAGATTGTCGTCTGTCTTTGTGTTCCACGGCATCGAAACGAGGTATTCGATGTATGTGAGCCCTATTGTATATTCTGATGTTGCCGCGCTGATTCTGCCCAGCAGCTCAAGTTCTTTGTCGGCAATCTTTTTTGCATGGGCAGGCATATGCGCAGCCGCAATCTTTTCCCTCAGTTCTTCTATTATTGCGTCAGGCTGGCTTTCTTCTGATTTTTTAAAGAATCTCATAGAATGTATTTTAAAAGATTACCATCGTTTTATAAATAGAATAATACCACCTTTGCTGTCTGCTGGCAAACCGGCATTTTATTTTTCCATGTCAAAGGTGATAATATTAGGCTGAGATGTCCCTTAAGAAGAAAATAATTCTGAGCTTTCTTGTAAGTTCTATAATCATAGCAATCCTTGCTATTTTTTCTTACATTAATTTTGTAGAAATCAGAAAAGAGATAAGATATCTGGAACTGTCTGACACCATAAGGAGCAAATCCTTACAGCTCAGGAGGCACGAAAAGAATTTTTTCCTCTATGGGGATATCAAGGAGCTTGAAAACGTATATGATTATATAAGGCAGCTTAAAAATATCCTTACAGAGAACAGGCCCCTTTATAATTCGGGGAAACTGCTCAGCCTTGAAAATAAGGTAGGCGAATACGCACAAAGATTTAACCATATAGAACTTATTTTTTGGGAGTTTCACCGGGAATTCGATAAAGTTAAGCCGGCATATAAGCAATATTCTGTTTTTTCCCAGCTTATCGAATCAACAATCCTGGAGCGTCCGCTGGCTAATGCAGAGGTATTAGAAAAGTCATTTTTTTTAAAACCCGGCAGCCCCGTGATTGAAAGCCTTAAAAAAATAAGTACAGAGATCATTGCTCTCAGAAAAGACGGAGAAGAGATATTGACTCTCTCCAAGGATTTGGATAAATCAGCCAGGGAAAAAGTGGAAAGGGTCATAAGTTTATCGCAGACTGCCGTATTGGTTTTGATACCTTTGTTCCTTTTTGTAGGCCTGAGTACCCTGTTTTTTATCGGCCACAGCATTGTAAGGCGGCTGAAACTATTAGCAGGTGCTATTGAAAAAACAGGCAAGGGCGATTTTTCATCCCTGGTGCTTCCGGCAGAAGAGGATGAGGTTGGCGTACTAATTAATACCTTCAACAAGATGGAACAGGATTTGATTGCAAGGGATGCTGAACTTAGCAGGAAAAATGAGGAACTGCTTCAGGGCAAAAAACTTGCCTCTATAGGAACCCTTGCATCAGGAGTTGCACATGAGCTTAACAATCCCCTTAACAATATCTATCTCTCGGCACAGGTTTTATCAAAGGAGATAGACGAGGAAACATCTCCTGCAATAGTCAGGGAGACCGTTAAGGACATCTTTTCTCAAACGCTAAGGGTAAAAAGAATAGTCGGCGACCTCCTCGAATTTGCCAGAGAAAAACCGCCTGACCTCAAAAAGGTTAATATAGCAAGAGTGATAAATGATGTGCTTAAACAGATGGCTGCATCCGGAGAATTATATAATTCAAAATATGATATTAACGCTCCTGAAGAAATGGAAATCCTTGCAGACAGGCATCTCATGGAGCAGGTCTTCATTAACCTTTTCACTAATGCAGTTGATGCCATGGACCGAAGCGGATTATTGCATATCGGGATAAATGCGGCAAATACTTCTGTTCAAATTAAAGTGTCTGACACCGGCAAAGGTATCTTGCCAAAAGATATTTCAAGGGTATTTGACCCGTTTTTTACAACCAAGGAAAAGGGCACCGGCTTGGGACTTGCAATTGTTTACAGTATAATAAAAAAACATAATGGAAAAATAGAAGCGGATAGTGAACCATATAAAGGCACTACTTTTACAATAACTCTACCCGCAGTAAAGCAGTGATTAGTGACAGTGAACAGTGTCAGTTGCAGAGCATTTCTGATACTAACACTAATAACTGACACTGACACTTAAAAATGGAGGGATAATGGCTCTTAAAATTTTAGTTGCTGAAGACGAAGAAATAACATTAAAACACCTGCTCTATGCCTTGGGGAAAGAAGGCCATGCAGTTACCGGCGCAAAAAACGGCACAGATGCATTGAAGAGGATCGAAAAAGAAGAATTTGAGCTTCTCATATCCGATATAAAGATGCCGGGGATAGACGGCCTTTCGCTTCTTTCAGAGGTGAAAAATAAATATCCCGGCATGGATGTAATCATTATCACAGGCTTTGGCAGCATAGAGTCCGCAGTTGAGGCCATGAAAAAAGGCGCAACTGATTATATAACCAAACCTTTTAACCTCGATGAGCTGAACCTGAAGATAAACAGGATTCAGGAAAAAAAAAGATTAGAGAATGAGAACATCGCCCTTAAGGTTTCTCTCGGCCTTGATAAAAACCAGCCTTTCATAGCAAAAAGCAAGACAATGAGAAGGGTGATAGAGGTTGTGAAGAGCATCACCAATTCCGACTGCAATGTTCTTCTCACAGGTGAAAGCGGTGTAGGGAAAGGGCTTATTGCAAAGATTATCCATTACACCGGATTAAGAAAGCAAAAACCCTTTCTGGCCTTAAACTGCGCAGTATTTACTGAGGAGCTGCTGGCAAGTGAGCTTTTTGGCCATGAAAGAGGCGCATTCACCGGCGCTGTCACATCAAAGCAGGGACTCCTTGAGATTACTGACAAGGGGACATTATTCCTTGATGAGATAGCCGAGATGTCATCTAATCTCCAGGCAAAATTATTGAAGGTGATAGAAGACAAGGAATTCTTAAGAGTCGGCGGCACAAGGACAATAAAGGTAGATGTGAGATTCATTGCTGCGACAAACCAGAACATAACCGCCCTCGTATCGAGCGGTAAATTCAGGGAGGACCTGTATTACAGGCTGAACGTGATGGACATTCATATCCCTCCTCTGAGGGAGAGAAAAGAAGACATCGCCCCTCTCTTCAAACATTTCCTGGAAAGACATTCCAAAAAGGCAAACAAGAAGATTGAGGGATTCAGCAGAGAAGCGATGGACATGCTCATGTCATACGGTTTTCCCGGAAATGTAAGGGAACTGGAAAATATTATTGAGAGGGCGGTAATCCTTGAAAAAACACTGCGTATTAGGCCGGAGAGCCTTCCGCAGAGCATAAAATTTTTTCAGGTAGAAACCATAGACCCGAACAGGATAAAACCGATTGATGACCTGAACAGAGAGTACGCTGAGAAGGTACTTGAATTCTCAGAAGGCAACAAATCAAAAGCAGCAGAGCTTCTGGGGATTTCAAGGACAAGCCTGTGGAGGATATTGAAGAAGTAGCTTTATATACTGTGAATCAGGTAAATCATAAGGAATATCCCGATTGCAAGAATGGATATAACGAGCAGCACATCAAGAAGCAAAGACTGCTGATAAGTATCTTCATCTATCTGTTTCTCCACTTTCTTATACCTGATAAATGCAAGCACGCCCATTAAGGCCCCCAACCCCACGAGAAATATTCCAAAGATTGAAGAATATCCGCGAGGCGGAACAGCAACCTCCTTGCCCAAAAAATAGGATACCTGCTTGACAAAGATTGAAAATCTCTCAACGACAAAACCAAAGGCCATTATCCCAATGCTTGTCCTTATCCATGCAAGGAAAGTCCTTTCATTCGCCATATGCACGCGGCGGTTGCGGACTTTTGAATTACTTTCATCTCTTGAGAGTTCCGACATAGTTTCTGCCCTCTGATAAATTATACGCCATAAAAGCAAAAAATAACATTGAGCCAAGCTGTCCCTTCTCTGTTCATCACTGTTCAAGTTTGAAACAGCACTTAGGCTAATCTAATCAAAAAATTCCTTTTATTTCAACATATTTCTCTCTGGCACATATCTTGGAATTACTATCATCAAAGCTCAAAAAGGAGGCGGGGAAAATGATAGAAAAAATCTTATTTGTAACCAAAGGAGGTGAAGGTTGTGACGAAGGGTTTTCCTATGTCCTTGAACTTGCAAAGACACTTCATTCAGGGGTTGCCGTGTTGATGGTCTACAGCAAGGGGATGATGGAAACCTATGAGGATGTGATGGCTGCTGTTGCTTTTGCAGAAGCCGGACAACTTGAAACAGTAAAGGAATTGATGAATAAGCAAGCAGCAGAGATAAATGAGATTGAAAAGAAAAAGATAAAAGAACTGGATGAAAGATGCAGGGAAAATTCTCTGGAATTCATTTATCAGACAGCTGCCGGTGACTCAATAACTGCAATTAAAGATTTTCTCAAAGACAGACCCGGCATAGACATGGTTCTCCTGAGCCCTAACCTTTCAGAAAATAAGAAGGGCATAGACTTTAAAAAATTACTCAAAAACATAACAAAACCTGTCGTAACCATATCTCATGGCTATACTCCTTATCAAGGCCTGTGCAGGTGAGGTATGAGGACAGGAAAAAAGGAGGGATTGGAATGAAAACACTTGGAAGATTAATTAACAGGCTTGACACCTTAATGGCTTCTGCGGCATTTGCAGAGGAAGGAGAGTTTGATACGGCAAGGGAAATTTTGCGCGACGCAAATTCTCAGAATGAAAGAGCCACAAAAAGGGTAGACAGGGCACATACAAGGCCTGTGGTTCATAATGCAAGAAACAAATAAAACTGAAAACTAAATCTATGGAGGAAAGATGTCAGGATACAATGAAAATGTAAAGAAAAAGCCTTATGGAAAGCTGATAGTTGCGGGAATTGTCTCTATAGGGCTTTATGCAATCCTGCTCATGAAGCAGGATTTAGTGAACAGCTATTTCGCATTGGGAGGAGTTTATGCTTTTTTACCGATACTCACAGCTTTTCTCTTCTCATTCGTCCACGGTTCATTCACAGGAAATTTCTGGACAGTGCTGGGTATCGAGGCGGCAAAGAAGAAAAAGGAGGTAAAATAACATGCACGATGCAGCCCAGGCAGCAGCCAATTTTATTAATCTTGACGCTGTAAATATGGTTTATCTTTTTCTCGTAGGCTTTGTTGGCGGCCTTGTCAGCGGATTTATAGGTTCGGGCGGGGCCTTTGTAATGACCCCTGCAATGATGAGCATGGGAGTGCCGGGCCTTGTGGCAGTTGCAAGCAATATGTGCCACAAATTTCCAAAGGCGCTTATAGGCGCTATCAAACGGGCAAAATATGGGCAGGTTGATATAAAACTCGGGATAGTGCTTGGTATTTCTGCTGAAGCCGGAGTTCTCTACGGCGCGCATATACAGGAAAGCATTAAAAAGGCATTTGGAGATGCGGGTTCGAATCTTTATGTAAGCGTGGCATTTGTAGTAATCCTCGCTGTTGTCGGCGGTTTTGTGCTGATGGATGCGTGGAAGACATATAAATCAGGGACTACAAACGATGAAGAAAAGGCCACAAAAATCGCACGCTGGGTACAGTCAGTAAATATTCCCGGAACAATGGTCTATTTCAAGAGTCTTAATGCAAGGATCTCTGTTCTTTTCACAATCCCTCTTGGATTTGCAACAGGCATGCTCGCAGCAACAATCGCAGTAGGCGGTTTTATTGGTGTCCCTGCAATGATTTATGTGCTTGGCGCCCCGAGTCTTATGGCCTCAGCCTCGGAACTTGTTATAGCATTTGTTATGGGCCTTGGCGGTTCATTCAAATTCGCAATGCACGGCCTTGTTGATATCAGGCTTGCGATGATAATACTTGCAGGCTCACTCTTTGGAATCCAGCTCGGCGCAATAGGAACAACTTATGTGAAACCTTTTATAATAAAGGTTGTTATGGGAGTAATAATGGTAATAGTGCTCTTCAGCCGCGGACTGATGGTCCCTGTTTATCTTTCCCAGTTAGGTCTTATACAAACTTTAGGCGAAGGCACTGTAAAGGTATTAAAGAGCACAAGTTTTGCAATTATGATATTTGCTTTGGCATTAGGAGCATTCATAGTCCTTCGCGCAATGTGGCAGGGACGTAAGGCAGAGCGTGAACTGACAACAAAAGAAGCTTTAGTCAGGTAAAGAACGTGGGAAGATATAAAAAAATACTTGTAGCATTCGACGGCTCTGAATCGAGCAGGAATGCCCTTTTGCAGGCATTTAGGCTGGCAAACGATGAAGAATGCTGGATAACCGTTGCTACAGTGGTGCCGGCATATGACGGAGACCTTGACCTTACAGGAGTGACCGATATACATGCGGCATTAAGGCGTACCGGGGAGGAAATCCTTTCCAGGGCAAATGGAATAGCAAAAAAAGAGAACGCCCTTATAAAAACTGTACTTGAAGAGGGAGAAAGCTCTGAGAGGCTCGTTGCCCTTGCTGAGTCTGAAAACTGCGGGATTATTGTTATGGGAAGGCGCGGGACATCCCGTTTTGAAAGGTCACTCATCGGCAGTGTTGCTGCAAGAGTGATTGGACATTCCGGTAAAGATGTGCTTGTGGTTCCTTCGGATACAGTAATCGGCTGGAAGAATATCCTGTTGGCTACAGACGGCTCAAAATACAGCCATGTTGCAACAGACAAGGCAATAGACTTTGCAAAATCATATGGCGGAGAACTGATGGCCATATCTATTGTTGATGTCCCCGCTGAATTTTATGCCGAGGCGCCTAAGGCAGTAGAAGACATGACTCACAAAGCAAAAGAATTTGTTGCAGATGTTAAGAAAAAGGCAGAGGCCTCCGGCATCACAGCAACAAAATTTGTTGGCGAAGGCGATGCCTATAAGGTAATTACAGACCTTGCAAAGAAAGAAAAGGCTGATGTTATTTTCATGGGAAGCCAGGGACGCACAGGCCTGAAAAAACTTCTTATGGGAAGCGTAACTGAAAAGGTTATCGGTTATGCATCATGCCCTGTGCTTGTGGTTAAGGTATAACTGTTAAACTTTATTAAAAGGAGGTAAAGATGAAACGGTTACTAAAAAAAGTAGAGACTTTGATGGCGGCTGCAACATTTGCAGAGGCAGGAGATCACGAGACGGCAAGAGAGATAATGAAGGAAGAAAAACGCAGCGATAAGAGAGATGCTGCAAGGCCGACTCAGAGGCCGAGGCCCGGACTCAGGGCCTCGTAAAGAAGAAATTGGTTTTGTAATAAAAAGGCCCCTGTTTTAGAAAGGGGCTTTTTCATTGTTTAGAATCTTTCCGTTGCCTGGAGCTGATTTATGCTAAAACATGGTTTTGTGCGTATTGTATTGCAACTTCGTAGGCAATAGCTGAGTGGTCAGCGGAAGGGCTGTTGCCTTCACAGCTGAGTTCTCCTTTTGTTGCCTCCCTGTGGTTTCTGACCATTGCGGTTATAACCTGAGTCAGATCGAATCCGCCATCAGCGCAGTCCTTGCTCAAACAGTCTACCCTGAACAAAGCATAACTGCTGGGAAAGAAATTTACGGTACGCGGGAGAGATTTTTGTATCCCCTTCTGATTGTACATCATGCTAATGACGATGCTTGTAACCTCAGGGAACTGTTTAGCCATAAAGCCCGCATCAACTCTTCGTTGCAGTCTTTCTGCCCTTGCCACATTCTTTCTGCTGTTCATGCTGTTGTTCATGTTCCTCCCAAATGAGAAGGCCCCCTCAACGCGAGGGAGCCTTTCCTATCTAACTACAGTTTAACTACATTGATTGCCTTGGGGCCTTTTGGGCCCTTTTCAATATCAAAGCTGACCTTGTCACCTTCGGCAAGGGTCTTAAATCCATTGCCCTGGATTGACGTATGGTGTACAAAAGCTTCGCTTCCGTCATCATTCGTAATAAAACCAAAACCCTTGGATTCGTTGAACCACTTCACTGTTCCATTTGCCATTTTTTTACCTCCTTTTTTATGAACTGAAATTTCAGAAGGCATCAATAAAAAAAGGCCGCAAAGTCAAAAGTCTTTGTGGCCTTGTGTAATCGCAAAAACTTCTAAAATTCTAGCTTTAGGATAGCATGTCCCCAAACAGTTAGTCAAGGAAAATCCAGGGGGATGTTAAATTCTCAGCTGCCGGAGCGTTTTGGCCTGTAGCCCATCTTCTCGAACTCTGCCATTAGTGTACCGCAATGGTCGCCCTGGATTTCAAGCGAGGCGTCCTTGATTGTGCCGCCTGTGCCGAGTCTTGTCTTAAGTTGTTTGAGGAGATTCTCTTTTTTTCTGTCCGGTATCCGCAGGCCTTCGATGATTGTGACGGATTTTCCGCCCCTGTGTTTCCGATCAAGCCGGATAATCACTTGCTGCTCCATGGGACGCACGGCTGTCCGGATAGGTTTTTCAGCAGGCTTTTCCTTCCGTGGAATTGGCTGTTCCGTTGAATAAACTAATTTTGACTTTTCTCCCGGCATGGTTAATTTTAGCACAGGGGTTGCGCTTAATCGCTGTTTTTACGTATTGTAAACTAACTTATCTGTTTGAGGAAATATAGCATGAGAAAACCATTGCCGAAGAAAACAAGTGTTTCGCCTTACATTACGCCTGAGGGGCAGAAACGTTTACAAGAGGAGCTGTCATATCTCTGGAAGGTGAAACGGCCGCAGGTTACTAAGGCTGTTTCAGAAGCTGCTGCTATGGGCGACCGTTCTGAAAACGCAGAGTATATCTACGGTAAAAAGCAGTTAAGGGAGATTGATGCCCGTATACATTTTCTTAAAAAAAGATTGGGCGAGCTGATTGTAGTGGACAGGACACCTGATGATACTTCAAAGGTATTTTTTGGCGCATGGGTTGAAATTGAGGATACTGAAGGGAATGTGCAGAAATATCGCATTGTCGGTCCTGATGAAAGTGATGCAGGGAAGAATTTTATCAGCATTGATTCCCCTGTGGCAAAGGCATTGTTGCGTAGCACAGAAGGTGACGAGGTTGTTGTCAGCAGGCCTAACGGTAAAGCTTCTTTTGTTGTAACATCAATCCATTATTAGTTTTAAGATTTTTAAATTTTATAACCCTGTAAACCCCGCAGAAGGACGAAAGTCTTCTAACGGGGTAAAAAGTCTAAAAGCGCCTTAAAGCCCGAGGGCCTGCGTCAGCCTTTTCTTCTGTTTTTCGATTGCCCTTTGCCCGTGCTCTATCGCTGTTACAAGCTCTTTTTTGGCCTTGTCTGACAGGTCCATCGCCTGTTCAATGACATCTTCAGTCTTTTCCTTTAAATTATCAGCGAACCCATGCACATCCTCAATGGTCTCCTCGATTAAATCAACCGCGTTATTTTTTATGCGGCGTGCTGTCTTTGAGATATCCTTCCTGGTCTCTCTGCCTGACCTGGGTGCATATAGAAGGGCAATAGCAGCCCCTATTACCCCGCCCAGCAAAAAAGCTCCGCCAATCTTTGTCGCATTGTCTTTCATAACGTCCTCCCTGTTGTAAAAAACATTTCCTGTTAGATTAAGCCTATCACATACAAAGATAATGTCAAGAAGCCCAGAAGGTAAAAAGTGCTATAGTTACAAAGTCCATGGCAGTCAGGTAAAATAAATTTCTTACAGGAGGCAATGGAATATCTTGCGGCCCGGCCCGCCTGTATTCTTGTCGGCTCTTCAATAATGAAGCGTGAGCTTGTAATGGCTGAGGACTGGCCGGCAATTACGAGGATTGCAAAGAAATTCGTTGAGAAAATAAATGAATATGTTTAAAGTTTGCTTGTTAAGCCCAAGAAGATTTTTATCGAAGGCAGGAGAAGTTGATATGAAGAGAAAGGGCGCAGTTAAGTAAAAGCATCTAATGTTTTTTTAAAAACATAAAAAATCTGGTATAATGACAAAAATTAGTAAGGAGGTATACCATCGAGCCTATTTCATTATTAACCGTAGGATACGAAGGAAGAGACATAAAAGAATTTATTAATAGGCTCCTGAACAAAAAAGTACAAACCCTTATTGACGTAAGGGAAATACCCGCCAGCAGGAAAACAGGATTTTCAAAAACTAAACTTTCAGAACACCTTGAGGAAGCAGGCATAAAATATATCCATATAAAAGAACTGGGGAGTCCGAAAATATTGCGGGAAGAGCTACATGAAAATAATGACTATGGCTATTTCTTCACAAAGTATTCTGCATATATACAAACCAAATTAGATATCGTTAAAAAATTATACGAAGATACCATAATGCATGAGACAAGCTGTATTATGTGTTTTGAAAGAGATCAGGCCAAATGCCATAGGAAAATAGTCGCTGAAAAAGTAAAAGAAATCGACGGTAATGGCCTTATAATAACCCATATATAGCCCAGATATGGCATTAGAGACAAAACAAGTTCTCGTTACTGTTAAAGCTTATCCGAATCCAAGCAAAAAATATGAAGAAACAGTTTGTGTCGCTGGCATAGACCTTAAATCAAATAAGTGGATACGTTTATATCCGATACCTTTCAGAGACCTGGACGATGATAAAAAATTCAAAAAATATAGCATAATCGAATTGAAGGCCGAAAAAGCGCCTGCCGATACGAGGCCGGAAAGTTATAAAGTTGATAGTGGAAGCATTGAAATTTTGGAGCACTATAACACAGTAAAAGATAAGAACTGGGCTCTTAGGAAAAAAATAGTTCTGCCCACCGTATCAAGCTCCTTATGCAGCATACTGGAAGAAAACAAAATTAATGGAAAATCATTGGGCATGTTCAAGCCGCAAAATATTCAGTTCGTTTATAAAAAAGCAAAACCGGAAAAAGATGAGGAGCGTGATAAATATTATGCCCAACTCGATTTCGATAAAAAACCAAAGAAGGCAATAGAAGATGTTCCGTTTGATTTCAGATATGCATTTTTTTGTGCTGGGCGCTCAGATTGCCCAGGCCATAACTTGCCTATAATTGACTGGGAAATTTTTCAGTCGTTTAGGAAATGGAGATGGAAATATAAAGATGAAAATACTTTATTAGAAAAGATTTCTGAAAGATGGCTCAATAGCATGTGTTCTGAGAAGACCGATACTTATTTTTATGTAGGGAATATGCAAAGGTTCAGAGATAATTTTATGGTTCTTGGTGTTTTCTATCCGCCTAAAATATAAAGGTGCTTTTATAAAACCATCTTTCGCGCTTTCGCGCTATTGGCTGCTTCTTGCCATGAATTTTGATAGTTAAGCTCTCGGAAGATTTGCAGGGGCAAGGGTTTTGTGGGACTTTCACGCCCTTGTCTTTTGTTCGTTCACGAACTGAGTCGCTAAGGCGGAGAATTAAGTTGGTGTCACTGGAAATGCTACGCTTGTTTTAGGTAGCACTATTTTCGCAAGACGATAGGCAGCACATAATTTCTCTCTGAGAGTATATCTGACGGATTAGTATTTTCAAGTACGCCCATATGGCATAAAAAAGCAATGAATTGTCGTAACTGTTCAGTATCATTAAAACGCAGTATTTTTTCTAACTCTTTAAACTGAAATTTAAATTTTGCGCTACTTTTTGCTCGTAAAGAACTAAAAAATTGTTTCCAAAGATTGGGAATATTCAGATAAAACGAATCCAATAATCCTTCGCGGAACTGATCGTAAGAAAATGAAATGCAACGTTTTGTTACTAACGGATACTCATTGCGTTCATCAAGCGCTACAACTTTAACATCTGGATTGTCTTTATAATAATTTCTTGTACATTCCAGACATTTTTCAATAAACATTATCACTATTCGTGGAGTTAATAATCTTTTGCTTAAACATAAATGCGAGCTACAAAATTCCAAAAAATCGCAATCTTCATTTTTCCCAGCGCTTGTTCGGTGTTTAATTACTCTTGGGAATATTGAAGTGATTATCTCTTTATTGATTTCATCCGAAAAATTAGTATGTCTTCCATGTCTGGCATCATCTTTTCTGAATTTACCAACAAGACGGTTTATTAGTTTTTTCAAATGCTTATTTTCTAAAAAAAAGACTCTAAAAATAAACTTTTTAAATTTGCTGTCTATTTTATTTTTGCTCTTTCTTTCGATTTCTAAAGCCGACAATTCGTCCAAATAAAGTTTTTCCTTATCGATTCGTAATTCTATATAACCCAAATTAAAGATATCTAAATAATTTAATATTACTCTTTGGGCAATTAATTGCCTAATGTCGCTATCATTCCAAAGTAAATTAATTTTTCTGCTCAAAACTTTTTCGGCACCTAAAGATTCAAAATCGAGCCTATCAAACAAATCTGATCTCAAAAAAAGCTTTAATTTAATATTTCCATAACAAATATAACTCCTTTCACATTCAAGCAATCCCTGTATAAACAGCTTTTGATATACGTATGCTTCTTTTACAACAAATTCGTCGAGATTATCTAATAAAACAAAAAACCGAACTTTGTTTGATTCAAGAAAGGAGTTTGTATCTTTTTTGCAAGCCTCAAGATTAAAATTAACACCCTTTTGATTTTCACTGGCTACTGAAGAATCTCCTGATTCTAAGGATAACTGAGGGGTTACTGTAGGCCCCACATACGATTGTGCAAACTTCAGGCCGCCGGTAAGTTTTAGCCTACTCATCATCTCTTTAATCGATTTTTCTTGACCTTCATATCCAAGCATAATTTTGAAGTGCTTAAGGTACCCCTTGAGCACTTCTGACAGATTAGAAAATTCTTCCTCAATTTTTATTAGTATCCTGAATAAAATATAGATTTCCCAGAAATATCTACATTTGACCGTTTCATCTTTTATAGGTGTGTCAAATAATTCAAAGACTCTGCCTTTGATTTCGACATAATCTAAGCTTTCATCTATAGCAAGTATGATGTCCCTACAGTTTTTCTTCTTTATAAATTTGAGCTTACCCTTTGATACTAATTTAAAAATGGTAGTTTTCCCTGTGCCCCTGGAGCCAACTATCAAGCTCTTTTTGCCCTTAAGGAATTCTGTTACTGGGTGAATCATACAGATTCCAAGAGTACGATCTAACAGGCTATCACTTTCCGGTTCAACATCGCCCATTGTAAAACTCTCTAATTTTCCAAGAGGAAACTGCTTAGGCAGATTTGTAATCATAATACTCCTCTCTAATACTGATACAACATAAAAGAAATGCTGTACGTTGTCAACCTGATTTTGCCTTGAATGAACAGCATTTGATAATTTATAGGAACTTAAACCTACATCGACACAAAATCCAAAAGACTTGGCCTATCTTCAAACCGCCTTTTCTTCCGCCTGTCCAGCCTTCTTTTTTTGCCATAATTTTCAAAAGTATTTTATAAGGTTTAAAGACATATAATCAAGGCAAATAAGTTCACTCCACGAAAACCTTGGCGCATACAGCTTCCCTTGAAATTAATAAATTGTGTATAATTCAATATCCTCTTTGTGTGGCGTCACATGAATGGGGCAATATTTTTGGAGGTTATTAATATATGTTTCGCGCCAAGATTAAAGTTTTAGATTGCACTGTCCGTGACGGCGGGTTGATAAACAAGTGGCAGTTCAGTGATGATTTTGTAAGGAAGATTTTTATGGCCCTTTCACGCGCCGGCGTTGACTATATGGAGATCGGATATAAATCCTCCGAGAAATATTTTTCCAGGGGTGAACATGGCGCCTGGAAATTCTGCACAGAAGACGATCTGAAAAAAATCGTAGGGAACTTTGATACCAAAATGAAACTTTCGGCTATGGCTGACATAGGCCGGATTGATTTTGACGATATACCTTCCAAAAAAGACAGCGCGCTTGACATGATAAGGGTAGCCTGTTATGCCCATGAGGTGGACAAGGGAATAAATCTTGCGCATCACTGTATGGAAAAGGGCTATGAGGTGACAATAAACCTAATGGCGGTTTCCAAGGTTTTGGAAAAAGACCTTGATGAAGCGCTTGAGGACCTTGCCAAAAGCCAGGTGCAGGTTATTTATCTTGTAGACAGTTTCGGTGCCATGTATTCAGAGCAGATTCATTTTCTTGCAAAAAAATACTTTAAGGCGCTGCCAGGAAAGGAGCTCGGCATGCATGCCCACAATAACCAGCAGCTGGCCTTTGCCAATTCAATAGAGGCAATTATTGCCGGGATAAACTGTATAGATGCAACTTTGTACGGCATGGGCAGGGGGGCAGGCAATTGTCCTCTTGAACTGCTGCTTAATTTCCTTAAGAACCCGAAATTCGATATAAGGCCGATACTTGAGATAATACAGGAGTCATTAATTCCCATGAAAGAAGAAGTTGAGTGGGGCTATCACATTCCCTATATGATTACCGGCATTCTGAATGAACATCCGAGAAGCGGGATGAAGATGATGGCATCAAAAAAGTTGCCCAACCTAAAGCAATTTTATGAAGATCTTCGTGACGGCACACCGCTGGATTAAGAAATCCCCGGGTGCCAAAGGGCAAAATGACCCCATTATCGTAATCTGGTTCCGCACTTTCTGCACATACGCCTGTGTATATCTTTGCCAAGATATTTTTTACATGAAGGGCATCTCCAGTTTAAGGCTGTAAAACCGATAAACGCAGAGATAATCACAACCTGCAATCCAAAGAGAGTACCCTTTGAGAATTCTCCGAAACGATCAGGGCGTTTATAAATCACCGCAAGAAGCAACACCAGAAAAAGTGTTATCGCTATAGCGAGTATTTGCCGGCTCTGGCGTACTTCAAAATCCTGCCTTGTCTGTTTATCGTCTTTTTTCTGCATTATCACAATTTCCCCTTTGCCTGGAAATAACGATAGCCAATAATTGGTTCAATATTATAACGCCGCAAACTGCACTTTTTCAAAATTCCCGGATTCCCCTGAAGGTTAAGCAGATATCTTTTTTACACGCCCTACTTCTCCGCTTTCCAGGCGGACTTTAATCCCGTGCGGATGTACAGCTGAATTGGTCAAGATATCTTTTACAATTCCCTCTGTCAGCTTTCCTGTCTGCTGGTCCTTCTTCAATACAATCGAAACACGTACTCCTCGGTTTATATCAGAACGTTTTGTTCTATCCATGAATTGTTCTCCACTCAGTTATTTTTTCTGCTGCCTTCGTACAGCTCATACTCAAGGAGCCTGCATTCAATCGCACCGTTAAAAAACTGGATTCTTTGCTTTGCTCTCAGGCCGACCTTTTTTGCCAGGTCAGGATTTCCGGTAAAGATATATCCTGTATATCCTTTGCACTTCTGCTTAAATAAATTCCCGATTCCCTTGTATACATTCTCAAGCTCTTTAATCATTCCCATCCTTTCTCCATATTCCGGGTTGAGTATTACAATCCCTTTGCCTTCAGGAACCGTGGTTTCGGCATAATCGCACACATCAAATTCGATCAGACGCTCCACGCCGGCAGTAGCAGCATTTTTCTTTGCCGCCTCTACTGCCTCCTTGTTGATATCAGTTGCAATAATCCTGCAATCCATGGTCTTTTTTGCCTCTTTTTTTGCTCTTGTACGCAGCTCATCCCAGAGTGATTCATTAAACCCTTTTAAATGCATGAAACCATAATTATTCCGCAAAAGACCGGGTGCCCTGTTGAGTCCGATTAATGCCGCCTCAATTGCCAGTGTTCCGCTTCCGCACATCGGATTGATAAAATTACTGCTGCTGTTCCATCCCGTTGCCAGGATAACGGCAGCTGCAAGGGTCTCCTGCATGGGCGCTGTCACAAGGAGCTTTCTGTAGCCGCGTTTAGACAGGGATTCACCTGAAGTATCAAAATAAACAGAACAATCCTCGTTTTTCCAGTAGAGATTAACAACAGTCCTGTTTTTATCAGGGCCTGAATCAGGACGCCTGCCGCACTTCTTATTTATCCTGTCGACAATAGCATCTTTGCTTTTTACATTTGCATAACGTGAGTCCCTGATGCTCGGATTATCAACGCTTGAGGTTACACAGACATAACCATCTTCAGCTATATAATCCTCCCATGGTATATCTGACAACGAGCGATAGAGCGCCTCGGCCTCGCGCGCAATGAATTCCTTTATGAGAAAGAGCACGCGGTGTCCTGTGCGGAGATGGAGGTTCAGCCTCAGGGTATCGTCAATAGTCCCCTCTGTTGCTATGCCTGCAATTGTTTCTGACAGCACAGGGAAGCCGAGCTGAAGGATCTCTTCCTTCAAAAAAGGCGTTATTCCCTTTGCGCAGGTAATCAGTATCCTGCTTTTTTTCATATCCTTATTCTCTTTCGTAATTATTCAGCTACTCGCTATCGGGAATACGTTACTTTCTTTTTTTATCCGATGCATCTTTCCGGGCTGAGAGTGTGATGAAAAAATTCTCAGGTTCTAAATCAGGATTTTTCTCAAGCTCCTCAACAAAGGCATTGATAGCCTTTCGCATGAAGGCTGAGAAGTTTATGCCCCTTGGTAATGCATGGATCCTCTGACGCGTGTCTTCGTCAATTGTCGCTGTGTATTTTGCCATAACTGCTCCTTATCTTATGAATGATGAGACTCCGGATGTCCGGCAGTCGTTAGAGTTCTTCAAACAAATACCGCTTAACCCGTGTCACAAAAGGCGGCATCAAGGGGCCTTGCCGCTGCTGTTTCAGAAATCATCCCTTTCCGACGGGCCTGAGAATCGCGCTTTCGACCCTGTTTCTTCCACTGTTTTTGGCATTATATAAAGCTCTGTCAGCAAGCTCTATTAACTCTTTGTGCTCGCCATTCATATCCTCTCCGTCAAAATATCCTATGCCGGCGCTGATAGTAATCCTGATACCTTCAAAGCTCTTGTCTTCTGTTGTCTTCCGCAACCTTTCAGCTACATTCAGGGCATTTTTATAAGAGATATAAGGCAGTATAACAGCAAATTCCTCTCCCCCGTATCTGGCTGCTACGTCACTTAATCTGGTGCCGTCTTTCAATATCTGTGCAATTCCGCG
>ERZ1292630.1925-Hain-H41-02um-R3-1925-length-19703-cov-7_pt1 | contig 19703 bp, 16 predicted proteins | sample MGYA00564408_ERZ1292630 | MGnify/ENA primary metagenome ERZ1292630 (study PRJEB36523, sample SAMEA6512641) | groundwater metagenome | collected 2019-01-08 | study: AquaDiva: Metagenomics assemblies of 32 groundwater samples
ACCGAGCGCGAGCGCTTTTATTCTTATCGCCGCGACGGCGCCACCGGGCGCATGGCCAGCCTCATCTGGATGGAAACTTGAACATGTCGACTTTGGCCTGGATTGCCGCAGCGAGCCTGTTGGGCGGGGTGCTGTCGGTCGCCTGCGCCGCGTTATTCGCGCTGACTGCGCGCGCCGCCTGGGTACCGATGCTCGTCAGTTACGCCATCGGCGCCTTGCTCGGCGCGGCCTTTCTCGAAATGCTGCCGCATGCCTTCGAGGGCGGCAAGAGCGTGCGCAGCGTCGCCGCCACCGTGCTCGCCGGGATTTTCATCTTTTTCATCTTGGAGAAACTGGTGCTGTGGCGGCACTGCCATGTCGAAGACTGCGAGGTTCACGACCATCACGCCGACGCGCACGACCACGGACGCAGCGGCATGCTGATTCTCGTCGGCGACAGCTTCCACAATTTCGTCGATGGCATCCTGATCGCCGCGGCGTTCATGGAAAACACCCAGCTCGGCATCGTCACCGCGCTGGCGGTGATCGCGCACGAGATTCCGCAGGAAGTGGGCGATTTCCTGATCCTGCTGCACTCCGGCTATAGCCGCACGCGGGCGTTCATGCTCAACCTCTTGTCCAGCCTCGCCATGTTCGCCGGCGGGCTGATTGCCTACTTCGCGCTGCAGACGCTGCAGGAATGGGTGCAGACCATCATTGCGCTCGCCGCCGCCAGCATGATCTACGTCGCGGTTGCCGATCTGATCCCGGGCCTGCACAAGCGCCCCGAGCTCAAGGCGACTCTAGCGCAGTCGGTACTGATCGCGCTCGGCGTCGCTTCGATCTGGCTGGTCGGGTATCTGACGCGGCTCTAGTTATATACGGCGTCTTAAATACTGTCGCATGCGACCGGCGGACTTGCGCGCTCGCGCGCGCCAACCGTGTTTTCTGCGCGGATGAAAAGCGCATCCGCACAGAAAACACGGTTATGGTTAACACCAAACACAGCGCGGGGGATTATACAATATCGCAACTCTGCAACAACGGGGCGCGATTTAAGTTTCCACGCATAGATCTGAACAATCAATTCAGAAAGCAATCGCCTCTCGGCAAAAGCTATAATGCAGGCTGTTCATCCGCGCGGAGCTTGACTTGATCCTGGTTACCGGCGGGGCCGGGTTCGTCGGCTCCAATTTCGTACTGCAATGGCTGGCGGCGCAAGGCGAGCCCGTGGTCAACCTCGACCAGCTCACCTATGCCGGCAACCTGCGCAACCTCGACAGCCTGCGCGGCAATGCGCGGCACGTCTTCGTCCAGGGCGATATCGACGACGCCGAGCTGGTGGCGCAACTGCTGCGAGCGCACCAGCCCCGCGCGGTGCTCAATTTCGCCGCCGAAAGCCATGTGGATCGATCCATACTCGGGCCGGCCGAGTTCGTGCGCACCAATATCCACGGCACGTTCACTATGCTGGAAGCGGCGCGCGCTTACTGGGGCGGGCTGGCGGACGAGGCGCGGCGGCGCTTTCGCTTCCTGCAGGTCTCCACCGACGAGGTCTACGGTTCGCTGGTCGCGGACGATGCCCCGTTTCGCGAAACCACGGCGTACGCGCCGAACAGCCCCTACGCCGCCTCCAAGGCCGCAGCCGATCACATGGTGCGGGCGTATCACCACACCTACGGTCTGCCGACACTCACGACCAACTGTTCCAATAATTACGGCCCGTTCCAGTTTCCGGAAAAACTTATTCCGCTGGTGATCCTGAACGCGCTTGCGGGCAAGGCGATTCCGGTCTACGGCGACGGGCTCAATGTGCGCGACTGGCTCTACGTCGACGATCATTGCGCCGGCATCCGCAAGGTGCTGGAGGCGGGACAGCCGGGAGAGGTCTATAACATCGGCGGCGGCAGCGAAAAAAACAATCTCGAAGTGGTGCGGATGCTGTGCGCCGTGCTGGATGAATTGCGTCCCGCGGCGAAGCCGTATGCGTCGTTCGTCACCTATGTCAAAGACCGTCCGGGCCATGACCGGCGCTATGCCATCGACGCCGGCAGGATCCGGCGCGAACTCGGCTGGCAACCTGCCGAGAATTTTGCCGGCGGCATACGCAGGACCGTCGGCTGGTACCTCGCCAATGCGGAGTGGACGCGTTCGGTGACCTCGGGCGAGTATCAGAAATGGGTGAGCGCGAATTATCAGGAAAGAGGTGTCGCATGAAGGGAATCATCCTCGCGGGCGGTTCTGGAACCCGGCTGTACCCGGTGACGCACGCCGTGTCCAAGCAACTGCTGCCGATCTACGACAAGCCGATGATCTACTATCCGCTGTCGACGCTGATGCTGGCGGGGGTGCGCGACATCCTGGTGATTTCCACTCCCGAGGACACGCCCCGCTTCGAGCAATTGCTCGGCGACGGGTCGAAATGGGGGATGGCAATTTCGTATGCGGTGCAGCCGGCGCCTGAAGGCATTGCGCAGGCCTTCATCATCGGCGCGGCTTTCATCGCGGGCAAACGCTCGGCGCTGATTCTCGGCGATAATATTTTTCACGGCACAGACCTCGTGGCCAACCTGCGCGCCGCCGTGGACCGATCGACCGGGGCCACGGCGTTCGCCTATGCGGTGCACGATCCCGAGCGCTACGGCGTGGTCGAATTCGATCGGTCGCGCAAGGTGCTCTCCATAGAGGAAAAGCCGAAGCAGCCGAAGTCGCGCTACGCCGTGACCGGCCTGTATTTTTACGACCAGCAAGTGGTTGACATCGCGTCCTCGCTCAAACCATCGGCGCGGGGCGAGCTGGAAATCACCGATTTGAACCGGCGCTATCTGGAACAGGGACAACTCCACGTCGAGGTCATGGGCCGCGGCACGGCCTGGCTCGACACCGGCACGCACGAGTCCTTGCTCGAAGCGTCCACTTTCATCCAGATCATAGAGAAGCGCCAGGGGCTCAAAATCGCCTGCGTGGAGGAAATCGCCTACCGCCTCGGTTACATCGACGCCGCGCAGGTGGAGCGTCTGGCCGCACCGATGCGCAACAACGGCTATGGCCGGTATCTGCTCAGCGTGCTGCATGATCGGGTGTTCTGATGCGCGCGACTCCAACGACGATTGCCGGCGTGCTGGTGATCGAACCCAGGGTGTTCGCCGACGAACGTGGTTTCTTCTTCGAGAGCTTCAACGAGCGCGCATTCGCGCAGGCGGCCGGAATCACGGCGAAATTCGTGCAGGACAATCATTCGCGCTCGGTAAGGAACACGCTGCGCGGCCTGCATTACCAGATTCAACAGCCCCAGGGCAAGCTCGTGCGCGCGGTGGCGGGCGAGATATTCGACGTGGTCGTGGACCTGCGCCGCAGTTCGCCCACGTTCGGCAAATGGGTAGGCCATCATCTATCGGCTGAGAACAAGACCATGGTCTGGATTCCAGCCGGGTTGGCGCACGGCTTCATCGTGCTCTCCGCTTACGCCGACTTTCTCTACAAAACCACCGACTACTGGGCGCCGCGGCACGAGCGCACCCTGCTCTGGAACGACCCGGAGCTCGCCATCGCATGGCCGCTTGTGGGCGAGCCGATTCTCGCTGCCAAGGATCGGTCCGGAAAGCGCTTATCCGAAGCCGAGGTATTCGATTGAGCCGGATCCTGGTCACCGGCAAGGACGGGCAAGTCGGTTTCGAGTTGCTGGGCAGCCTGGCCGGGCAGGGGCAGGTAATAGCGGTGGGCAGGGACCAGATGGACCTGTCCGAGCCCGATTCGATCCGCCGCACGGTGCGCGAAATCAGCCCCGACCTGATCGTCAACGCGGCCGCCTACACCGCCGTGGACCAGGCTGAATCCGATCCCGAGCTGGCCATGGCCGTCAATGGCATCGCCCCGGGCATTCTCGCCGAGGAGGCGAAACGTCTCGGCGCGGCGCTGATCCATTACTCCACCGACTACGTGTTCGACGGGACCAAGGGCGCGCCTTACACCGAGGATGACGAGCCGCGGCCGATCAATGTCTATGGCAGGACCAAGCTCGAGGGCGAGCGGGCGATCCAGGCCGTGGACACGCCGCACCTGATCCTGCGCAGCAGTTGGATTTACGGCATGCGCGGCAAGAATTTTCTGCTTACCATGCTGCGCCTGGCGCGGGAACGCGATGAATTGCGCGTAGTGGACGATCAGATCGGAGCGCCCACCTGGAGCCGAGCGCTTGCCGAGGCCACCAGCGGCATCCTGACGCGGCTGGGCTACGGCAAGCCGGGCTTCATCGATGCATGTGCCGAGCAAAGCGGCATTTACAATTTGAGCGCGGCCGGACAAACGTCGTGGCATGGATTTGCGGCGGCGATACTTGGCCATGCTGCCAGTCAGCAGCCCGGCCAGACCGCTTGGGCGCTTGATCGGGCGCCCGTGCTCAAGCCCATCCCGAGCGAGCAATACCCGCTGCCTGCCCGCCGGCCGCATTATTCGGTGCTCGCGAATGCCAAACTGCAACGCGCTTTCGGTGTGGTGATGCCGGATTGGAAAGCCAGCCTGGCAGAATGCATGAGGAGCGGTTAGTAGGAGGCCCGCCCTCGGGAACATGGGTGCGGGCCATCACCATATCTCGCGGCCCACCGCCCGCCCTGTCTCGACTTGCTGATGCAGATTCGCGGAAGTGATTCCACGCAGGAGATTTTCCAGCGAATAGTCTCCGGACCGTTCGCGTTCGATCACGATCCTGCCGTTCTCTTCCTTGATCTCTACTGGCTGGTCGAGATTCACATGGGCAGCTTCCATGACCGAAGCCGGAATCCGGACTGCCGCGCTGTTCCCCCATTTCTTGACCAGGACTTTCATGCGAATACTCCTCGTGTTTTGCAACGTTGGTCTGCGACACATTCAAGAGTGAAGGTTACCCCAATGGTGCCTATATCGTGCGAGTGTGCAGGTGCCTATCCCGTTCACCCTGATTGAGGAAATAATGGCTTGAGCGTAGCCTGACCGTGCTAGACCCCGCATTTGGGGTCTTATACGGCCCCTTTGGGGGTGCGACCTCGTTCAACACGGAACGCGCAGCAGCGGCGCTGCGCTCTGCTGCTGTGCGCCGGTTAACGCAAACGTAATACCCGTCTGGGCATCGGCCGCGCGCACGTGCTAAATTGATGTTTTCGGTGGAGGTAACCATGGGCGTATCCGTTAAGACTTTGGGCATAGATCGACTCAACGTCGACGAGAGACTTGCACTCGTCGAGGAGATATGGGCGAGCATCTGCGCCGACGCCAAAGCTTTTCCTCTTACCGACGGCCAACGCGCCGAGTTGGATCGCCGCGTTGCGGACGACGATGCGTTCCCGGATGACGTGGTGCCATGGGATGAGGTCAAGGCTTCAGTTCGATCGCGTTTGGGGCGATGACGCTTCGGATCGTCTTCCGGCGTGCTGCGAAACGCGAGTTCGAGAATGCAGCAGTCCGCTATGATGAACAGCGCCCCGGCCTTGGCGAGGAATTTACCATCGAAATCGAGCAGGCCCTCGCCAGAGCTGCGGCCGCGCCGGAACGCTATCCAATTGTATTCGGCGATATTCGACGCACAGTCGCGCGCCGCTTTCCGTTTTCTGTGTACTTCAGGGTTCGCCTGGATTCGATGGTTGTCCTTGCGGTATTTCATGGTCGCCGCAATCCCGCCATTTGGCGGCGTCGGGTATAACTCTAGCCGCACCGGAAGCGCTGAAGCGCGCCGGTGAGCATGACGTTACACGCCTATTACAGAAGTCGATACCGAATGCCTCGAGTTGAAAATGTACAAACGGCAATGATCCGATACGTAGTCGTTTTCCAGACGATAGACTGAGTCCAACTGTAAACCTGCCGAAGAATCCGAAGCTTTCCGCTTTGTTTTAAACAAATTCCTCAAAGATAAACGAATTCCAACCGGCGACGATTTGAAATAGAAAAAATTTCTTGTTAATCTGACCCATACGAGTTCTGGCCACAAACTTGTACGGGGGTGTGGATGTCGCCCGATGTGCCATTGGCTAGCGTGCATGTCATCTGGGCTCTCGGCGCCATCAGCCAGCTCAAGCGCATCCCTTTTGCCGCGGAACTCGTAGCGCAGCAATTTCCGCCGCCGCATTCCTCGGCGACTTTGCTTCAGGCGGCTGAGGCGTTGGGACTGAAGGCGCGGCGGCATGCGAGTGCCGCAAACGAAATCCAGCGCGTTCCCTTGCCCTGTCTCGCGCTGCTCAGGTCGCCGGCACATAGCTTCGAGGGCGCCGGCGAAGCCGAAACGCAGGCGGATTCGAACCAAACCGAAAAGAAACCTCCGCATGTATTCGCCTTGGTGGTCGAGGCCGACGCCGAGCGCATCGTGATATTCGAGCCGGGCGATGCATCCGGCGCCACGTTGAGCACGGAGGATTTCAAGCTGCGTTATGCGGGTGATCTGATACTTTTTTCGCAGCAGACCAAGCCGCCTTCCGATGCGGACGCGGCCTCGGAGAAGAAGAAATCCTTCGGCTTTTCCTGGTTCATTCCGGAGTTGCTCCGGCACAAGAGCATCTGGCGCGAGGTGCTGCTGGCGTCTTTGGGAATCCAGATCATTGCATTGTTTACGCCGCTTTTGACTCAAATTGTCATAGACAGGGTGATTGCGCATCAGACCTTGAATACCTTGATCGTAATCGGCGTCGCGCTCGCGGTGTGTCTCGTGTTCAACGCCGGCATGAGCTGGGTGCGGCAGTACCTGGTGCTGCACACGGGGACCCGTGTCGATGCGGTGCTCGGCACACAAGTGTTCGATCATCTGCTCAAGCTGCCGCCGCGCTATTACGAATCGCGGCCCACGGGCGTGGTGGTGGCGCGTCTGCACGGCGTTGAGACCATACGCGAGTTTGTCTCCGGGGCTGCCGTCACGCTGCTCCTCGATCTGCCGTTCCTGCTGATTTTTCTGGCGGTGATGTTCTACTACAGCTGGTTCTTGTCGCTCATTACGCTCGCGATCCTTGCTGCCATCGTGCTGCTGAGTCTTGCCGTCGTGCCGTTGATCCGCGAGCGCGTGAACGAGCAATTCCTGCAAGGCGCGCGCAACCAGGCCTTCGTCACCGAATACATCGCGGGCATGGAGACGGTGAAGTCATTGCAAATGGAGCCGCAGCTCAAGGCCCGTTATACCGAATACCTGTCGAGCTACCTGCGTGCCGGCTTCAACACGCGACAGCTCAGCAATAGCTACGGCGCAGCGGCCAACGCGCTGGAGCAACTCCTGACCCTTCTGATCCTGGTCACAGGCGCCTGGATCGTAATGAAAAACGAGGGCTTCACCATCGGCATGCTGGTCGCGTTCCAGATGTTTGCCGGACGCATGTCGCAGCCCTTGCTGCGGCTGGTGGGTCTGTGGCAGGAGTTCCAGCAGTCGGCGATTGCGGTCAAGCGTCTGGGCGACATCATGAACGCGCCCATCGAACCGTATTCCATCGTTCCGGCGCGCGACAATGCCGGGCGTGGAGCGATAGAGATCGTCGACGTGAGTTTCCGTTACGACGACAACCGGCCTTATCTATACCGGCACTTCAACCTTGCGCTGCGCCCCGGTGGCTGCGTCGCACTCATGGGCCCCTCGGGCAGCGGCAAGAGCACGCTGGCCAAGCTGCTGCAGGGTTTTTATCTGCCCACCGCGGGGCAGATCAAGATCGACGGGCGCGACATCCGGCATCTTCCGGCGAACGAGTTGCGCAACTACTTCGGCGTCGTGCCGCAGGAGACCGTTCTGTTCTCCGGATCGATTTACGAAAACCTCATCATCGCCAACCCGAACGCCACTTTCGACCAGGTGATCCAGGCCTGCAGATGGGCGGAAATTCACGACACCATCGATCAACTCCCGCAAGGATATCAGCAACTGATCGGCGAACACGGCGCCGGTTTGTCCGGCGGGCAAAAACAGCGCCTCGCGATCGCGCGGGCGCTGCTCAAGCGGCCGAAGATCCTCATATTCGACGAAGCGGCCAGCAATCTGGACCGTCCCACCGCGGAGCAATTCGCGCGCACCATAAACCAACTCAAGGGGAAGGTGACGATGCTGTACATCACGCATCAGTTGCCGAAGGAGCTGGAGGTGGACGAGATCGTCACGCTTGGGGCGAAAGAGGTTTAGATGGGTATTGTCCTTATTCCGCTGGGAGTTCTGGTGGGCGGGCTTTATTTGTGGGCTGTAGTAAAGGGTACGCGCTGGGCTTATGGTCGATTCGCGATGCGAGGCGCTTTCGTGGCCGTGATTTCTTTCCTGCTTCTACCAACATGGGACACGATCGCAAATCGTTGGTATCACAAGAACGTACTTTGCGCGCGCAGTGAAGTGGGATTGCATATCTATGACCACGTTAGATTGCCGTCTCAGTATTACGACAATCTAGGACGATTCAAAGAACCAGAAGGATGGTTCTCGGGGCGCACACTGGTAAATGACCGTTATCAACGTCAATCCGGCAATCTCCAGGAAGGTGTTTTTCCTTTGACCAAATCCGAGAAGCGCTTCTCTGGAGTCTTGGATACGAAAGAACAAAGACTAATAAGTTACGAAGTGGATTATTTGACACAGGGTGGAGGATGGTGGCTAATAATATTTCGTCCGCTGTTCTCGCAAGTAGATTATTTATCCTACGTTCGCGGAATGATAGATGGCGTGACTTGCGGTGCAGCAATGCACCAAGGAGACGGTCCAGCTTCTTCTGTCAACGCGGCATTCGAGCATAGATAAGGGGAACCTCAGATGTCGAGCGACATGCGCATTGCCTACTTCGACATGGCTCAACTCGCGCTGGCAGCGTATTCGGATTTTTCCAATTCGCGCCGAGTAGATGGGAGCTACGACGAAAGTGAGGTAAAACGACGACTCTCAGAAAAGAACAAAGACAAAGATTTTACTCTTCGTGGAGCAGAAGATTTCACTAGGGTATTTGAAGTCGTCGATCAATTCACAGACCCCAACCTGTTGCTGAACGGTTTTTCCGCGACAGTTTTTCGCAATAAGCAAACCAGCCAGCTCTACTTCATCACCCGCGGCACCGAGAATTCTGGCGACTTTCTTGCCGATGGCGCATTGGCGATCGGCATTACTGCGCGCTCTCAGATTATCAGCATGGGCAACTACGTCTTGCGCCTGCAAGCCGGTGCGGGAAACGTCGCCAGACAGATCAAGGCATCTACTATATTGCCCTCCGATGGCGTGGAATGGGATCTGTCGAGAATTGTTTTTGGTGTTGGTTCTGGGCTCAGCCTGAACCAACTGGTTGTCGCAGGGCACTCGCTCGGCGGCTATCTTGCCACGATATTCGGACGAACCTTCAACGACAAGGTCGCTGCCGCATTTACCTTCAACGCTCCGGGGGCATATGGAGGATTCGGCCTGCTCGACAATATCGCGGGGCTACTTGGCCGCGCTCCCAGCGGTTTTCTGGACGCGGGCAGGCAAACCAACCTCGTGGGCGATTACATCGTTTCAGCTGTGCCTGGGCGGCGCGGAGAGACTGTGCGTATCTTTGAGGAAAGCGATGCGCACAGCCAGAAATCGGTTGTCGACGCGCTTGCGCTCTATTCCGTCCTCGGAGCACTGGATCCGAATCTGAAGGCGGGCGACGTTCGCGACATCGTTCGCGCGAGTGCGAACCGGGACGCCGACAGCATCGAGTCCTCCCTCGATGGATTGCGGAAGATCTTTCTGGGACCGCAAATTGCAGCGACGAAGCCATCCGGTGCTGAAGACACCGATTCGACAAGGGAGGTCTTTTACCAGAATGCAGGCGAACTCCGGCAAAGCGCGGCGTTTCAAGCCTGGGCCGGGCAGCTTAGCGTAGTCAGCTTGACCACCCGATCAGCCGAGGAAGTGATATCGCTTGCGCAAAACGATGTGTCCTATCGGTATGCGCTCAAGGAATTAAACCCGTTTGCGATCACAGGCGCGCCGGGGCTATATGACCAATGCAATGTCAACGGCGAGTTGGCTGTGTACGATCCGGCCGCCGGGCAAGGCGCGTTGACAAATGAGTGGCTGCAGGACCGCGCCCGGTTCCTGGGCTGGAAGAACCAGAAAAACATCAACGACATTGCCGACGACGTTTCCATTCTGCGCAAGGACAACGGCGTCGAGAGTTACCTCTACACCGACAAGACGCTCAAGAATTCCCAGGGCCAGGACTACAGCATCCGCGTGGTAGGCGGCAACGTGTTGCAGCAAAGCGATCCCATCCGCATCAGTTTCGCCAGCGATCAAGGCGATGCTTTGTCGGGCGGGAACTATGCCGATCACCTGTATGGCGGCAAGGGAAAAGATACGCTCGCCGGAGGCGACGGAAACGATTTTCTGGAGGGTGGTGCCGAAGACGATACGCTCAGAGGCGAGGCCGGTGACGATACATTGATCGGCGGCAAAGGCAACGACATTCTGCAGGGCGGCGCAGGCAACGACACCTATATCATTCGCGCCGGCGATGGCCAGGATACGATCCGTGATCACGAAGGGCGCAACACGATCATCTATGAAGATACGAGCGGAAAGCGCATCGTGCTTGGCGTTCCCGCGCTCGCCATTGCGGGAGAGCTCAATACCTGGCGTGGCTACCTTGCTGGGGCTGAACCGGTTACGTTTACCCGAAACTCTCCCTTGACCGCGACCTTGCCTGACGGTTCGCAGATCGTAATCGACGAGTACCAGGATGGGGAATTCGGTATTCAGCTCAAAGCTGTTTCGACGAGCGTGCCGACATCCAGAATCATCCTCGGCGATCTCGAGCCGGTGCACTTTGATTCGCGCTTTGACAAGTTTGGGCGCGAATATTACTGGACGGTGTACTTCGATGATTTAGGTAATGTCATTACGGATTCATCGACGCCCGCGCCAGACACTTCTGAAGTGCTGCACGGGAGTAGCGGCAACGATTTCATCGCGGGTCTCGGAGGCACGGACTATATCCATGGAGGCGGCGGCGCAGATCATCTTCAAGGTGGAGCCGGTGTCGATTGGATTTATGGAGAAGACGGGGACGATATCATCGAAGGGCAAGACAACGCCGCGCCTGGCGATGACCTCAATTTTTTGTACGGTGGCGTGGGCGATGACACGATATTTGCCGCAACACAATCCGATATCGGCGACGCAATTGCGGAGGGAAACGACGCAGGGGTGGACGTCTGGGACAGCCGGCTTTACGGCGACGAGGGCGACGACATCCTGGTGGGGGCGGAAGGGAAGGATTTCCTGACTGGATGGGAGGGGCGCGATGTATTGATAGGTGGAGGCGGCGCGGACCAGATCTGGGGGGATGGTGGCCGTTCGGATACACCTTATCCGGACGTAGCCCTTGAAGCAAGTAGCGCCGATTCGATCTACGGCGGTGGTGGCGACGATATTATTTACGCGGGCCCCGGCGACGATTACGTCGACGGCGGCGATGGCAATGACGTGATAACTGGGGAAACCGGTTCCGATGTTATTTTCGGAGGTGATGGCAACGATTCTCTTGGCGGTCAATTCGTTGGTATTAACTCCCCGGATACCGGTGACGACTACATCGATGGCGGCGATGGAAATGATTTCATTTGGGGCAGCGCCAGTGACGATATTCTGCTCGGAGGCTCCGGTGATGACGATATCCGTGGTTGCGGCGGAGACGACTTTATCGACGGCGGAGATGGAAACGACCGTGTCCAAGGCAACGATGCGCACGGGGGAGCGGGCGATGACATCGTTATCGGCACGCCGGGCGCGGACAAGCTGTATGGCGACGATGGCAACGATACGCTCGTCGGGTCGGGTTTTATCCAGGATGACTACGGTGGCACGGGATTCCGAACCAGAGCCGGCGCCTTCGGTGAAGACCGGCTGTACGGTGGCGCCGGGGACGATACTTACGTATTCACGCGCGGCGCCGGAAATTCAAGAATAGTCGATGACGCGGGTGGCAATCGCATTGAACTTTACTCCTACGAGTTTGCCGATAGCCCCGAATATTGGGACATGAATGAATACCCCTCGATCGCGAGAGACAGCATCCATCTCGAATTTGAGGATGGGGAATACGAGCTTGCCTATGGCGACGCTGGCGATCGCGTCAGTTTGGGTTCGTCTGCCGGAGATACGATCCAGACCGTCAGTTTGACTCACATAACGGTTGGGTATTACTTTCTCGAAGACGACGATCCGGAGTGGGACGAACCAACCCCCTATTTCCAATATTCGTCAGAGACGGTGTCGCTCGCCGACCTTGATGCGACCTACCGCGGCTCAACGGACGACGACGCGCTGCTCGCCACCGATGGTGTCTCGAATACGCTGGATGGCCAGGCGGGCAATGACCTACTCATTGGCGCCTCAGGCGGCGACACGCTGATCGGCGGCGCCGGGAATGACACGCTGGACGGCGGCGACGGCGGCGACCGTTACGTATTCAATCCGGGCGACGGCGTCGATGTCATTTCCGATAGCGGCACGCAAGGCACCGACACCCTGGCATTCGGGGCCGGGATCACTGCGGACTCTTTGTCCCTTGGGACGGATTCGCTCCTCGTCAGGATCGGCGACTCCGGCGATGCCGTGTACGTCGACGGTTTCGATGCGAATGACGCCATGACCGCCGCTGCGATCGAGCAGTTCGAGTTTGCGGATGGAACCGTGTTGTCCCATGCGCAACTGCTTAGCCGCGGGTTCGATCTGTATGGAACCGGCGGCGCGGATGCAATCTTCGGCAGCAACCTGGCGGACCGATTCCACGAAAGTGCCGGCGACAACGTCCTGGTCGGCGGTGCGGGCAACGACATCTATTATTTCGGGGTGGGGTCGGGGCACGATGTTGTGCTTGACCTGGATTGGCAACCGAACAATTCCGATACGGTCGTGCTCGGCGACGGAATTACGGCGGAAAATATTTCGGTTTTCAGCAGCGCCGACAAATTGACCCTTGCAGTCGCCGGCACCGATGACAGGCTAGCCATCCAGTGGCAACCGCAGGACGGCTATGCGATCGAGCAGGTGCAGTTTGCCGATGGCGCGATCTGGGATGGGGCCATGCTGGAGAGCCAGGCTACGCCTGATCCGCAGGCCGATTCCGGGACGGGCACGGACAATGACGGCGGCATGCCGACCGGCGATGGCGGCGGAGCGGGTGGCGGCACCACCGAACCGCAAAATCCACAGGCGGCGACGATCCAGAGTCAGCAGGAGGCTCTTGTCGCGGCAATGCGCATGCTGGCCGCCATCGAATCGACGGCTGCGCCGGTGCCTTCGCGCAACACGGCCAAGCCGGTCGGCATGTTCGATGCGCAGTCCGCGGGCACGCAGTCGGTGACTGCCTCGAACCCGGCTTCATTCTTCACCGCGCTGCAACCGGCTCAACCCAATTTGCAGACCTGGCTGGACAACTGGCTGGGGCCGAGCGCGAGAGCAAGCAGCGGTGCGCCGGAGACATCGGACTCGCTATCGCCTGTCGAAGCAGGCGAGCCATCGTCCGCGCAAGACCTCGCGCCATCGAACTTGCAGAGCGATATTCCGGAAGCGCAGCCGGCGGAATTGCTTACGCCGGAGCAAATTAGCCAAAGCTACGAAGACATCAGACTCTGGCTGGCTGCCAATCCGGGGATAGAGCAGGGTATTGCCGGCGCCAACGGTTCTCTGCCGGAGAGGAATCTATTCGCCTGCATCGGAACGGGCTGCGCCAACGACGCCGGGTTGATATCGATGCCGAAGTTCGGCGACACCCCCGGAATGGCCGCAATCGCGGGCAATGCGCTGCAACCCCTGCGCGGCATCAAGGAGGGATACACGCTGCTCGGTGCCCTCTAGGCAGCAACTCCTGGATTGAATCATGACTCCATCGACCGGTTTTTCCTCGGACTTCCTGCAACTGCGTGACGAAGCGGCTTCGCCGCTGCCACGCGCAGTGCTGTATGGCACGCTGGCATTGCTGGGTACGCTGTTGCTTTGGGCTTATTTTGCGCCGCTCGATATTATCGCGGTCGCAACCGGCAAGATCATCCCGCAAGGCTACCTGCAGATCGTTCAGCCGACCGAATCCGGCGTGATCAAGGAAATTCTGGTGACCGAGGGGGCGCAGGTCAAGGCAAGGCAGATTCTGGCGCGCATGGACGCGCGCGTTTCGGAGGCCGACAGCCGGCAACTGCAGAACGAACTGAAACTCAAGCGGCTGCAGTTGAGGCGCATCGATGCCGAACTCAGCGGGGCGCCATGGCGGCGGCTCGCGGACGATCCGTCGGAGCTATTTGCCCAGGTCGAGGCGCAGCTCAACGCGCGTCGCCAGGCGCACTTCGGCGCGCTCGAAATCGAACGCGCGATCCTGATCAAGTCCGAACAGGACCTCAAGAGCGCGCAGGAAGTGGAAGCCAAACTGCAGAAGACCATCCCTTTGTACATTCAACACGAAGCAGCCTACGATCAACTCGTCAAAGACGGCTTTGCCGGCAAGCTGATGCATCTGGAAAAGCAGCGCGACCGGATCGAGAAAGAGCAGGACCTGCTGGCGCAGCAATTCAACATTTCCAGCCTCAAGGCGACGATCAGCCAGGTGGGCAAGCGCATCGTGCAGATTACCTCGAGCTATCACCAGCAATTGCAGAACGAAAGGGTAGACGCCGAAGCGCAGTACCATAAACTGCGGCAGGATTGGGACAAGCAAGCGCACCGCCATGCGTTGCTGGAGCTGAAGGCGCCCCAGGACGGGATAGTGAAAGACCTGGCGACACACACGCTCGGCAGCGTGGTTGCGCCCGGCACGGTCGTCATGACGCTGGTGCCCGACGGCGATGGGCTGCTGGCGGAAGTCTGGGTGACGCATCTCGATGCCGGGCTGGTCGAGCCCGGACAGGCCGTCAAGTTGAAACTCACCGCGTATCCGTTCCAGCAATACGGAATGATGAGCGCCCGCGTCAAGCACATCAGCCCCGACGCGAGCGAAGCCGCGGACCAGAGGAACGCCAAGAATGCCGGCATCCAGGATCAGCCGGCTTCGAGCTTTCGCGCCCTGATTGAATTGCCGGAGCCGTTCATCCAGGCCCAGGGAAAGCGCTACCGGCTGTCACCGGGCATGCAACTCAACGCCGAAATCAACCTCGGCACGCGCACCGTGCTGCAATACCTGCTTTCCCCGGTGCAAAAAACCCTGCACGAGGCCGGGCGCGAGCGATAGCCGGCTAGTCAAATTGGTACTGTCCTCCAAGAGGACTTCCGTTGGGCGTAGGAGGCGCGCCCCTGGGCCGACCGGTCTTCGATTTCGGTGCGGGTCGGGGCGAGGGTGCCCCTCCCACAAAATTGGTGTGCGGTTGTGGGAGGCCACCCTCGGGCCGATCCTTCTTCGCAATCCCGCATCCATGTCGCGGCGGGGGCGCCGCTGCCACGGAATTTGCAAGCTTCAGCGTATATGGCCATAATATACACTCATGATTGATATTGAGCGTGTCGAGGGATTCGACTGGGATGCCGGCAACGTCCGCAAGAACGAGCGGCATGGCGTTTCCCAAGCGGAGGCGGAGCAGGTGTTTTTCGACCTGCGGCTGCTGGTCGTTGCAGATGACAGACACTCGCAGGCCGAATCCCGGTTTCATGGCCTCGGCGCGACCCTCGCGGGTCGGGTGCTCCATGTCACCTTCACCCTGCGCATGGACGGCAGGAAGATACGCGTCATATCCGCGCGCGACATGAGCCGAAAGGAAAGGACTTACTATGAACAAAAAACCTAAAGTCGTACCACAATTCAAATCCGAGACGGCCGAGCGTGCATTCTGGGAAGCGCACGACAGCGCTGAACTGGTCGATTGGTCGAAGGCCGAGCGCGTCATCCTCCCCAAGCTCAAACCGACCACGCAAAGCATCTCCCTGCGCCTGCCGCTCCACCTGCTCGATCGCATCAAATCGGCGGCGAACGCGCGCGATGTTCCCTATCAGTCGTTGATCAAGGTCTGGCTCGAGGAAAAAGCAAAGAAATCCGCATGACCGCCGCCTGCCACTTCCTCACCACTTCTAATTGAGCCACACCTCCACGCCGCGATCGGGGCAAAGTTCATAGGGACGGTCACCGGCCAGTCAGCAACCGCAGCGCTTCCTCGACTCTTTTGAGATGGTTGGCGCCGAGCGTGCAATAGCAATACATCAGCCGCCGGGCCGAGATGGCGCGGACCTGGTCGATCAACAGATCGGTATCGTGTTTGAGCTTGCCGGTTTTCTGCACTCTTACCCGTAAAGGGAAGGTGTCCGAGGGAGACGTTGCTTCGACATCGCTGGTGCCCGGGATGACGATGAAGGTCGGATGCCCCGCGTTGTTCAGCGCATCGGTTTGGATGATGAGCGCCGGGCGCGCCCTTTTTCCCGGTTCCTCCTTGTGCGCCTGGGGTTCGAAATCGACCGCCCATACCTCGCCGCGAACCGGTTTAGGCATCAAGTCCGTCCGCGGTTGTATCGTCCAGCGCCTGGTTTAGCGCGAGGCTCTGCGCCGAAAGCTGTTTGGACAACGCGGCGATGCGCTCCCTCATGACCCGGTGGTTCATCTCCTCGATGGCGCGGCGCGCATATTCGGATCGGCTGAGTCCGGCCAGCTTGGCCGATTGCGTAGTCTCGTCGACGAACGGCTTTGTGACGCGAAAAGAAAATAGTGCTTGAGTTTCCATGGTGACCTCGAGTAAAACGGAAATATATATACACAGTGTAATGCAAGAATAGGCATACAACAAGCCATCAGCCTTGCCTAATGGGACTTGAGTCTGGACGGAGGGCGTACTGAGCCGAGGGCGTACAGCACTTGAGTTCGTGTTTGGCCCCTGTTTGGCGACTATCGGTACAATAAGGCCTTGCGCGACAATATGTTAGGCTGGATTACCACAGTTCGGACCTAGACCCTAGCCTGCGGTTTTCAGAGCGCAGGTTTCACCTTGACAGCCTTATTGCTGCAGTGCAAAATGCCCCGCTTTAGCTAGCCTTTTTCCTGGCTTGCCATGGCTAGGTGGGCTAATTCTGGCGCACCGCTTTCGGAGACCTGCGCGTCCGTGCAAACACCTAGTTCCGAAGATCAATCAAGCAGCTTTACGCAAGCGGGCGGCGCGCTGTTGCAGAATTTTTTCAAGGCGTTTCCGGCGGGTTCCGAAGCCGGCGAAATGTGGCGAACTCTCGCCACCGCCCATAGCGCCGATCCATCCCGTCTTGCAGCCCTGCAAACGGGCTATTTCCAGCAGCAAATGGCTCTTTGGGGGGCGATGCTGGCGCGCGAGTCGGGCCGGCCTGCGGGCGCCCGTTTGGCTGCCGGCCCGGTGGCCGCCGACCCGGACGAAAATGGCGACAAGCGCTTCGCCGGGCGCGAGTGGCGCGATAGCCCCTATTACGACTACATGAGGCAGGCCTATCTGCTCAACTCCCGCTTTCTCCAGGATCTGGTGGAAACAGCGGAATTGGAGGCGCCTGCCAAGGATAGGCTGCGCTTTTACACGCGCCAGCTGATCGATGCCATGAGTCCGGCCAATTTCGCCGCCACCAATCCCGAGGCGCTCCAGCTCGCGCTAGCCACCAATGGCGAGAGCCTGCACACCGGCATCCGGCACCTGATCGAGGACGTGGAGCAGGGGCGGGTGTCGATGACCGACGAGTCCGCGTTCGAGGTCGGCAGGAACCTCGCCGTCACCCCCGGCGAGGTGGTGTTCGAGAACGAGCTGATTCAGCTCATTCAGTACAAGCCGACTACGGCAAAGGTGCGCAAGCTGCCGCTGCTGATGGTGCCGCCCTGCATCAACAAGTTCTACATCCTCGATTTGCAGCCGGAAAACTCTTTCGTGCGCTACGCGGTGGAGCAGGGCAACACGGTGTTCATGCTGTCCTGGCGCAACATTACCGAGGACAAGCTGGGCGGGCTCGGCTGGGACGATTACATCGCCGATGGCGTGTTGCAGGCGATCGAGGTCGTGCGCGCGATCGGCAAGTCGGACAAGATCAATGCGCTCGGTTTTTGCGTGGGCGGCACCTTGCTGGCTGCGGCGCTTGCGGTGCTGCGCGCGCGCGCCGAGGAGCGCGTGGCAAGCGTGACGTTGCTGGCCACCATGCTCGACTTCGCCTACCCCGGCGACATCGGCGTGTTCATCGACGAGGCCAGCATGGCGGCGCGCGAGGCGGCGATAGGCAAGGGCGGGATCCTGTCGGGCAAGGACCTTGCCTTCGTGTTCTCGGCGCTGCGCGCGAACGACCTCGTCTGGGCCTACGTGGTGAACAATTACCTGAAGGGCAAGACGCCGCATGCGTTCGACATTCTTTACTGGAACGCCGACAGCACCAACCTGCCCGGGCCCATGTACTGCTGGTACGTGCGCAATATGTACCTGGAGAACAAGTTGCGCGAGCCGGGGAAATTGAGCATGTGCGGTGTCCCGGTCGATCTGGGTGCGATCGGCTTGCCGACCTATATCCTGGCGACGCGCGAGGATCATATCGTGCCGTGGAAGACGGCCTATCTTTCGACCCGGCACCTCAAGGGCGAAACGCGTTTCGTGCTCGGCGCGAGCGGCCACGTCGCCGGCGTGATCAATCCGCCGTCGAAGAATCGCCGCGGCTACTGGACTAGCGATCGCTTGCCCGCGAAAGCGGAAGCATGGCTGGCCGGCGCCGAGGAGGCGCCGGGCAGTTGGTGGCCGAACTGGAACGCCTGGCTGGAAGGTTTTTCCGGGGGCGAGCGCGCGGCGCCGAAGAAACCGGGCAACGCGAAATTCAAGCCGATCGAGCCCGCGCCGGGCAGGTATGTGAAAGTGAGGGTGTAGCTTGATCTGCTTGAAATGGGCAGATAACCGATGGAGGTTGACATGACAGACGTAGTGATCGTTGCCGCGGGCCGCACCGCGGTTGGCAAATTCGGCGGCACGCTGGCGAAAATCGCTGCGGCCGATCTCGGTGCTCACGTGATCAAGGGACTGCTCGCCAAGACCGGCTTGAAGCCGGAGCAGATCTCGGAAGTCATCCTGGGGCAGGTGCTGGCCGCAGGCGTAGGCCAGAACCCGGCGCGCCAGGCGGCAATCCGCGCCGGGCTGCCGGACAGGGTGCCGGCCATGACCATCAACAAGGTCTGTGGCTCCGGCCTCAAGGCGACGCACCTCGCCGCTCAGGCGATCAAGGCGGGCGACGCCGAGATCATTATCGCCGGCGGCCAGGAGAACATGAGCATCTCGCCGCACGTGCTCGCCGGTTCGCGCGATGGCTTTCGCATGGGTGACGCCAAGCTCGTGGACACCATGATCGTCGATGGCTTGTGGGACGTGTACAACAATTACCACATGGGCGTCACCGCCGAGAACGTCGCCACCAAATACGGGGTGACGCGCGCGGACCAGGACGCGTTTGCGCTCGCTTCGCAGCTAAAGACCGAAGCCGCGCAAAAGGCCGGCAAATTCAAGGACGAAATCCTGCCGCTGGAGATAGCGCAGAGAAAAGGCGCGCCGCTGCTGTTCGACACCGATGAATACCCCAAGCACGGCAGCACGCTGGAAGCGCTCGCCGGCCTGCGCGCGGCATTCGACAAGAACGGCACGGTGACCGCGGGCAATGCCTCGGGCATCAATGACGGCGCCGCGGCGGTGATCATGATGTCGGCAAAGAAGGCGCAGGAACTTGGGCTGAAGCCGCTTGCGACCATCCGGGCTTATTCCTCCGCCGGCGTCGATCCCAAGATCATGGGCATGGGCCCGGTGCCGGCGAGCCGGCTGTGCCTGAAGAAGGCCGGCTGGAGCGT
>ERZ1292630.1927-Hain-H41-02um-R3-1927-length-19690-cov-4_pt1 | contig 19690 bp, 20 predicted proteins | sample MGYA00564408_ERZ1292630 | MGnify/ENA primary metagenome ERZ1292630 (study PRJEB36523, sample SAMEA6512641) | groundwater metagenome | collected 2019-01-08 | study: AquaDiva: Metagenomics assemblies of 32 groundwater samples
ATATTTGGTCGAGCACGTTTGGAAACAAAATTATGATCCAAGTGTGCATGACAATAAAATTTATGTAACGATCAAACGACTTCGTAAAATGATCGAACCTGACTATGACAAACCAAAATATATTTTTAGAGCTAAAAATGGATATTATTTAAATAAAAGTACTAAAGTTGAAATGAGTGAGTTAAGAGCCGGGGGGGCTTTGCAATGAAAACATTTTTGATAGTGATACTTGGATTTGTAATGAGTTTTTGTAGTTTTGCTTATGCCGATAGTAAAACGACAAGCTCTGCTTGTGAGGCCACAGGCTATGCTTGTGATACTACACCACAAGGTGGCGTTGATTATTGGCCATGGTCAGTAGCTCAACCATTTCCTTGGGATCACATTGAAGGTTTCTGGAAACTCGGCGAGGATCCAGCTATTTACTTAAATGCGCATGTTTTAAGTTCTAATAATAACCGTAAGATTCTGAGCTTATCGATTCATAAAGACAGTGTCTGCTCTAAATCCTCTGCAAAGGGTACAGGGTATATTGATGCTGCCGAAAAAAATGTGGTCAGAGCATTAATCGGGGATGGCGTTTATAAGTATCAGTTGAAGATAGCCATGTTTGATATGCGCGATATAGATTGGCTCTACGATTGTGACAAAAATGTGATGGCAGTTTCAATGCAACTTATTAGTAGGGGGCGAAGACCTAGAACACAGCTTCCACCGATATTTGATCCTGACGATACTGAAACTCACAACATAATGCTGAAAAAAGTATCACCAGGTGCAGTTAGTTCTTGTAAAGAATAAATAGCCAGAAAGTTCTTGAGTCTTTAAGTAGAGAAGATTATAAATTCCTCTCTACTATACAGGGAGTTAGCTCAGTTGGTAGAGCGCCACCCTTACAAGGTGGATGTCGCAGGTTCGAATCCTGTACTCCCTACCATTTTTCTGGTCACAAAAAATTAAATATTCAAAGTCTCATCGCTTAAATAGTATTGCACATTAAATAGAACTACGCTTTCATATTAGTATAAACTCACGGAGGTTCTATGAAAAAACTATTGGCCACTATTACCGCTTTAACATTACTTAGCCTTAGTGCCCACGCCGGCATTTTGATAGACCCATATATTGGATATACTGTTTCTGGCAGCACAAGTTCTAACTTTACTATTACAGGTTCAGATATGGGCGCTCGTTTAGGCTTCACCAACATGGGCCTAGGGTTTGGAGTAGATGCTACAGTTGCCGGAACTCACACCTATAAAGACGCAACAACATCCACAGATTATACGAGATCAAATATGGGGGTTTTTGTAAGCTATCACTTTCCGATTTTAGTACGGGGTTATGCCACTTATTTTGTAAATTCAAAAATTTCTTCAAGTGCGGCTTCAGCCACTGGAACCGCAACTAAACTAGGTGTCCAGTATACGGGCTTTCCCCTTATTGCTATCGGTGTTGAATATTATAATATGGCCTATAAAGACGCAGAAATTGGGGGCATTAAATTTACATCTTCAGTTACTGAAAGCCAAACTCGCCTAGCATTAAGCGTTCCATTTAATTTATAGATTTTTAAAACACTAACGGAGACTACGATGATGCAACCCTATTTAATTATTAACTACTATGCGATTATTACATCTGTTGTTGTCGGCATGGTCCTAGGTTTTTTGTGGTACGGCCCTTTGTTCGGAAAATCTTGGGCACAAGCCATGGGTTTTGCCTCTGATTTTAAACCGGATTCAAAAAAAATGGCTCAAGCCATGGTTTTGCAAGCACTTGGGCTTTTGTTAATGAGCTACGTTCTGGCCCATTCAGGTCAAGTTTGGCGTCCATCGGTTTGGGGCGTAGGAGTTGATGAGGGCTCTGTTTTTATGTGGGGATTTATGTCGGCGTTTTTTACTTGGATCGGGTTTTATATTCCGATGCAATTTTCAAAAGTAGCCTGGGAAAATCGCCCGTGGAAATTATTTTTTATTAACATCGGTCACGATTTTGTAATCTTATTTTCAATTTCCATGATTTTAGCTATGTGGCGCTAAGTTAACGCCCCATCAAAGTTTAAATACCTTTATTTGACGAACTAAACGACCGTAACTCCGAAGATTTTTCATTAGAGTTGGGGCTAACTTTTTCTGATGCATTTTCCCTCGTTGGATTGCGAAATTGCACCAAATAGGAATTTAAACCAAATCTGTCCGTATATTGTACTAGAGTTTCATTTCCCTCTGCATCCGCTGTCGTAATAGTAAACGCCAGATCAAACAAAGGGCGAATAGCTACAAGCTGCAAGGCACCGTTTTTATATTCCCAAACGCCCTCGCCACTTCCCAAACGGTCGACCTGATAATAAAATTTATTATTATCGAACAAAACCAATCGCAGAGGATTTGTTTCTTCCGTAGCTAATAATTTCAAGCTGGAAATTTTTTCTTCGGCTTGCGGCAAATCCGCAGATTTATTTACATAGACATTAAAAAAATCAGCATTTTGCTTAAACTCCACATCTTTGGAGCGAGGTGAACAGTTTGTTAAAACGACGAGTAGTGTACTAAGTGATACGCCTAACAATAAAGAATACCTATTAAATAATTTCATGGTGGTTTACCCCTACTGCAATTTTTATCGGAATATTTTTGGGTATTTGTTACTGGCCAAAAGACCAAAAGACCAGCTTTTTAGAGAGATTCGATCAGCTTCCGACAACTGATGGCAGCGCCCCTGGGGCGCCATTTACTTAAAATCGTCTCCATAGGTTTAAGCTTGATCAGCCTTGGAGCGAAATTTAAAACCAGACCAGCAGTGGTCAGGGTGATAAAAAACAGATTTGCATATGGAATTCCTACCATCGCTCCGATGGCCGCTAAAGCTGAAATAGCTGATCCCGAAAAAGTTGAAACATTTTTAAAAATCACAACTTTTGAGCTCCAATTCGGATTAATCTTTTCAAGTTCATTTGAAGTCTTTAAGACTCCGACGTCAAAAATTCCTTGTGATAAAGTTGCCTTTGCTACAGTTAAAAGTAAATTTTCAGCTACGGGTATATTTAATAATGACATTGCTGTTTGGCAAACCAGTAAAAACCCCGTTTCAATCGAGGCCCATCTTCCGTAAGTTTCAGCTTCTTTTAAAGTTCTTTCTGCGGTACCAATATAGGCGCCATCATTTTTGGGCAACAGCCCCATTTTTTTTGCGGTTTTAACCAAAATCACCGAATTAGAAAGCCAATTAAAAAGTTCCTTGTTTTTTAACTGTAAGCCCGCAGACATTGCCCCCGCCAAAACACCTACAAGTAAAGCATGTTCAGCAGGAATACCCCGTCCCATAATTAACCCGGTCGTAATTACAGTCGAATTTCCGAAAAATCTTACAAGAGCTAGTGTTGTATTGTAATGCTTCTTAAAAAAACTACTTTTTTCAACCGGGCCTACCACCACCGGCTTAATCTCTATTTTGTTCGAATAGGAAATTGCATTTTCAATTTCATTTGTAACGTTTTTTGTTACTTGATCTAGTGCTGTTGTTTGATGTTCGGCGGTTGATACGTCAAGCGTAAAAAACTCGTTGGCTTTAGAATCATTTTTAGTTTTTTCTAAAATCTCTGCCCGAACGCGCCCTAAATCTTGTTCGTTATTTATTTCAAAAGATTGCACCTCTGCACGAGTAGCACCGGCTGAAGTTTCGATAGGTAAAGTTGATAAAAAAAGCTGTTGTTGTGCGGTTTTAAGTAAACTTTGACTTTCAGTACTCGTTGGCGCCGCCGCTAGTGAGTAGTGCAGGGGTGCCAATGCTAGTGCCAGTACCTGCACAAAAATAATAAGCTTTTTAATAGGATTTTTAATGGACTTTTTACTCACTTTATTAAAAAAATTGAGAAGTACGTTCAACATACGTGGGTTTCCTCTTAAAACTGTATTGCTACACTTGTGCCTGCTCAAAATGGCTTTATTTCATTTTGAGATGCAAGTTTTGTCTAAGTTGTTGATATTAGACGAAAAATGGCATTGTAACTGGTGAAATGAATGCTTATTTTCTTTTGCTAAAGCTCGGCTTGCTGCTCCGTTGTGGCTGATTGTCAGGCTTCCACACGCTGGGCTTACTTTTGCCCGAACGCGGAACGTCTTTGTATTTATCATTTCGTGGTTTTTCAGGTTTATCTGCAGAAAATTTATGGGCTTTGGCCAAATTACCGATGGTTTTTGAATCAGGCTTACCTGTAGACTTTTTTGTGGGATCAAATGTTTTCTTTAGATCTAATTTTTTATTTTTGTAACGATTTGTATTGTTTGCAGAAGATATTCTTTCGATAAAAGAAAACTCAGCATCAACTTTTATTTCACGGGCACCTTGTAAATAGGGTTTAATTTTTTGAAACATTTTAGCATCTGACGACGTCACAAATGTAATGGCATTGCCGGCGCGACCAGCACGAGCCGTACGCCCAATACGATGAAGAAAATCTTCGGCCTGAAATGGTAAATCAAAATTAATAACATGGTCTACATGCGGAACATCAATTCCCCGCGCTAATAAATCAGTGGCCACAACAATGCGAATTTCTCCTTCGCGAAAATTGCGCACAACACGGTTTCTATGCCCTTGCGATAGACCGCCGTGAATAAGGTCTGTCGAATAACCGTACTCTTTTAAATACTGACCCATTCTTTCACAGCTGCCTTGATTGCCGCAAAAAACAATAACTCCGCCCTTAGTGGCATTCAATTCATCCAAAAGACGATCATTTTTTTTATATTTATCAATAAATAGAATAGTTTGCTGAAGACTGGCCACAGGTTCTTCTGCCTGAGCCGAGCGGATTACAACTGCCTGTGAGCCCATAAAAATTTTAGCAATGGCTTCTACTGCCGGGCTGAAGCTCGCTGAAAACATCAAGGTCTGACGTTTACCGCGAAGTGTATTCTGAATATTTTTTAACTGCGGTGAAAAACCCATATCCAGCATTCTGTCGGCTTCGTCAATTACGACATATTCGATATTTTGCAACAAGAGCTTATTTCCGGTAAGGTGATCATTCAGCCGCCCCGGAGTTCCTATGATTAAACGCGGATTTTTTTTTAACTGACTTATTTGCTTGGCGCTGGGTATTCCACCGATTACCAAGCAAGCTGTCATCGGTATTGCTTCGTCCGACTCATCATCAGATTTTTGACAGAGCTGAACAAAAACTTTAGAGATCTGTTGTGCCATTTCACGACTGGGAGCCAATATTAAGGCTCGGGCTTGTGGGTTTTTTTCTAGCGCAGTTAAAACCGGCAAGGCAAAGGCCAAAGTTTTTCCGCTGCCAGTCTGCGCCACCGCAATTATATCCGAACCAGCAAGGCCGCCTGGAATGGCCTGCGCCTGAACATCTGTGGGTGTGGTGATTTTCATTTTATCAAGGGCCTGCAATAAGGACCCTGGCAAAGACATTTCCTGAAAGCGATTTATTCTTGTTACTGTTTTCATAACACGGGGTATATCACAGCGTTCCCCAGATAAGTAAGCTTATTTTTAAAGCCAGCTGCTTTTCTTTTTGGGTAAAATACCCTTTAAGTACCTCTTGAACAAAGCCTGATAACGTTTTTTGTTGAAACGAAATGACACATGTTTGATTTCAATCAAGTGCTGTTCAAGCTTCCAAATATTTTTACTGCTGAATCTCCAGTTTGATTTTGAATCATCCAAATGTGCCACTTGATAACCTGTAATACAGCCGGTTTTATCAATATAGGGCTCGTAATAGGACATGGCCAAATCGCGTAAGCATCGGTAAACGGGCCTTCGCCCAAACAGACCCGCGTCGCGTGAACAGCCGATGGATCCCCACTTTTTATTTTTTTTATAAACGTAAATAACATGATCAAGGTTGTCTATACTTTCAAGACTCATCACCAATGGTTGATAACCTTGATGCTCTAAAATAGCCGCGGCGAGGACTGCGCCCTCTAAACAATGAGCACTCTTCCTGTTGAAGGATTTATAAGCCGAGTTCAATGTTTAGCCACCTAGTTCCCGATTATATTGAAACGACCTAATAAGTTTTTGAACTTTCAATGGTGTATTGTATTTTTGTGAAAGCTTTTTAAATAGATTTTTATTCATTCACTTGTTGTTCAGGAACTAAAACTGATTGAAGCTGTAGGCAATCCTCAACAGCAGCAAATTCCAATACCAATTTATTTTCTGTGTCAGTTTTAAATACAAAACTAATACCGTTCATGCTTGGGTTTTCCCATTTTTCTTCTTCAAACTTTAAATCTCCAGCACTTGCTTTTTGAACAAGACTGGTGATCGATGAAATTTTTTCCGGACACCCGACGTCGGAATTAATAAGTCCTAAAGAAACAACATGGCTGTTGTTTAGACCTGTCGAAAGCACTGAAAAATTTTTATTTTTAATTTCAGAAAATAGTTTTTCTTTATCTGTTGATGGCTTGTAGCAGGTCGTTTCAGCTGGTAAATTCAAGGACTCTAAATAGGCCTCTAGTGTCGTATTAGAATTGCAGACAACCGGGCCCATATAAAATTCCCAAGTCGCAAGTTTTTTAGCAAAGTTTAGCATTTCTACTGCTTGTGGTTTATTAGTTTTTGCAACTAACAGGGCAATATCCACAATTAAATCCGCATAGGCCCCTTCGTTGCGAAACTGTATTTTATTCTCTGTCTTTTCTTTCGTGCGACCTTCGACAGAAAAATAGACCTCGCGACAATTTTCTGCATTTTGTCGATACTCCGCAAACATCGCTTCTGTGTTTTCAGTCGCTGCAAATGAATCCGATGATGAGTCTGATAGTGAAATTATTTTTTCTGCTGATTTCTGACATTCCGACTGTAGCTGCTCAGAAATCTGTGCCGTGCCGACAAATTGCTCTTGTAGGGCGTCATTTATTGGTAATCGTGATTTTATTTTTAATAGCATAAAGTAACAAATTACTAAAGCAAGTACGACACCCAGACTGGCAGCTGCTACCGCCAGTTTTGATTTTTTTATATTTTTAGGTTCGTCTTCACCTGTAGGCTGTGTGCTCAAAATTAACCATTCATGCTTTTAAGGAAATCGCTGTTGGTTTTAGATTTTTCAACCTTGTCCATTAGAAACTCCATCGCATCCACAACATTCATCGGTGCCAATACTTTTCGTAAAATCCAAAGTCTGTTCAAATCGACCTTATCAATTAACAAATCTTCTTTACGTGTTCCTGATTTATTAATGTCCAAACATGGGAAAATACGCTTTTCCATCAATTTTCGATCAAGATGAATCTCTGAGTTACCGGTTCCTTTGAATTCTTCAAAGATGACCTCATCCATTCGAGATCCTGTATCAATCAGAGCTGTTGCAATGATGGTTAATGACCCGCCCTCTTCGATATTTCGTGCGGCACCAAAAAATCTTTTTGGCTTATGCAAAGCATTTGAATCCACACCGCCTGATAAAATTTTTCCAGAAGGCGGCACTACTGTATTATAGGCCCGAGCTAAACGTGTAATAGAGTCCAACAAAATAACTACATCATGCTTGTGTTCAACTAATCGCTTGGCCTTTTCAAGAACCATTTCGGCAACTTGAACGTGACGTGTTGGTGGTTCGTCAAATGTAGAACTGACAACTTCACCCTTAACCGTTCTTTGCATGTCGGTTACTTCTTCGGGACGCTCATCAATCAATAAAACAATCAATTTAACTTCGGGATGGTTTGCTGTAATAGCGTTAGCAATATTCTGCATTAAAACCGTTTTACCAGTTCTTGGTGGTGCCACAATCAGGGCTCTTTGGCCTTTTCCAAGTGGTGACATCAAATCTACAATTCGTGTTGTCATTTCGTTCGGCACATGCTCAAGGCGAAGCATTTTGTTAGGGTAAAGTGGTGTTAAGTTATCAAATAAAATTTTATCTTTGCTGGCCTCTGGTAACTCGTAATTTAAAGAGTCCACCTTAATTAATGCAAAGTATCTCTCGCCCTCTTTTGGCGGACGAACTGTTCCCGTTACAAAATCACCAGTTCGCAAACCGAACTTTCGCATTTGCGAAGGTGAAACATAAATATCATCCGGGCCTGGTAAATAATTGTAATCCGGAGATCTTAAAAAGCCGTAACCGTCCGGAAGTATTTCCAGCACGCCTGCTCCGAAAATATCGCCAAGCTTCGCCGCGCGTTTTAAAATTTCAAACACCATGTCCTGGCGACGCATGCCCGCTGCATTTTCAATTTTTAATTTAGTAGCAAGATCGGTTAACACCTGAATATTTTTTGATTTTAGATCTTTTGAGTTAAGCCAGCTTTTTTCTTCTTCATTTAAGTTGATATCTGCCAAATCAATTTCAGCATCGTTAGTCGATGAAATGTTTTGCGGAGGTTGTTCGTTTTCGTCGCGATCTCTTACGCTAGGTCCGCCGCCCCCGCTGCCACGATCAAATCTTTCACGAAAATCACGTCTTCCACCGCCACCGTTATTATTATTGTGTCGGTTTTGCCCGCCGCCCCCGCCCGAATGCTGTCGGTGGCCCGTATGATGTCCACCTCCGCCGCCCCCGCCGAACTTTCTGAACTCACGACGAGGTGGTTGATCCGAACTTTGCGAGACATTTTGAGGTACATTCTGAGAAACATTTTGATTTGGCGAAGAGGCCGCTACGTTAGCTGTTGAGCTGCTTGTTGAACTGCTCGTTGAGTTTGCTGCTGAGCCTTGGGTTGAACCAGCGTCGCCGTTAGGCTGTGAGCTGTGTTCCTGTTTTGTTTGCCCTTGAGATGAAGAACTGTCTGCTGAGCCCGATGCTCTGATTTCTGTTCCTGGACTACTGTTATCATTGTTTTCTCTAGACTCTGTATCTGTTGATTTTTTTCGTCTGCTTTTAGCTTCAACAACAACTTCTTTTTTAGCCAAGTGGGGCTCCTTTTTAAGATAGCTTATTTTTTTGATGGGGTTTAAGGCTTGATATCCTTGATTGTTTGTATTTTAGTTTGGTGGTTTGTTTTGGTTTTCTTAAAATAATTAGCTAATTTTTGTTTGATTATCTATCTAATTTACTGTTTGTTTTAACTTGGTTCTTTTATCTGAGGTAGCCTTAAATATCCCTTTAATGCGGCTTAAAGTCAATTTATTCTGTAGTTTATCATAATAATGTGACTCATTTTGAGAATTCTTTAAATTTTTCAAGGCTTTAGCCGATAAGTAAGATGAGCCCGGAAAATCTTTAGGAGGTTACTCATGCATTCAGAAAGCTCCCCTTCGCCACGAACGCCACTCTGCTTAGAAGTGTCTTTCAAAAAAAATTATGCTCGTGTCACGCTTTCTGGAATGTTAAAAAACATCAGCTTAAGTGGAGCCTTTTTGGAAGCACAAAACATTGAGCTTGAAGTTGAGGAAAAAATCAATTTAACCTTTGTTGTCGGCACACGTGAAAGAAAAATTTCTGCGCAAATTATCTGGAAAAACTCTTTAGGTGTTGGTGTAAAGTTTTTGCCCCTTAACAACCGTGATGTTCAAATTATTGATGATTTAATTTATTACGTAGAATCTAAAAGAATTGGCCATCGAGGAATTTTCGATGGCATTTTAAAAAAGGTTTCTTAGTAAGCTAGTCGGCTAAACATTCATCTGGTCATCGACCATTTGCATCGCATTAGCTTTTTGTTTTCTCTTTCGGATAATAACAATGGCCAAGAGCTCAACAAGAACTCCAAGTGCGCCCATAGACGTCATCGTGTCGCTATCAAGGCCTCCCTCGGTCTCTTCTGCTGCCGCTTCATCTAAATCAATTTTTTTCTTAGGCTCTGCTGCCGCCATTTCATCTGGTGGTGGTGGCGGCGGAGGGGGCGGAGGTGCAAGCTCAGCCGGTGGTGGTGGCAATTCCATCCCTCCGGAATCAGCCATTGCAGAATCAAAAGTTTGCGGCGGAGTATCCGTGCCTGTTGGCGGTAGTGGCGGTTGCTCCATACTCGCTGGCGCCGGCAACTGTGAAGAATCAACTAAATTGGCAGAGCCGCTATTTTGAGTTGGAGGCGCCTCCGTAGTTGAAGCTGCTGCCACAGCGGAATTATCAGCTTTCCAATAACGAAGCGTTTCCCCATCATTCAGCGCGGCCTTAGACTCAACACTATTTGATGTCCAAATTTCTTTCCACGCGCCATCATATCCCAATAGTTCCTTAGCAACTTTTTTTAAATTTTCACCTTTTTTTGCAACATAGGTTTCGGGAATCATTCCCATATCTTCCTGATAAAGCATGGTTTTTGTGGCATCATCCGGTCTGTTCGGAGAAACATAATATATTTTGTCCCCCGCTTTAGCTGATCTTGATTTTAAATAATTGTTTTCTGCAATTTTTTTTAACTCTTTTGATTTATCGGTGCCATAAATTTTTAAACTGATCTCGCTTAAGCTTTCTTTTGGTCTAGCCACATAAACCGTATTTATCCAGCCCCCATCTTTTCCCTGATATGGTGTCGTCGCAGCGACCTTTTTTAGACTGCCGCCACTTGGCTTTGCTGCAACTTCTGCTGCAACTCCTGGATCAACAGCAGCCGTCGTTCCTAAATCAGTCCCTGCATCAATTGGCGTCGGCTGAACTGTTTCGCTAGGAAATTCACTTATAGGCTCATCTTTTATTGCCATTCCATCAACGGGTGATGGTAAGACTTCAGTTGGTGCTGGCGCGATCTCCGTCTCAGCGATAATCGCAGGAGCAGGTTCATCAAGTAAAGGTTCTGGTGCTGCTGCCGCGGCATCCGTTTTTTCGGCAGCGGTATCATCAAGACTTAAGCTTGAATCATCAAGGGTAGCAACAGCGGGAGCATCTGTTAAGGGTTCTGATGCGGCTTCTGGTGGAACCTCTGTTACCACTGTACTAGTGGTCTCCCCTAAGTCGGCCTCCAAAGCCAGATCCGTAGCCTCAGCATCTCCGCTTATTTCTACACTTTCCGCCTCAATTTTTTCGGAATCCGCATTTTCAACAACCTGCTGATCATCAGCACTTTTTGATGTGCACCCGTTGTTTGCGAAAATTAACCCAGCGAGCGCTAACATAAATAAGGAGCGACGTAGAATCTTTGTTGTCATGTTTCTCATCCTTGATAGTGTTATTTAGAGCATCCAGCTCTCTTCTATTACATTAAATTACAACATGGTCCGTTACTCTTAGTAAATATGATTCGTAATGACTGGACTTAAGTTAAATCCGACATGGCCCGACTAAGGTCCACTAATAATTTTAAACTCTGTGCCTTCGGTAAATTTATTCTTTTTAAACCAGGCTTGCTGCATCTCTAATGCATACATCGCAGGTTGTTTACTGGGATATGTGGGCAGATCCGTTTGCATAATTGAAGTTACAGCCTTCATTTGTTGAATATCAATTAATTTTTTATTTTTATCAAAATAGCCTATATCTAAATTAATCAAAGTATTTTTCATCCAAAACTCTCGCACGAGTTCTTCATTAAAAATAAATAGCATTCCTTCATTGTTTTTTAATTTTTTACGAAACATCAGTCCTTGCGCGTGCTGCTCAGGGGCCTCGGCTATTTCAACTGTGATGATTTTTTTGTTTTTCTTTTGCATCAGTTCGATTTTTTGTTTTTTAAACTTTAAACTAACGGCGTCTTTTGCTAGTCCGATTGAGGCAACACTTAATAAAAAACTGCTGGCCAGACAAAAACTACTGAGCCAATTCAAGCGCAATACCATATCGAACCCCTCTTGTTGAAACGACGATCTGCTTTAAACCAAAAATATCCATAGTCCGCAGCAAAATAATCACTCCTATCAAAATAACATCAGCTCTGCCTGCGGGTATGCCCATATTTATTTTTTCTTCAATAGTGGCCTTTTGTAACTTATCAAGCCACCGCTCAAGACTTTGCTGATTCAATATATATCCGTCAATTTTGGACACATCAAAGCTTCCCAATTCTGCCGCCGCTAATGATGTCGGCGTCCCCGCAACTGCAATAATCTGCTCAGGTGAAAAAGAGTCGGGGAGTGTTCGCTTTGTTTTTTTAATAGATTCGTCGATATACTCTGTAATTTTTAATATTTCAGCAGCAGCAGTTGGTTGGCTGGTAATAAATTTTTCAGTCAATCTAACACAACCAATGTTGGCACTTTCACCCTGAATCAGTGTTTGATCTTGCCCAAAAATAAACTCAGTAGAGCCGCCGCCAATATCAACAACCATCAGGTTTTTGTTCTGTATTGTAAAACCTGAAACCGCCCCTTGATAGGTAATCGCAGCCTCTTTTTCGCCCGCGATAATTTCAATTGGAATATTAAATTTTCTTGCTATAGCAAATAGTTCCTCTTTATTCAGGGCATCCCGAGCCGCCGAGGTGGCCATGGCCAGTATTTTTTCAGGTTTATGTTCGGCAATAATTTTGCTGAATTTTTCTAAACAGAGTTCGGCTCTTTTAAGAGCTTCAGGATGAAATTTTTTTGTGACCTCGAGCCCTTGCCCCAGACGAACAATTTCGACTGTATCCGAGTGGGTTTTAATGATCTTGTTTTTTGATACTTCGGCTATTAAGCACAAAAAAGTATTCGAGCCCAAATCCAGTGCTGCAACTTTCATCGAAGGCTTATCCAGAAAAACTATCCAATTTGTTTTTTAAAATCTGATTCACCAGCTCGGGGCTCGCCTGACCTTTTGTGGCTTTCATGGCGGCACCTACAAAGAAACCAAAAACTTTTATTTTTCCAGACCGATATTCGGCCACCTGTGATGCGTTTGTCGTTAGAATCTCATCAATTATTTTCTCGATTAAAACTGTATCGGTGACTTGAACCAATCCCTTTTCATTTATAATCTGGTCGGCTGATTTTTCAGTAACCCACATATCGCCAAAAACTGTCTTTGCTATTTTTCCGGAAATTTTACCTGAATCAATTAATTTAATTAATTCTGCAAGGCCCGCCGGTTTAATTGGGGAGTTGTGTATAGATACTTTATGGTTATTAAGCTCTCGCATCAATTCCGAACTAACCCAGTTGGCCGCGAGCTTAGCGTTACCACTTTTTTGACTGACAATTTCAAAGTAATCGGCAACTTCTTTTTCTTCAGTTAATAGGGCTGCATCGTATTCGGACAATCCCATTTCAGATTGAAAGCGCTGGGCTTTTTTTATGGGAAGTTCTGGTAAGCTTTTGCGGATTTCTTCTATAACATTTTCATCAATTACGATTGGCAAAAGATCCGGATCAGGAAAATACCGATAATCCTGGGCGTCTTCTTTTGTACGCATTGAAAATGTTCTGTTTTTGTCGGCATCATAGAGCCTGGTTTCCTGAATTATTTTTTTGCCATTTTCAATTTCATCAATCTGGCGGTCAATTTCGTACTCCACCGCTTTTTCGATAAACCTGAAAGAATTCAAATTTTTTAACTCCACCTTTGTTCCCAGTTTTGACTCGCCTTTTTTACGAACCGAAACATTGCAATCGCATCTTAAAGAGCCTTCTTCTAGATTGCCATCACAGACATCAAGGTAGCGAACGATCTGTCGTATGCTGCGGCCATATTCAGCTGCCTCTTGCGGAGTATGCATATCAGGACCCGAGACAATTTCAAGCAGAGGAATGCCCGCACGATTATAGTTAAGTAAGGTGTAATCACCATGATGTGTTGATTTGCCGGCGTCTTCTTCCATATGAGCGCGCGTGATGCTGATTTTTCTAGGTATTTTATTAACAATAATCGTCACTTCGCCATTTTCGCAAATTGGTTTATCGTACTGTGAAATCTGATAACCCTTGGGAAGATCCGGATAAAAATAATTTTTTCGTGCAAACACTGAACGATTTCGGATCTGACAGCCTAGCGCCAAGCCTGCTTTAATTGAATACTCAATGGCCATTTTATTTAAAACGGGGAGGGTGCCCGGCATACCCACGCTTACCGGCGAAGTGTTTTCATTGTCAGCAGCATCAAAATTAGTGGGGTCTGCACAGAATATTTTTGATTTAGTTTTAAGTTGAACATGCACCTCAATTCCAATAACGGCTTCGTAGCCGCGATGATCAGAAGACATTAGGAAGACTTCCTTTCGCCGTCGAAGCCATCTCAAGGGCACAGGCTATATTCAATATTTTTTGTTCTTCATAATGTGCTCCAGTCAGTTGTACTCCAATCGGCAAGCCTAATGAAGACATGCCAAAGGGAACACTCATTCCCGGAAGACCGGCTAAATTAGTTGCCGTTGTGAAAATATCATTCAAATACATTTTTAAAGGATCACCAGAACGTTCACCAATCTTAAATGCCGGTGAAATTGTAACCGGACTGAGTAGCGCATCACATTTTTTAAAAATATTAATATATTGTTCGCGTAGCAAGCGTCGAACCTGGCAAGCCTTGTTGTAATAGGCATCGTAATAGCCCGTCGATAAACAATAAGTGCCTAACATAATCCGGCGTTTAACTTCTTTCCCAAAACCTTCACCACGTGACTGCGAATAAAAATCTTCGAGCTGTATTGAGGACAAATCTTTAAATTCAGCGCGGTGCCCATACCTCACGCCATCATAGCGCGCCAAATTCGAAGAGGCCTCGCTAGCGGCAATCAAATAATACATCGGCACCGCAAACTCAACCAGTGGTATCGAAACTTCAATAATTTCTGCGCCAGCTTTCTGTAGCTCCTCAATAGCATACGTATAAGTTTTTAAAACGTCAGGATGAGTTTCATCATTTTGATACTCTTTAACCAGTCCGATTTTCATTCCCTTAATATTCGCAGTTAAATTTTTAGAAAATTGTGGAGTTTTTTTAGTTGAAGTCGTTGAGTCTTTTTCGTCAAAACCACAAATAGACTCTAATGTTAGGGCGGCGTCTACAACACTAGAAGTAATTGGTCCCGCCTGATCCAGCGACGAAGCATAAGCAACGATTCCATAACGACTGACTCGCCCATAGGTCGGCTTTATTCCAACCACGCCGCAAAAACTAGCAGGTTGACGAATAGAGCCCCCGGTATCGGTTCCAATTGTGCCCATTGCCAATCGCGCTGCCTGGGCCGCCGCAGAGCCGCCGCTAGAGCCACCGGGAACATAGTCGGTATTCCACGGGTTATGACATTTGCCAAAATAAGACGTTTCGTTACTGGAGCCCATTGCAAACTCATCGAGATTAAGTTTTCCCAGAATAGTTGCGCCGGAATTTTTAAGCCGAGCCACAGCCGTGGCATCATAGGGTGGCACAAAATTATTTAAAATCTTCGAACCCGCCGTAGTTCTAAGCCCCTTTGTACACAGCAAATCTTTAATTCCAAAAGCTACGCCGGCAAGTGGCCCCACCTCTTCATTTTTTTTAATTTTATCATCTAGGACTTTAGCCTCTTTAAGCGCGGCCTGATTTATCGCAATATAAGCATTTAACTTTGGGTTCAGTTTTTCGATTCGGTCTAAAAAAAATTGAGCCACTTCGACGGCAGAAATTTTTTTCTGCTTAACAGAATCGCTGACTTCTTTAAAGCTGGCTTTTGTTAAATCCATTTAGTTATATCCACAACGACTTTCTCATACAACCGGTGGTACCTTAAATAAATTACCGGCTTTGTCCGGAGCATTCATTAACATTTCATCTGTTGTCGTTTCATGTCTGGCCTCATCGGCGCGCGCGTAAAATTCGATCTCTGCCGGAGTAACCAATGGTTCAATTCCAGTGGTCTCAATTTTTGAAATTTGCTGAAAATGGTTGAGCACTTTTGTTAGTTGTTCACCATACTCAATGGCTTCCTCGGACGTAATACTTAAGCGCGCCAATTTTGCAATATGCTCAATAGTTTTTTGATCTATCATTATTAGGGCTCCGGATTTGCTATTTGTCTTCTTTTTTTGGCTCTCCAGACAATAGCAAATTTAAGACTTTCAGCAAGGTAATTTTTACCTGTCAATAGCTCGTTAAACTGATTATTCGGGCAAAAATCGCATAAATATGAGATAACGCATTAATATGAAGTATTATGCAAGTACAGCTATGAAAACAAAAATCTTTTTACTTTTAGTAGCTTCGCATTCATTGACCTGGGCCAAAGCACAAACTCTTAAAATTGATGCACCTACTGAGTTTCAATTTATCCATTGCTCGGCTCAAGCCTCTAAAAATAAAAAACTTATAAAACATTATGTTATCGATATCCGCACGGAACAACACGCTCTTTACGCCCAGCTGGCCGCAAAAAATGCTAAGGCCACTGAGCTTACCAATTTGCAGTTGATTGATGATCAGCTTTTATCAAACACTCTTGATGTTGTTGACGTCAGCTGGATTTCTGAAAAAAGCCACTTAACATTTAAATTAAATATCATGGATAATGATGGTTTTTTAATGAGCGGCACTCTTGCTGCTTCAAAAATCAAGACCAAGATTCGCTGTCGCGATATCACTATTGAATAATCATATAAAACTTGATTCTAAGGCTGTAGTTTAGCTTGATCTGTAACCCTAACGAGCGGGATTAGCCGCCATTTCGCAGGTTTTCAGTATAAGCATTAAAGATCTTGAGAAGATCTACTTTATTTTCTGAAGCCTGAATTTTTCTTTTAATCTCGTTTAGTTCCTCTGTTGTGAAACCATCCTGTGAATTCAGTATCTCTATAAGCATATCTGGAGGAAGTGTATAGTTCTGACCGCTTCCTCTAGCCGCTCTTCTCGGAGCAGTATTTTGGGCCAAAGCAATAGAACTGCCTATTAATGATAAAATACATAAAAAAGTAAGAATCAGCTTAAGCACAAAAACCTCCAAAAAATGGCCACTATACAAAGCGCCGCTATTACATAGGTGCTGATGCCAAAACCAAGCCAATTGAGACCTTATTTTATTAGAGTTGAGCCAATTTAGTTGTTGAACTTTTTGACACTAAAAATTTTTGTCGGTAGGTTGACCTATGCCCCAAAGCCAGTCAAAAAGCCCAACCCAAAAACAGCATGAAAAGCTTAAAAAAGAGATTGAGAAGCATGATGAGCTTTATCACCAAAAAGATCGTCCAATTATCTCAGATTATGAATACGATCAGCTTTTTAACGAGCTTTTAGCACTTGAAAAAACACATAAAAATTTGGATATTTCTGATTCACCTTCACAACGGGTCGGTGGTGAGGCTATTTCAGCCTTTAAAAAAATTGCGCACCGAAAACCAATGCTCTCGCTTGCAAATAGCTATTCAACCGAAGATATTTTAGATTTTGATCTCAGAGTGAAAAAGTTTCTACGCAATGACGACGCTGTAGAGTATTTTGCCGAACCCAAGCTTGATGGTCTTTCGATGGAGCTTATCTACGAAAATGGTCTTCTCGTGCGGGCCTTAACCCGCGGTGATGGCGTCGTGGGTGAAGACGTAACCCATAATGTAAAAACAATAAAAACTATACCGCTACGCTTAAAAACCAAAACGCCGCCAAAGTTGCTTGAGGTCCGCGGCGAAGTTATCATTTTTAAAAAAGACTTTGTCGCCATGAACGCAGCTTATGAAGAAATCGGTGAAGACAGCTTTGCTAACCCTAGAAATGCAGCCGCGGGTACAATAAGACAGCTTGATCCAAAAAATGCAGCCTCGCGCCCCTTGAAGTTTATGGCTTATGCTCTCGGCGACTACGATGGAATTACTTTTTCTACTCAAAAAAATATTTCGGAAATTTTAAAGGAATTGGGCTTGCCGGTTATAGATCCAGACTTAACAGTTTGCAGCTCTGACCCAAGCGCTCTTATTGGTTATTATTTAAAAATTGAAAAGCGTCGAGCCAAATTAGATTTTGATATCGATGGCATTGTTATAAAGGTAAATTCGCTGACGCAGCAAGAAGACTTGGGCCTTGTGGCCCGCAGTCCGCGCTGGGCCACGGCCACAAAGTTTCAGCCCGAGCAAGCAGAGACCATTATTGAAAATATTGTCGTACAGGTCGGTCGAACGGGAGCCCTAACCCCGGTTGCAATTATGAAACCTGTAAAGGTCGGTGGTGTAACCATTACAAACGCCACTCTTCACAATCAAGATGAAATCAACCGAAAAGATATACGTATAGGTGATGTAGTTTATATACAAAGAGCCGGGGATGTGATTCCTGAAATCGTAAGTGTTAACTTATCAAGACGACCTAAAAACACTGCGCCCTATATAATTTCGCCTAAATGCCCAAGCTGTCAAAAAAAAGCGATTAAAGAAGAGGGCGAAGCTGTTTTAAGATGTGTTAACCCTTTATGCTCTTCAATTTTGAAGGAAGGACTTAAGCATTTTGTTTCTAGGCGGGCGATGAATCTAGAAAAAGTCGGCGATAAACTAATTGAAACCCTGGTTGACGCCGATTTAATCCGCTCGTTTTCAGATTTATATAACCTAAAAAAAGAACATTTACTGGAGCTTGAGCGGCAGGCCGAAAAATCGGTGCATAATATTTTGAGTAGCATTGACGCCGGCAAAAAAACGACTCTTGCAAAATTTATTTATGCTCTAGGAATCCGCTTTGTCGGTGAACAAACGGCAAAACTTCTGGCTGATCATTTTATATCGATCGATGGTTTTTTAAAGGCCACAAAAGAAGAGCTCGAAAGCGTTCCAGAAATCGGTCCGAAAGTTTCATTGTCCATTCTGAACTCGCTCGAAAATAAAGACTTTGTAAAAGAAGTTATTCGGCTTACAAAAATTATTGAATTTGAAAAACCTACGCGTACGCTCGTTGGCCCGCTCGCCGGAAAAAGCTTTCTGGTTACTGGAACACTTGCCGTTAAACGCGATGAGGCCCATGACATTATTGAAAAAAATGGTGGTAAGCTTTTGTCAGGAGTTTCTTCTAAATTAAATTATCTAATCGTCGGCGACGATCCGGGCTCAAAAGTAGATAAGGCTCAATCCCTAGATGTAAAAATCATATCTTGGGATGAGCTATTAAAAATGCTAGCTCCTAATTAATTATTTAGTTTGATTTGTAAAAACTAAATATGGTCGATAATAATATCGCGAGCCATAACAGTCTTGCGACCATCGGCTTTGGCAGACTCGATACCCTTTGTACATAAAGCTTCCATCGCTTTAGAAAGCTGCTCAACAGTTTCTGCAGAGGTATTCATTTCGCCTTTTTCCTTAATAAACTTTTTTACTTTGCTTGTAACTACTAATACATCAGCCATGTTGTCTCCAATCAATAAAGATGACTTAAAAAGCGTTACATACGAGTTGGCCGTTGACAAATAAACCCTCGTTTTGCAACGCCCCGCGGCTAGCGGTGCCAGCCACCTTTAAAATTATTTTTTTGCCGCAAACTGCAAAAGCTCTGCTTTACGGATGGTTTTATCAGCAGCGCTCGGCGTGATCCAGACATACGTATTTCTTTCGTGCGATTCTGTGCACTCAACATTAGTAAAAGCCGGGGACCAGGTTCCGGAATTCAAATGCTCTACAAAACCATAATATTCATGGCGCGCAATATGGGTATGTCCGTATACAACTCTTTTGACAGCCGCAATTTCCGCCTGGCGCGAAAGCAGAGCTTCGTTTGGTTCTTTATATTCTGAAACCAAAGAGGTAATAGATCTGGCGTAAAAAAGAAAAAATGGAATAAATAACATAAGTGGAAGAAAAACCCAATAAAGAGAGATTCCGAGGTAGTTATTAAGTGTTGAAGTTATTTGATAAATAATAATAAATACAAATGATATTAAAAAAAGACGATCCAGCCAAAGTTCTTTCATGATCAAAAGCG
>ERZ1292630.697-Hain-H41-02um-R3-697-length-34218-cov-7_pt2 | contig 19685 bp, 18 predicted proteins | sample MGYA00564408_ERZ1292630 | MGnify/ENA primary metagenome ERZ1292630 (study PRJEB36523, sample SAMEA6512641) | groundwater metagenome | collected 2019-01-08 | study: AquaDiva: Metagenomics assemblies of 32 groundwater samples
GAAGCGGTGCGCGCGCGCCGCGGCCGTCGCGTCGATCCTTGCCGAGGACTACCCCGAGGCGACGACCGCGCTCAACCACCGCAGCGCCTTTGAGCTCCTCGTCGCGACGATCCTGTCGGCGCAGTGCACCGACGCGCGCGTGAACATGGTGACGCCGAAGCTCTTCGCCGCCTACCCCGACGCCGCGGCGATGAGCCGAGCGGGGCAGGAGGAGCTGGAGGCGATCATCCGCTCGACCGGCTTCTACCGGAACAAGGCGAAGTCGATCCGCGGCGCCGCGGCGCGCGTGGTGGAGACATTCGGCGGGCGCGTGCCGAAGACGATGGAGGAACTCCTCACGCTTCCTGGCGTGGCGCGGAAGACCGCGAACGTGGTGCTCGGCGTCGGCTACGGCATCGCCGACGGTATCGTGGTCGACACGCACGTGGAGCGGCTCTCGCGGCGGCTCGGCGTGAGCAAGGGGAAAAATCCCGAGGCGATCGAACAGGATCTGATGAAGGTCGTGCCGCGCGAGCGGTGGATCGAGTTCTCGCATCTTCTCATCGATCATGGACGGCAAGTCTGCCAGGCGCGGAAGCCGGCCTGCGATCGCTGCCCGGTCGCGGCGCTCTGTCCGAGCGCGCGCTATTTCCTCGCAGGGAAGGTTCCTCCCGCGGAGCGGAAGAAGTGAGCGCCAAGCCGGGCGATCCGGCGCCGGCGTTCGACGTCGTGCTGGTCGGAGGCGGCTTTCGTAGGCTTCCCGACGTCGTCGAGCCGGGCGGCGGGATCGTTGTTTTTTTCAAGTCCGATTGCGAGACGAGCCGCCTCGTCGTCCCGCGGCTCGGACCTCTGGCGCGCGCGCTTGCCGACGAGGGGCGGCTTTTTCTCGTGGTGGCCCAGGAGGACGAGGCCGGCGCGCGACGATTCCAGGAGGAACTCGGCGTTCCCGGCGTGCTCTCCTGGGAGAAGGCGCCCTACGCGGCATCCGCCGACTACGGCATCGAGTCGGTGCCGACCCTCTTCGTCATCGACGGAGCCGGCGTGATCGCGGAACGGGTGGAAGGGTTCGTGAAGCGCGAGTACCTCGCGCTGGGGGAGGGAATCGAGCAGGCGCTGGCGCTCGGCGACGTTCCGCCGGTGCTGGAGCGGGCCGAGGAACTTCCCGAATGGAAACCGGGCTGAAGCTCGCGATCGGCCGCCGGGTAGCGGCCACGCGGGCATTCGGGAGGTTGCGATGAATCGCCACTGGGGAGTTTCGATCACGTGGCTGGGACACGCCACCGTTCTCTACACCGACGCGAAGGGGAGGAATTTTCTCGTCGATCCCTGGATCGAGGGGAATCCCGTCTCGCCGCCGGCGGCCAAGGCGCTCTCGCGCCTCGACGCCATCTTCGTCACGCACGGCCACTCCGACCACTTCGGCGACGTCCTTCCGCTCGCGAAGAAGCACCATCCCGATATCGTCTGCAACTACGAGATCTATCTCCACCTCGAGCGGAGGGGCGCCGAGAAGGTGCATGGCATGAACAAGGGCGGGACGATCGAGATCGCCGGCGTGAAGGCCACGATGGTGCACGCCATCCATTCGAGCAGCATCGTCGAGGGAGATCAGGTGATCTACGCCGGGGAGCCGTGCGGGTACGTGCTCGAGTTCGAGGGTGGAACTCGCGTCTATCACGCGGGCGATACGGGAGTCTTCGGCGACATGAAGCTGATCGGCGAACTCTACCGGCCGTCGATCGCGGTTCTTCCCATCGGCGACCTCTACACGATGGGCCCGCGGGAGGCGGCGGCCGCGGCGCGGATGATCGGCGCCAAGGCGATTGTCCCGATCCATCATTCGACCTTTCCGGGACTGCCGGGAACGCCGGAAGCGCTCCGCGCGGAGTTGGCGGATCGGCCGGAGATCGAGGTGGTCGCGCTGAAGCCGGGGGAGAGCGCTTCGTAGCCTGCATCACACGGGCCAGACTTGGTAGTCGATGTGACGCAATGGATTGTCTTCGGCCCCTACTGGCCGTGCCGGTACTATGCGGGCAAGGGACCGCAGCATATCCTGGTACCCGGAACTGTCCACTTATCGTGAGGCTCCCCAATATCTCACACACCATACTCGTCAGCACCGCAGCGCGGTCAGGCGCGACTGAGGCAGCTACCTATCGAGACGGCATCTTTGACACTGCGCGCGTTCGTTTCCGAGGATGCGCCAAAGGTCTTCCAGATGAGCCAGGAAGGCGGAATGCGAACCTGGTTGCCAAGTCAGGTCTATCGAGATGAAGCGCATGCAGCGTCAGCACTAGCTTCTCTGATTTCGCAGTACAGCGTCCCCGGAGACCCCAGAATTGGCCCGTACGTGCTTGGGGTACAAGTCAGAAGTGTCGGAGAGTTGGTCGGGCATGTTGGGTTTGGTCCATTGGGCGAAGCCGTTGAAGTCGGCTTCGGGATTGAAAGAGTCCATCAATGCAAGGGTATCGCCACTGAGGCCGTGCGCGCGGCCTGCGAATGGGCCGCTGATGCGTTCTCGATAGCAACCATCATTGGCGTCACCGCAGCTCAGAACAGCGCTTCACAAGGCGTACTACTGCGCGCAGGCTTTGTACGGCAAAAGGAGGACTTCATGCGTTTTCAGGGGCGGGAGCAACCTGTCGTTTTCTTTGCTTTCGCCAGAAGGCATTAGCCGTATGCCGCAAGGCTAACCAACGCATGCAGCGGGCGCGGGCTGGATTCGCCGGCCCGAGACGTCGTGCGGCGCCTGTCGCGGCTCATCGACCAACTTGTAAGCACGGATCAGTCGGCGTAGACGCGTTCGAGCCGGCCGCGGGGGCCGATCCGGAAAACCTTGCGCTCGCGGAATAGCGATCGCGCGGAGCGGGCGGCGTCCTTGCCGAACGCCACGGCGCCGCGGCGGAACCACGGACGAAGCCACCGCTCCACCTCGCGCGCGGTCGGATCGCGCCGGGCAAGGAGCGCCATCCCCTCCACGTCGCCACGGGGATCGCGCGTAAACGTGCAGCCGCACACGATCTCCACGACCACGGTGCCCGAGCGGCCGAGGGCGGGGTGGCGCGTCGTGACCGAGTGGCGGTGGACCAGCTGCTCGCGAACACCACCGCCCACGCGGGACGGCCACGCCCGCCGCTCCAGCCGGGCGCCGGCCGGCAGGGCGAGGGCGGCCCGGAGCGCTGCGGCGCCTCCCGGCCGGTCCGGATCGAGCGAGCGTAGCGCCGCGTAGCGGTCGGCTCTCCGCGCGCCGCGGGGAAGCCGCACTCCGTGCCGAGCGAAGGCGCGCGTGATCGCGGCGGCCGCGCTCCCGCCCGTCTCGGCGTGATCCACTTCCAACATCCGAGCCGCGTACGCCGCAGCGCGGGCCTCGCCGGGGGGCGCGGTCTCGACCGCGCGGGCGAGGAGCCGGCCGGCCCGGCGCCGCGCCACTTCCACCATGTCCGGCCCGCCGCCTTCCTTCAGCCCCTCCGCGAGCAACTCCATCAGCAGGTGGTAGAAGGCGCCCGTGAAGACGCGCGAGAAGGAGTGCGGTTCGGAGGTGAGCGTCTCGTCCCCGCCGCTCGCGGGGAGTTTCTCCGGCGCGCCGTAGCGGAAGCGGTTGTTCGCGTCCCGGAGCCGCGTCGGATCAGCGATCGAACCGGGGCCGTAGTTGTTGAAGATGGCGCGGCCGAGCGCCTCGGCGAGCCGCGAGACGAGATTGCTGGCGCGAAGCGTCCGTCCCGCTTCCTCCAGGAAGGCACGGCGCACCGCCGGCTCACCCAACGTTACGAGGAGCGAGGAGCAGTCGGCGAAGGCCTCGTGAAACGCGGCAGTCTCCGGATCGGGAAGCGACCAGTAGCCCGGCTGGTAGACATCGAGAATCGCGTGTCCTGCCTCGTGCGCCACGATGTCGAGGCTCTCGGCGGCGTAGACTGGTCGGCCGGTCACCCGGTCGGTGTCGAAAAAGAATTGCAGGCTCTTCCGATCGTAGAAGGCGTTCAGATCGCGCCCCGCGCGAAGCTTCACGCGAAGCGGCGCGCCGGAGTGCCACGCGGCGAAGTCGCGGTCAAAGAACTCTTCCCAGACGCGAATCGTCCGCGCGAGCGACGCCTCTCCCTGCCACTGCTGGAAGGCCAGCGTACCCGGCGCATAGGGTGCGGGGGCATAACGGCGCCCCTCGATCACGTACGGCGGATCGCCCGGCAAGCGCGTGGGGGAGTCGACCTCCTGGAGGCCCACCGTGGCGTCGGGGTCGTTGGGGTAGAAGCGGATCACGCCGCGCTCCTTGGTCGCGCGGCCGCGCCGGCGCGAGGAGTCGACGGGTTGCGCGGTTCGGGAGCGGCGCGTCACCGCCGCGCCCCGAAGAGGGCGAGGAGTTTCTCCACCGGGAGCGTATTCACGACGTCCTTCTTCGTGAGCCACCCCTTTCGCGCCACGCCGATGCCGTAGCGGTGATCGTCGTAGCCGCTCACGTGGTGCGCGTCGGGATTCACGGCGAACTTCGCGCCGCGCTCCTTCGCCGCCCGCGCCTCGCGCCAGTCGAGGTCGAGCCGGTTGGGGTTGGCGTTGATCTCCACGACCACTCCCTCCTCCGCCGCCACGCGAACGACCTCATCGAGCTTCACCTTGTAGGCGTCGCGCTGGAGCAGGAGGCGTCCCGTGGGATGCGCCAGGATCGAGACGTGCTTGTTCCGGAGCGCCTTCACCATCCGCTCGGTCATCGCCTCCTCGCTCATCGTGAAGTTGGTGTGAATGGAGGCCACGACGAAATCGAGCCGGTCCAGCACCCGATCGGGATAATCGAGCGATCCATCGGGGAGGATGTCGACCTCGGAGCCCTTCAGCACGCGGAGCTTCGTGCTGCCGGCGTTCCAGCGGTCGATGGCGGCGCCCTGGTGCTTCAATTCGGCCTCGGAGAGCCCATTCGCGTAGCGCGCGGAGACGGAGTGGTCGGCGATGCCGAGATACTCCGCGCCCCAGGCCTCCGCTGCCTCGGCCATCTCCTCCAGGGTCGACTTCCCGTCGCTCGCGGTGGTGTGGCAGTGGAGGATGCCGCGGAGATCGCGGAGCGTGACCAGCTTCGGAAGCGCGCCCGCTTCCGCGGCTTCGATCTCGCCGCGGTCCTCCCTCAATTCCGGCTCGATGGTGGAGAGGCCGAGCACCCGGAAGAGGTCCTCCTCGCTGTGAATGGCCGCGTGGCGCTTTCCGCTGAGGGCGTACTCATTCAGGCTCATGCCGCGTTCCAGCGCGCGAGCGCGAATCCGAATGTTGTGTGCGACGCTTCCGGTGAAGTAGTGGAGCGCGAAGGGGAATTCGGCCGGCGTCACGAGGCGGAGGTCGACCGCGAGGCCTGACGCGAGCCGGACCGACGTCTTGGTCTCGCCGCTTCCGATGACCGACGCGTCGGGGACGAGCGCCAGGAACGCTTTCGTCACGGCAGCCGGCTTCGTCGTGGCGACGAGGAGATCGACGTCCTTCACCGTCTCCGCCCAGCGGCGGAGGCTCCCGCCGATCTCGGCCTTCTCGACCGCGGCGTGGCGCCGGAGTGCGGCCACGAGTTCCTCCGCGACGGGCCTCACCTCGCCGGCCAGGTAGCGTCCGGCGCCCGCTTCCAGCAGCACGGTCCCTTCCAGAATCTTCTTCTCCGACTGCTCGCCGAAGCCCTTCAGTTCACGGATGTCGCCCTTCTGGGCGGCGCGCTTCAGTTTCGCCAGGGTGGTGATGCCGAGTTCCTCGCCGAGCGCGCGGACCTTCTTCGCGCCGAGGCCAGGGACGCGGATCATATCGAGGTAGCCCGGGGGCGTGGCCGCGGCCAGCTCGTCGTAGTAGCTCATGCGGCCGGTGCGCCAGAGTTCGGTGATGTTCCCGGCTAGGGTCTCGCCGATGCCCTTGAGCTCCGTGAGCGTGCCCGCCTCGACCCGGGCGCCGAGGTCGTCGGGGAGTCCGTCGATCACGCGCGAGGCGTTCACGTAGGCGCGGACCTTGAAGGGGTTCTCCCCCTTCAGTTCCAGGAGCACGGCGATCTCGTCGAGGAGGCGTGCGACGTCGCGCTTGTCCATGGCTCGGGAGGCGGCGAGCGCCGCCATCGGTCAGAGGAGTTCGGAGAGGGGCCGGCGGCCGGAGAATCCTTCATCGAGCGGATGCCAGTGCTCGATCCTCGGCTCGCCCCGGCGCCAGCAGAGGCAGACGACCCGCCCCTGCGCCATCGTGTAGAAATCGACGAGTCCCAGCTCGAGGTCGCGCAGGATGCAGCCGTGCTGGGCGATCGCGGCCAGTTCGGATCGGAATCGCTCCAGCGCTTCTTCCTGGAGCCGCTCCTTCTCGCGCAGCTGCCGGACGTCGGGGCTCTCCTCGCTCGCGCCGCTTCCGGCGATCGCGCCGAGGACCTCGATCTCGCGGCGGAGCGCCGTCGCGCTCCGGGCGATCCCCCCCAGGGTGTCGAGCGCTCCTTCGAGGGCTGGGATCAGCCGGTTGGCTTCCTCCACCGAGAAGATCTTGTTCCGGATCCGTTCCATGGCCGGATGCTACCAGCGCGCCCCGCGCGCTTGCAACCAACGCGCGATCGTGACAGGATCAGGGGGATGTCGATCGACGAGCCGATCTCTCGACGCGTCTTTCTCCACCGTGGCGCCCTCGCCTCCGCGGCAGCCCTGGCGGCCGCCGTGATTCCCGGCGTTCCCTGGATTCCGGGCTCGGGCGATGCCGACGCCGCCATCATGGGGATCGGCCAGGAACTCCGCGACGTCCTCAATTTCGAGACCTGCAACCGAATCCTCACCGAGGCCCTGGCGCGCGGCGGCACCTTCGCCGACCTCTTCGCCGAGCAGCGATTCACGACCAAGATCGCCCTCGACGACGGGAAGATCGAGTCGGTCACCTATGGCTATCCCCGCGGCGCCGGAGTCCGCGTCGACCGGCGGCAGCAGACCGGGTACGCCTTCTCCGACGAAGTCTCCTTCAACGCGCTCCTCGACGCGGCGCGGGTCGCGTCCGCCATCGTGGAGAACCAGAGCCCGGTCACGCCGATCGATCTGACCCGGCGGGACGTCGCCCCCGCCTTCATGCTCTCGTCGCCGGCGCCTCTCATGAACGAGACCACGAAGTTCGACTTCGTCCGCCGCCTCGACGCCGCGGCGCGCGCGGTCGATCCGCGGATCGTCTCGGTGCGCGTCGAATACACGGACGACGTGCGCGACATCCTGATCGCGACGTCCGACGGGAGCTACTACCTCGACCGGCAGTACCTCGTGAACATCAGCTGCACGCCGATCGCCGTCGAGGGCGCCGAGCGGCGAAGCGGCTTCGGCTCGCTGGGTGGGCGCGTGGACGAGCCGTACTTCTCGCGGCGCTCCCCGGAGGATGTGGCCCGGGAAGCGGCCGAACAGGCGCTGGTCCTGCTCCAGGCGGGCCCGGCACCCGCCGGCGCCATGCCGGTCGTCATCGGACCGGGCTGGGGCGGGGTCCTCATCCACGAGGCGCTGGGTCACGCGCTCGAGGGGGACGGGATCCGCCGCGGCACCTCCGTCCTGACCGGTAAACTCGGAACGCAGATCGGAAGCCCCTTGCTGCGGGTGGTCGACGACGCCCGCGTCCCGTTCGGCCGCGGCTCCTATTCCATCGACGACGAGGGGACGCTCGGCCAGCGGACTGTTCTCGTGGACCGAGGCATTCTCCAGTCGTATCTGCTCGATCGCCAGAGCGCGTCCATCCTCGGCGGGAAGTCGACCGGAAACGGCCGCCGCGCGTCGTACCGCAACCGCCCACTCCCGCGCATGAGCAACACCTTCATCGATCGGGGCGCCAGCGATCCCACGTCGCTTCTCTCGGGCATCAAGAAGGGCTTCTACGCGGCGATGCTCGGCGGCGGCACGGTGGAGACGACCAGCGGAAACTTCAACTTCGCGGTTCGCGAGGGCTACTGGATCGAGGACGGAAAGATCACGCGGCCCGCGCGCGGAGCGGTCCTCATCGGCAACTCGCTCGAGACGCTCCGCCGTCTGGAGGGGGTCGGCAACGATCTCTACATCGAGCCTGCGCGCGGCACGTGCGGCAAGGACGGCCAGATGATCCCCGTGGGCGTCGGGCAGCCGACCGTCCGCTTCTCCGCGATCACGGTCGGCGGGACGGCCATCTAGCCATGGCGAACCTGACCCCCCGCGAGATCCTCGACCGCGTCCGCGACTTGGCGCAGCGCTCCGGCGCCGCCGAGGCGGAAGCCTATCTCGAGATCGTCAACTTCACCGAGGCCCGAGTTCGCCAGGGAGAGGTGGAGTTTCTCTCCCAATCCGCCGTGCAGGGACTGGGCGTGCGCGTTTTCGTCGACCGAAAGGTCGGTTTCTCCTACACGACCGACCTGCGCCCGAACGTCATGGACGAGCTGGTGCGGCGAACCATCGCGCTCGCGGGGCAAAACGCTCCCCGGGACGAGAACCGCCTCCCCGACGAGCAACTCCCGGCGCTCCCCGATCTGGAGATCTACGACGCCGCGGTGGCCGCCATGCGGCCCGCCGATCTAATCGCGCTCGCGCGAAAGACCGAGGACCAGGCGTTCGCCGCCGACAAGCGCATCCAGGCGACGCGCCACGCGCACGCCGGCGTGGCCGTGGGCGAGGTCCACTTCACGAACACATTCGCGCCGTATCAGACCTACCGAACCACCACCTGTTCGTTGGGCGTGACGGCGATCGCGACGGACGGAACGGTGAAGCGCGAGGGCGGATTCGACGATCGCCGCCGGATCTTCCTCGACCTGAACACGCCGGAGCGGATCGGCCGGAGGGCGGCCGAGCGCGCGGCGGCCCGGCTCGGCGGGGCGACGATCGCGACCACGAACGCGCCGGTGATCTTCGAAGCCGACGCGGCGGCCTCGTTCCTTGCGGGACTCCTCCCGGCGCTGAACGCCACGAACGTGATCGAGCAGCGTTCCTTCCTGGCGGGAAAACCGAATCGGCAGGTCGCCTCGCCGCTCGTCACGATCGTCGACGACGGGTTGCTTCGGCGGGGGCTGGGGACGCATCCGTTCGACGGGGAAGGCGTGCAGCACCGCCGAACCGTGGTGATCGAGCGCGGCGTGCTGGTCAAGTTCCTCCACACGGCGACAACGGCGCGTCGGATGAACGTACGCATGACAGGAAACGCCGTCCGCTCCTACGATACGCTCCCCGCGGTCGGTCCGACGAACTTCTATCTCCAGGCCGGAGCGAGCACGCTCGACAAGATGGTGTCCGAGACGCCGCGCGGTCTCCTGGTGACGGAGCTCGCGGGATTCGGCATCGACACCGTCTCCGGAGAGTATTCCCAGCAGGTCGCCGGACGTTGGATCGAGAAGGGAGTTCTCGGCGCTTCGGTCGAAGGGGTGACGGTGGCCGGGCGCCTCGACGAGATGCTCCTCGGCATCGACGCGGTCGGGAAGGACCTCGAGTATCGTTCGGCGATCGCCTCGCCCAGTATCCGGTTCCGCCAACTCACCATCGCTGGATCGTAGCCGCGGTGCGCGCGACCTTCTCGTTCCTCGCGGCCGGTAGCGCTGTTCTGATCGCGCTGGGCGTGTCGGTTCCGGTCCACGCCAAGGCTCCGACGCCTCTCCCCTGGTCCCGCGCCGATCTTCCCGGCTCGCATTACGCGTCGGCGGTGGTCGTGGCGCGTCTCGACGGCGATTCGCTCCGGGACATCGCCCTCACCGACTACGGGGCGAACCACGTCAGCATCTTTCTCAACCTCGGACATCGCGGTTTCGTGCGGATCGCCGACGTGGAGGTCGGTTTCGCGCCGCAAGACCTGGCGGCGGGAGACGTGGACGGAGACGGCGTGCTCGACCTGGTCGTGGCCAACGAAGGATCGTCGAGCATCACCATATTGCGAGGCGACGGCGACGGCTCGTTCGAAGCCCAGGCCGATCTCGCGGCGGGGGGCGGCGCGAATTCGGTCGCGCTGGCCGATTTCAATCGGGATGGACGCCTCGACATTGCCACCGCGAACATGATCCGGAAGACCGTCTCCGTCCTCTACGGGAACGGAAACGGTCTCTTCGCGCCGCCGGAGCCGCTCCTGGCCGCCATCGCGCCGATGAACGTCGGCGTCGGCGATCTGGACCGCGATCTGGTCCCCGATCTCGTCGCCGCCGATCACCTCTACAACACCGTCAGCGTATTTCCCGGCCCGCGCCAGGGGCTCTTCGGCCCGCGCACCGATCATCCCGTGGGCCGGCGGCCCTGCGGCCTTGCCGTCGGGGACGCGGACGGGGATGGAACCGACGACATCGTCGCCACGCACCTTCAATCGGACCAGGTCTGGATCATCTACGGACGGACGACGCCGGGATACCGGGGCCGCCGCTCCTTCGGAACGGGACACCGGCCATTCGACGTGGCGATCGCCAATTTCGACGGCGATCGCTTGCCCGAACTGGCGGTCACGCTGGAGGACGACAACGCCGTGGCCTTCTACGAGGCGCGAGGCGACCGCCGCTTCAGCAAGCGGGGCGTGGTCGCGGTCGGAACGGGGCCCCGGGCGATCGCGGCGGGAGACCTCGACGGGGATGGGCTGCCGGATCTCGTCGTGGCAAGTCCGCCGGCCCGCACGGTCACGATTCTCTGGAACGACCGGGCGGTCGCGGCGGGGCGGGGCGACTAGGAGACGGGCGACTAGGCGGAGGCGGGGTCCGGCTTCGCTTCGTGCTCGTCCTTCGGCGCGGCGTAGAGTTCGCCGACGGTGAATTTCTTCGGCTGACGGACGTAGATGTAGGCGGAGTTCGCCGCGGCCGCGCCCTCGCTGCAGGCGGTGATGAGCAGCTTGTATTTCCCGGGGTAGGTCGCGATGTCGCCGCAGGCGAGGATCCCCTTCACGTTCGTGTGCATCCGGTTGTCGGTCTTGATCTGGTTTCCCTCGAGCTCGAGCCCCCACTGCCGGACGATCTTGGCGTCCATCAGATAGCCGATGTTGATGGCCACGAGGTCGACGGAGAGCTCTTCCTCGGTCCCGGTCTTCTTGTTCGTCACGAGCACCGATCGGACGACGCCCGCCGGACCGGGTTCTCCGCGAATCTCGACCGTCTCCGTGTCGAGCATGGCGCGGACCCGCGCGGATCGCTGGACCTCCTCGACGTAGGCGTCCATTCCCTGCCACTTCTCGAGCATGTGGATCAGCGTCACGTCGGCGACCTCCTTCAGCGAGATCGCCGCTTCAAGCGCGCTGTCGCCGCCTCCGATCACGAGGACCCGCTTGCCGCGGCACTCCTCGGCGTCGGGCATGCCGTACGTGACGCCGCGACCCTTGAACTCGGCCTCGCCCGGTTTCTTGATCTTCCTTGGCTCGAAGGCCCCGCCGCCGGTGGCGACGATGACGGCCTTCGCCTCGTAGGTCCCTTTGGTCGAGGTCACGCGGATCACGTCCGCCGCTTCGTCGCGCTCGACCATGGTGACGTGCTCGGCCTCTCGCAGCTCCGAACCCATGTGGTGCGCCTGGTCGACGAAATTCCGTCCCAGGGCGTCGCCCATGACGTAGGTGTAGGAGGGGAAGTCGTGAACCGGCTTCTTGGGATAGAGCGAAGCGAGCTGGCCGCCGGCGACGGAGGTATCGAGGAGGAGCGTCGACATCCGGCGCATCCGCGTGAAGAGAGCGGCCGAGAGCCCGGCGGGGCCGGCGCCGACGATGAGCACTTCCCAGATCATGCGGGCTGAGGCCTCCGAACACGGGGGACAGCGAGGGCCGGAGGATATCACATCGGATCGGCGGGGGGTCGGATCGGCAGTCGGATCGGCGGGGGGATGCGGACGCCTTCCACCCGTGCTACCTTGATGGCCTGCCCATGACACGTCAGGCTTCGATTTCCCTCTCGGCGGTCGGCGTTCCCCGGGTTCCGGCGCTGTCGCTCGACACCGTCTGGTTCCAGGTGGCCGGGACGCTCTGCAATCTTCGGTGTCGCCACTGCTTCGTTTCCTGTAGTCCCACGAACCGGAGTCACGATTACATGACCCGGGAATCGGTGCGGGAGTATCTGCGCGAGGCGGAGGAGATGGGGGTTCGGGATTTCTACTTCACCGGCGGGGAGCCGTTTCTGCATCGGGACTTGGTGGGGATTCTGGAGGACGCGCTTCGCGTCGGGCCCTCCAGCGTTCTCACGAACGGGACCCTGATCACTCCGGAGCGCGCCCGCACGCTCGCCGCGCTGGAGCGCGAGAGCCGATACGCGCTGGAGCTTCGCGTCAGCCTCGATGGTCTGACGGCGGCGATGAACGACCCGATTCGCGGCGAAGGGACGTTCGAGGAGACCGTTCGCGGGCTCCGCGCGCTCGCCGAAGCCGGATTTCTCCCGATCGTGACCGCGGCGCAGACCTGGAATGACGCCGCCGACGCGAGGCTCCGGGATGAGTTTCATTCGTTCCTTCGGCACGAGGGGATCGCGCGACCGCGCGTGAAGATTCTCCCGCTTTTTCGGATCGGCAGGGAGGAGGGTCGCTCCCGCGGTTACGCGCCGACCGAGTTCCTCACCGAGGAACACATGCGCGGCTACGACCCCTGGCTCCTCCAGTGCTCGAACAGCCGGATGGTGACGAGCCGCGGCGTCTATGTCTGCCCGATCCTGATCGACGCTCCCGACGCGCTCCTGGCGCCGACGCTGCGCGAATCGATGAAGCCGTTCCCCCTCGGCCACGGCGCGTGCCACACCTGCTGGGAGACCGGCGCGTCGTGCCGGAATTGAGCGCGCCATGGTGACGCCGGCCATCGTGAGGGGTGGCGATCTCGAGGGGGGACTCGCCTTCTTCGGCGGGCCCTACAACAACCACCTGGCGCTCCGCGCTGCCATCGACGACGCGCGGGCGCGCGGCGCGGCGCGGCTCTTCTGCCTCGGCGACCTGGGTGGATTCGGTCCCAACCCTGGAAAGATCTATCCGCTCCTACAGGAGGATGAGGTCTTCACGATCGCGGGGAACTACGACCGATCGCTCGCGGAGCGGCTCTCCGATTGCGGCTGTGGCTATACCCACCCCGACGACAATCGGTACGCCCAGCTCTCGTTCGACTACACGAACCGCCGAACGACCGACGCGGAGCGGGCGTGGCTGGCCGCGCTCCCGGAGCAGGCGGCGTTCGAGCGCGGGGGTCGCCGCTATCTCCTCTGCCACGGATCGCCTCGCCGCACGAACGAGTTTCTCTGGGAGTCGGCCTCCTCCGACGCGTTCCTCGTTCGCCTGGCGCGAGAGGCTGGGGCCGATACGATTCTCTGCACGCACACGGGGATTCCATGGCAACGGCTCCTTCCCGGGGGCGCGCGCGTGATCAACGTCGGCGCCGTGGGACGCCCCGCGAACGACGGCCGCACCGAGGTCTGGTATGCCTGGTTGCCGCCCGACTCCGACGCCGCGGAGTTCGTGCCGGTGCCGTACGATCACGAGGCGCTCGCGCGGGAGATGGAGGAGGAGCGCCTCCCCGCGCCCTTCGTCGAGACGGTCCGCACCGGCTGGTGGACGACCTGCCTCGAGATACTCCCCGCCAAGGAGCGCGCGCGGGGCAGGCACTAGCCGGGGGGGATCGTGGTTCAGTCGGTTGGTTCGATCCTGGGGGAGTACGTGCAGCGCGTTCGCGAGTCGGGGCGGAACGCGAAGCTCTTCCTGGCCGGCATCTTCCTCATCGGGCTCGGCTCCTCGGTCTTCTCGCTACTCTTCAATCTCTACCTCCGCGAGCTCGGCGTGCCCGATTCGCGCATCGGCCAGATTCTCTCCAAGGTGTCGCTCGGCGCCGCCGCCGCGGCCATTCCCGTCGCGCTGATCCTGCGCCAGGTGCCGGCGCGCCACGTTCTCCTTGCCGCGGGCGCGCTGACCGCGCTCGCCTACCTGCTTCAGGCGACCTTCACGGCTCCCGAGTACCTCCTCACGGTCGCGTTCCTGGCGGGGACCGTCGTCACCGTCTTCCGGCTCTCGATCGCGCCGGTGATCATGCGCGAATCGTCTCCGGAGACGAGGCCCTTCCTCTTCAGCGCGTCGTACACGGTCCTTTTCATCTCGGCCATCGTGGGGTCGGTGGTGGGCGGCGTGCTGCCGCACCTCTTCCACCTGATCACCGATTCCAACCGCCTCGCGCTCCGCTGGTCGCTCTACGCGGCGTGCGCGCTCTACCTGACCTCGACCTGGCCCTTTCAGATGATGACCCCGACGCCCCCCTATCGAGACGCGGAGGCTGGAGGCGAAACGGGGGATGGCCTGCCGCCGTCGGCAGCCGAGCGCGCCCTGGCCGCCCTGCGCGAGCTGGCCGACGTCGACTGGGGACTTCATCTCAAGTTGATCCTTCCGTCGATGCTGATCGGGCTCGGCGCGGGGCTCATCATTCCGTTCATGAATCTCTACTTCCACGACCGCTTCGGACTGGACGAGGCGGCGATCGGCATTCTCTACGCGGTGATGCAGGGGTTCATGGTCCTGGGGAATCTCTTCGGCCCCGCGGTCTCGCGGCGCCTCGGCCTCGTCGGTGGGGTCGTGGCGACCCAGCTGGCGTCGGTCCCGTTCATGCTTGTGCTGGGGCTCTCGGGGTGGCTTCCGCTGGTGATCGCCTCCTTCTTCCTCCGCTCGACGCTCATGAACATGAACCAGCCGCTCTCGTCCCACTTCGCCATGGAAGTCGTGCGAGAGCGCGACCACGCGGTCACGAACAGCCTGCTCGCGCTTTCGTGGTTCGTGGCGTGGGCCATCAGCGCCGACATCGGCGGCGCGATGATCGAGCGGAGCGGCTACACGACGCCGATCCTCATCGCCGCGGGGCTCTACGTGGTCGCGTCGCTCCTCTACTGGTACTTCTTCCGCGGCGTCGAGGAGCGGCGAATTCCGCAGTCCGAGGTGGAGATCCCCGAGGCGTAAGGGCCGGAAGTGCTGCCGTAACCTCCTGCGGTGCTTGTCGGTGGCTGAATTCAACCGCGGTGCCCCGGAGACCCTCAAGTTCTTCGATTCACATGCCGATCCTTCTCCCTGTCTGCAGTTGGATCCACGTGCCGAGGGTCGGTGACGACGGATCCAGGGTGGTGGTGCGGTGGGGTCATTGGACATGTCTATACAGGGGGGAAACAATATGAAGCGCAATATCTCGATTCTGTTCCTGGCTTCGCTCCTGGTCGCTTCGGTAGTGTTCGCTCCGGTCGCTTTCGCCGGTCCGGTCGGCACGCTCGAGGTGAACGCCGGCTATGCGAAGTCGTCGACCGAACTCGGGACGACGACTGAATCGCTTGGGGGTGGCATTGGCTTTGGCGCCTCGTACTGGCGTGGTGTGAGCCCTAGCGTCTCCTTGGGCGGCGAAGTCTCCTTGGATAATCTCGGCAATGCGAGCTACAGCGGCGTTGATCTGTTGGCCGGCGCCTTCACGGAAGATTTCGACACCACTGTTTTCCGCGTAAACCCTGCGGTCCGAGTCAACTTCGGAGCTCCGGTCGGCCCGAGTTTTTATGGTCAGGGCGGCGTCGGTCTCTACAAGGTGTCGTCGAATTACAGCTACGAAGATGTACTCGGCATCGTCAACTTCGACGGCAGCGAGTCGAAGATCGGCTTCAACTTCGGCGCTGGCGTGAATTTCCCGGTCGCCCCGACGACGAAGATGAACGTGGGTCTCCAGTACCACAGCGTCTCGACCGAAGGCCAGAGCACGAACTACGTGAACCTCCGCGCGGGAATCGGCTTCAGCCTGTAATCTTCCCGAGTTTCGATCGAGGGGGCGGCGCCGCCACGGCGTCCGCCCCCTCGTCGTTTTCCCGCCTCGAACACCTCCCCATAGCCGGAAGTCTTTTCCGGTCCTTCCGATACCCCTTTCGCCTGATCCGGCTCGTCTGCGGCAATACATTCCGCGTTATCGGCAATAGCGTCCGTTTTTCCGCCAAAGTTCCCCTTCAGACAGGACGATAGTTCCGTAGACATCGGGGCCGGAGAAAAACATTCCGCCGTGGACAGGCTCGGTCCCGCCCGTCCCGGCACGTTCTCGGAGGTAATCGTCCCATGAACCTTCGCACCATCGTCCGTGCCGCCTTCGCCCTGTGCGTGGCCGGCTTCTGCGCCGCCAGCACCGCCGAGGCGCAGATCCTCTCGAACATCTCGAACATCACGCTGAACGCATCCGCCGCGCAGACCCTCACGGTCAGCGTGACCAGCGGATCGACCGTCAACTTCACGCTGGCGCAGGGCGCGGCGGCCGCGGGCGACGTCTCGCCGGCCATCTCGACCTCGTGGAACCTGAATCCGGGCCTCACGGGCGCCGTGAGCCTCTTCGGCTACTTCAACACGCCGTCGGCCGCCCTCACGGACGGTACCTACGACATCGCGTCGACCTACGTCGAAGGCCGCATGACGACGGGCGCCGTCGCCACCTACACCGCCTTCACGCAGACGAACGCCGTCGGTCCGGCGAACGGCAGCCTTCTCCTCTTCACGGAGGCCGTCACGGGCGTGAACAAGATCAACACGCGCAGCGACAACCTGGATCTCCAGATCAATCTCGCGGCGAGCCCCACGGTGCCGGCGAGCGCGTACACGGGCACGCTCCGCATCCAGGCGCGGGCGCTCTAGAAGCAGGAGTGAATCATCCCATGGACGGGATCGAACGGTTGGTGCGATCGGTGAGGACGCTCGGCCTGGCGCTGGGCGTCCTTGCCTCGCTTTTCGTCGGACCGTCCGCGGGCGCTCAGTTCCTCTCCGGGCTCACGAACGTCTCGCTGAACGCGACCACGGCCTCGTCGTTGACCATCGCCATTCCCAGCGGATCCTCGATGAACTTCACCCTCCTCCAGGGTGTCCCCGCGAACGGAAGTACGGCCGCCGCGATCACGACGTCGTGGAACTTGAACCCGGGGCAGATCGGAACGATCCGCCTCTACGCCTACTTCGGCACCCCTTCGGTGGCACTAGCCGGCTCGACCTACAACATCGCCTCGAACTACGTGGAGGGCAGGATGACCACCGGCTCGCCGGTCACCTACACGCCGTTCACCCAGACCAATCCGGTCGGCCCCGCGGGGGGAAGCCTTCTCCTCTTCTCGGAGGCGATCACCGGGGTCAACAAGAACAAGACCCGGACGGACAACCTGGACGTGCGCATCAATCTGACAACCAGCCCGGCGGTGCCCGCGGGCACCTACACCGGAACGCTTCGCATCCAGGCGCGCGCGCTCTAGGCGCGGGCGCGGCAAGACACCCAAGGAAGGGGAGTCCGACGATGACGAGGACGCGGAACCGAACGCGGGGTCTCTGCCTGGCTCTCGCGATGCTCACGCTGGCGGGGCCGGCGCTCGCCCAGACCGTCCGCCCGGTCATCGTCGAGTACGAAGGAAAGCGGATCCACGGGAAGTTCGAGCTCTTGAACGACCAACTGATGCCGGTGAACGTGATCCTCGAGGCGCGGAGTTTCGACGTGACGGAAGAGGGCGACCCGGTCTTCCGGTCGCTCGATCCTTCCGTCACGCTCAAGCTTTCGCAGATGAGCTTCCGGCTTCCCGCGCAGCAGTCCCGCACCATCTTCTTCGAGGCGCGAGCCGAGTCGGTTCCGGCCTGGTTCACGATCTACGCCACGTTCTCCGGAATGCCACGCCGCCAGGGGATCGAGGTGGAGGTCGAACTGCCGCACACGGTCTACATGCTTCCCAAGGAGCCGCTCGGCGCCGCGGACGTGCGCGTCGAATCGGCCGTCTGGGACTCCGTCGCGCGGAACGTCTCGGTCCGCCTCCGGAACGTGGGACCGCGCCTGGGACGGGTGGAGGAAGCCGAGGCGCGGGCGAAGAAGGAGAAGCGCCAGTCCGGGAGCTTTCCGCTCCTCCCGGGGGCGACGCGGCGTGTTCTCATTCCGTGGGACGCTCCCGGGGCGCCCTCGACGTACCGGCTGAAATTCCAGCGGTTCGTCGTGGAGGATTCGCTTCGGGCCGGGTAGGCCAGAGGCTGGAAGGGGCGTGAGTCGCATGGAGCCATCGAGGCATCCGGACGAGGCCAATGAGCCCCGCGGGAGCCTCTTTGCGTTCTTGGCGCTCCCGGCGCTCCTGGTGCTCCTGGCGATCGGCGTCCTCGTTGCGATCATGGTTGCCGTCGTGGCGATCCCGTCGGTTGCGCGGGCGCAAGTCTTCCAGATCGCGGGCGGCACCTCCAGCCAGTTTCACGCCACCGGCGGGACGGTGAACGTTCGCGGTGCGGGATTCGACGGCTGGCTCGGTCTCGGCGACCTCGAGCGTTTCCGCATCGGCGGATTGCTGCGGCGGGAATTCCGCGGGGGAATCGTCTCGATGGGAGACCAGGCGATCCTCTTCGGGCTCCCAACCGACGTCTTCCAGTCGCCGCACTCGTTCTACGGGCGCGGGCTCGGCTTCGAACGCGAGATCGGCGACGTTCGGCTCCGCGCGATCGCGGGGAGCACGGCCTCGGTCTACGGCTCTCCCTTCTTCCTCGGCGCCGAGAGCGAGCGCGGCGCGGCGATTCTCTTCCTCGACCACGAAGTCTCGCCGACCGTTCGCGTCCTCACGCGGGCGGTCTTCTCGAATCGCCAGACGGTCATCAGCGGACTCGACTGGACGCCTCGGCCCGACCTGAGCGCGGCGCTCGCGGGCGGCGGAGGCGCCGGGGAACCGTACGGGGCGGCGAGCGTGCGCTTCGAGCGGCCCTGGATCACCGCGCGCGCGGCCTGGTCCGCGGCGGCCGACGCGTTTCGCCGCGTCGCCGTTCCCCAGGCCACCGCCTCGGAGATGGAGCGGGAGAACGTCGACGTGAAAGTCCGGCCCCGGAAGGGGCTCGTGCTCCAGGTGGGGCGCTACCATTTCCTACAGCCGGAAACGGAAACGACTCCGGTCTATCGGGGGAGGGTCCATCAGGGCTTCGTGAACGCCACCCTGCTCGGAACCATGACGAGCGTCGGCCTCTACGACTCGCGCGGGACCGACGCCGGGAATCGGGGCGTCTCGGTGAGCGTCGACCGGCCGATCGGAAGGGCGCTGCAGGTGTCGGGGAATTTCTTCCATGCCGAGGATCGCTCAGGAGAGACGTTCAACACGGTGGTCGGCGTCCTTCGCGAATCGGTTTCGCCGCACGTCGACCTGACGCAGGTCGTCACCCACACGCGCGGGAACAGCACCGTGTCGTTCGGCGGCAACTACGTGTCGAGCCGCTTCAGCGTGGGAGCCGAATGGCAGTCGGTCTACGTGCCGTTCGGCGAGGGGGATCCCTTCCGCCAGGCGCTCATGCTGAGCGTGAAGATCCTCGCCTTCGGGAACTTCACGGCGAACCTGGGGAGCTACGTGGCGCCCGACGGATCGGTGAAGTACACGGTGGCCGGGAACCAGTACCTCTACCGCGGTGACGGCGGCTCCTCGGGAGAGCGGCGACCCTCCTTCTCGGACCACATGGTGCAGGGGATCGTGACCGACGAGAAGGGCGCTCCGGTCCGCGGCGCGGCGGTCCGGGTCGACGGGGACCTGGCCTATACCGATTCCGACGGCTACTTCTTCGTCCGGAAGCCGAAGGGGAGGCCGTGCGCGCTGGAGGTGGCGGTCGGCGAGTTCCTGACGCCGCTGCCGTACCTCGTGGTCAGCGCGCCGGAAGTCTTGGAACCGCAGCCGGAGGGAAGAGGTTCAGGCGCGGTGATTGTCGTTCGGGCGGTTATTCCGCAGGTCCCGAAGCCGCCGGTGGAGGAGTGGACGGAAGCGAAGTAGTTTGTCGAGCTGTCGTGGAAGGTGGATCGAGCTAAGGGGGTCGGTGGAACTCGTAGGAAGCCTGCGGCCC
>ERZ1292630.1932-Hain-H41-02um-R3-1932-length-19673-cov-21_pt1 | contig 19673 bp, 16 predicted proteins | sample MGYA00564408_ERZ1292630 | MGnify/ENA primary metagenome ERZ1292630 (study PRJEB36523, sample SAMEA6512641) | groundwater metagenome | collected 2019-01-08 | study: AquaDiva: Metagenomics assemblies of 32 groundwater samples
GATACTGCGGCTCCTCCGTGAAGGCGTTCGTCATGATGAAGACGGTCAGCACCGTCGCCGCCAATCCTTCCCCTCGCAGCTTCTCTGCCGCACGAGAGACATAGGACGACACGGCCTCTTCCATCTCGGCGAGTGTATTGACGGATCGGCCAAAGGCCCGTGAGCAGGTAATCCCTTGCTTGGGCGGGGGACAGTCCTCAAGCGCGAGGCAGGACTGTCCTCTGAGTTCCGCGACCACCCGCATTCCGACCACGCCCATATGCTTCCTGATCCAAGGCTCGTCCGCCTCGCGCAACTGCAGGGCCGTCGTGATCCCGCGCTGCATGAGCAGGCGCGCAGAGTTGGGCCCGATCCCCCAGACGTCTCCCACCGCCACTCCATTCAAGAGGGCCTCTCGATCCGGACAGGCCAGCAGGTCAAACACCCCGTCCGTATCCGCGGTCCGTTTCGCAATCCGGTTGGCCAGCTTGGCGAGCGTCTTTGTTTCGGCAATGCCGACCGAGACGGGAAGGCCCGTCCATTGCTTCACCGTCTTGCGGATCGGTCGCCCATAGTCCGTCAGGTTGCGCCGTTCGAAGCCCGTCAGGCTCAAGAAGGCTTCATCGATGGAATAGATTTCGAGATCCGGGCTGAACTGTTCCAAGGTCTCCATCACGCGCTGCGACAGATCGCCATAGAGCCGGTAGTTCGAGGAGAAGACCTGCACATGATGGGCCTGGAGCAGGGGCCGAATCTGGAACTCCGGGACGCCCATTGTAATCCCGAGCGCCTTCGCTTCATTGGAACGGGCCACCACACAGCCGTCATTATTGGACAGCACGACAATGGGTTGACCGGCTAATGTTGGATTAAAGAGCCGTTCGCAGGAAGCATAGAAATTATTGCAATCGACGAGGGCAAAGACGGAAGGCATCGGACCCTCAGAGGGCATGAATGACGTTGGTGACGACCCCGAAGATCTCAAAGGTCTGTTGGGTCAGAATCTCAATCGGTTGATAGTCTGTGTTGGCCGGGAGCAGGCGCAGGATCTCGCCTCGCTTGAAGAGCCGCTTCACCGTCAGCTCGCCATCGAGCGCCGCCACGATCACGTTCCCATCCACCGCGTCGAGCGATCGATCCACCACCAGCAGATCGCCGGAATGGATGCCAGCCCCGATCATGGAGTCGCCGGTCACGCGCACAAAGAAAGTGGCAGCCGGGTGCTTGATCAGATGACGGTTGAGATCGAGCTTGCCCTCGATATAGTCGTCAGCCGGGGAGGGAAAGCCAGCCGGCAAGCGCCCCAGAAAGACGGGGAGCGCATAGCGCGTCGAGAGATCGGGGGCGTAGACGGCATCCACATTCATCGGCATCGAAGACCTCACAACAAAGAGGCCGTAGTGTAGTCCTACGCCGGAAGCGGTTCAAGGCAGTCCGGAGCCTCATGCCGCGGGTTGTTCACGAGCGTACTGACGGCGTAGGCCTGGAGATCTTCACTCGGATAGGGACGAAGCAGGGCTCTCAGCGGTTCCGCCTGCTGGAAGCTGGGGTCGAGCCACTGGTCGTAGGAAGTGGGGGACAGGATCACCGGCATTCGGTTGTGAATGGGGCGCAGCAACTCGTTCGGCTCCGTTGTGAGAATCGTGCAGGATTCGATGGCTGCGCCTTCCGGAGGTTGCCACTGTTCCCACAAGCCAGCAAAGGCAAAGGGATGGGAACTCTTCAAGCCGATCCACATCGGCTGCTTCGCCTTTCCCCGGACCTGCCACTCATAGAACCCCGTCGCAATCACCAGACAGCGCCGGGCCTTGAAGGCAGCACGGAACGAAGGTTTCTCCGCCACCGTCTCCGCTTTGGCATTGATGCATTGATGTCCGATCTTCGGGTCCTTGGCCCAGGAGGGGATCAGGCCCCAGCGCAACTCCACTAACTGACGGGCTGTCGTCCCAGGCTCGATCCGGATCGCCGCCACCGGCTGTGAGGGGGCAATGTTGTAGCGGGGCGTGAACAGGGGAGGGACCGCAACGCCAAACTCTTCCGCGATTACCGCTGGCGAGGCTGTTTGGGTAAAGCGTCCACACATGGGATTCAACCTTATCATGGAAGCTTCTGGATGGTTTGATGAATCAAGTAGCGAGTCAGGTCAATGGTGAGTCTGTGTCTGTGAGTATGTTGATCAGATCGAGTCATTGATAAGTGGGTGAAAAATAAGCAATTCCCCTCTCACGGTGGGGTGCTTTCTTTAAGGGAAAGGGGTATTCTGCGCTCCTAATGTTGACGGCCTACCACGCAAAGTACTTCGCCCACGAACTCACCAAACGTTGTCCGTCAGACAGTATCGAAAAGCTTGCAAGTGCGTTAGTGGATGCGCAGGTAGACCTTAATCCACACCAAATTGAAGCTGCGCTCTTTGCATTCCGATCGCCGCTCTCGAAAGGCGCTCTTCTTGCCGATGAGGTCGGTCTTGGAAAAACTATCGAGGCAGGGCTCGTCCTCTCGCAGAAGTGGGCTGAGCGGAAGCGCCGCGTCCTGGTCATCACGCCTTCGAATCTCCGCAAGCAGTGGCACCAGGAGCTTCAGGAGAAGTTTTTCTTGCCTTGCTGCATTTTGGAAACCAAGTCCTACACTGCCACCGTGCGTCAGGGGCATGTCCGTCCGTTCGAGTGCGACGACATTATCATTTGCTCCTACCAGTTCGCCCGTTCCAAGGCGGCTGAGATCAGTCTTATGCGTTGGGACCTGGTTGTTATCGACGAAGCTCACCGCTTGCGGAACGTGTATAAGCCGACCAATGTTATCGCCAATACAATAAAGCAGGCGCTCAAAGACGCACCCAAGCTTCTTCTTACTGCCACGCCGTTGCAGAATTCGTTGCTCGAATTGTATGGGCTGGTCAGTGTGGTGGACGACCGCATCTTCGGCGATCTCAAAAGCTTTCGAGAGCAATTCGCCAATCTGCACAACAAGCCGACCTTCGACATCCTGAAAGCCCGTCTGCAGCCGATCTGCAAGCGGACGCTTCGCCGTCAGGTGTTGCCCTATGTGCGCTATACCAAGCGCTTGCCCATGATGCAGCCTTTTACGCCGGCGGAAAATGAAGATCGGCTCTATCATCTCGTGTCCGACTATCTCCGTCGGGACAATCTGCAGGCCCTCCCGTCGAGCCAACGGTCCCTGATGACCCTTGTCCTCCGGAAGCTTTTGGCCTCGTCTTCGTTTGCGATCGCCGGAGCGCTTCATTCAATGAGCCAGCGACTTCGCGAACGCCTTCGTCTTGCCGAAGGGCCGAACCCCCTTGAAGAAGCCCTGGAAGAAGACTTCGAAGCTCTGGACGAGATGGCGGAAGAGTGGGAAGAAGAGGACGCTGTTCCTGAAGCGCTCACCGCCGCCGACCGCAAAGCGATCCAACAAGAAATTGACGACCTCGAAGGCTTTCAGAAGCTCGCCGTGTCGATCACCCACAATGCGAAGGGGCAAGCCCTCCTCACCGCTCTGCGCACTGCCTTTGGTAAGGCAGAAGAATTGGGAGCGGCGCAGAAAGCCATTATCTTCACAGAATCCAGACGCACCCAGGAATATCTCCTCCGAGTGCTTGCCGACAGTCCGTGGAAGGACCATGTCGTCCTCTTTAACGGCTCGAACAACGACCTGAGATCGAAGGAAATTTACCAAGAATGGCTCCAGAACCATCAGGGGACGGATCGAATCACCGGATCGCGTTCGGCTGACCTGCGCTCAGCTCTTGTGGACTACTTCAAGGACCAGGGAAAAATTATGATCGCCACGGAAGCCGGAGCCGAGGGGATCAACCTCCAATTCTGCTCGCTGGTCGTGAATTATGATCTGCCGTGGAATCCCCAGCGCATCGAACAACGCATCGGTCGCTGCCATCGCTACGGACAAAAGCACGATGTGGTCGTGGTGAACTTCCTGAATCAGAACAACGAAGCGGATCAGCATGTCTTTCGCCTGCTCTCCGAGAAATTCAAGTTGTTCGAAGGCGTCTTCGGGGCCAGCGACGAAGTGTTAGGCGCGATTGAGTCCGGTGTGGATTTCGAAAAGCGGATCGTCGACATTTATCAACGGTGCCGCACCCCACAGGAAATTAAGACCTCGTTTGAACAGCTCCAGAGCGAGCTTGGCACCCAAATCGACGAAGCCATGACTCGTGCCCGCCAGCTCCTGTTCGAACACTTTGATGATGAGGTGCGGGAAAAGCTGCGAGTGAGCGACGAGAGCTCACGGCTATATCTGAATCGATATGAACGTATCCTGATGCAACTCACGCGCTTTGAATTGCGTGATCATGCCGAATTTCTTTCTGACACCTCGTTCCGACTCAACTCCTGTCCCTTCCGAGGAGAAATCCCCCTAGGACTCTATGAACTGCCACGTCGGTCCGGGGAAGCGCATCTTTATCGATTAGCTCATCCACTGGCGGAACATGTGCTGGAACAGGGGAAGAACCGCCAGCTTGATCCGGCAGAGCTGACCTTCGAGTATGGCAAACATGACGGCAAAGTCAGCGTGGTCGAACCACTCGTCGGTAAGTCCGGGGTGCTGACCCTCTCACTGTTTACCGTGGAGGCGTTGGATCAAGCCGAGGACTACCTCATCTCCACGGGAGTGACGGACAACGGCGAAGTGTTAGATGAGGAAGCCGTCCGTCGGCTGTTCTCTCTGCCCGCCACAGTTACTCAGCCTGTGAAGTCATCGATTGAGCATCCAGCGCTCAGTACGCGTACAGAAGAACGTCAGGATGCCATTCGCCGGCACATCTCACGGCGCAATGCGGAATTTTTCGAGATCGAAGCCGACAAACTGGACGCCTGGGCCGACGACTTGAAAGTGGGTTTAGAGCGAGAGATCAAGGAATTCGACCGGCAAATCAAAGAAGCCAGGAGAGCCGCAGTGGCAGCCCTCACGTTGGAAGAGAAGCTGGCCGGCCAAAAGCAGATCAAGGCAATCGAAGCCGAACGAAGCAAGCGCCGTAGGGCCCTGTTCGATGCACAAGACGAGATTGACCGTCGGCGAGAGCAGCTGATCAGCGAGATTGAAGGAAAGCTGCAACAAAAGGTAAACTTCCAGCAATTATTTGCCGTTCGCTGGCAAGTGCGGTGAAGGCTGGCCGTGAGTCCTGACAAGTCCAGGCATAGCAATACTTGGGGAGATCCTAAGAAGAAATCTATGAGTGAACCGACCATCACCTGTCCCAACTGCGAGACGGAAATCAAGCTCACCAAATCGCTGACTGCGACGCGGGAGACCACCGGCAAGCAATATGAGCTGCTGTTGGCGTGAGATTGTTGAGGAGCGGAATTGATGGCACAGACAAGCCGCATCGAATGGACCGAGGCTACGTGGAATCCAACCGTGGGGTGCACAAAGATTTCACCTGGCTGTAAGCACTGTTACGCCGAAGCCATGGCGAAGCGGTTGCACGCCATGGGCACACCTGGTTACGAAAATGAATTCAGGTTGACGGTTCTGCCTGATAGGCTCAACGAGCCACTGCGTCGCAAGAAACCGACGATCTATTTTGTGAATTCGATGTCGGATCTGTTCCATAAGAATGTGTCGGATGGTTATATCGAGCAAGTTTTTGATGTAATCGCACGTTGCACACACCACACCTTTCAGGTGTTGACTAAGCGAGCCGAACGGTTGGCTTCGTATTTCCTGCGCAGAACCGTACCGAAGAACGCATGGATTGGGGTTTCAGTCGAGGATCAAATCTGTGGTTTGCCCCGCATTGACGCACTAAGGCATGTTAATGCCCATATTCGTTTCTTATCCGTGGAGCCACTGTTGGAAGATCTTGGGGAAATCGACTTGACCGATATGCATTGGGTGATAGTTGGGGGCGAGTCCGGCCCAAACGCGCGTCCCATGAAGCGGGAATGGGTTGAGAATATCAAGCGGCAGTGTCAGGAGCAAGGCGTCCAGTTCTTCTTTAAGCAGTGGGGAGGCTGGGGTGCCGACGGCAAGCGTCGCTCTAAGAAAAAAAATGGGCGGCTACTCGATGGCCGCACTTGGGATGAAATGCCGCCTCTCTCAACTCGAATATAAGGCCAAGGAATGTCTCGCAAGCACTACGATTGGAAAAACGGGCCTGATGTTATTCAGCAGCACAGCATCGCCAAGCATCGCATTCTTCAGGCCTACTTAGCCGCCTATTTTCAGACGTTGGTGAGTTCTCCGAGTCAGGATGTTCTTCGACTTACTCTGGTCGATGGGTTCGCCGGTGGTGGTCTGTATGTACACAATGACACGAAAGAACTAGTCAAAGGTTCGCCATTTATTTGCCTCAACGCCACAAAGGAAGCAGGTTTTCTAATCAATAGAGAACGACGGAAGCCGGTGAACTTGGATGTCAGTTATTTCTTCGTGGAGGCCGATCGTCACGCGCATCTGCATTTGGAGAAGACATTACGCGAAGAAGGTTATGGACCGGAGCTGAACAATAGCATCTATCTGCGACACGCTAAGTTTCAGGACGAAGCGGATAGCATCATCCAATTTATCAAGCAAAAGAGTCCAAGGAACGGACGGTCTATTTTCGTGCTGGACCAATACGGGTACAAGGATGTACCGACGGAGTTGGTCCAAAAGATTTTCAGGAATCTTCCAAGTGCCGAAGTGATCCTGACATTTGGTGTGGATTCTTTCTTGAACTTTGCCAGCGATACCGGGCTGACAGCCAGGTTACTGGACGAGATTGGCGTGCCAGACCTATTGCAAGGAAGAACTATTGATGAGATCAAGGGCTCTGAACGGAATTGGCGGTTGTTTATTCAAAGCGGTTTATATCGGAGACTGGTGACACGCTGCGGTGCTAAGCACTACACACCATTTTTCATTCGCAACAAAAAGGGGCATGGCGACTACTGGCTGATCCACCTGTCGCAGCACCATCGCGCTCGTGATGTGATGACTGAAGTACATTGGGACAATAACAATTACTTCATTCATTATGGTGGTCCAGGCCTAGACATGTTCCATATGGTTGGTTACGACCCGGATCATGACTCGGCCCAAAAAGGGCAGTTTGAGCTGGGGTTCGAGTTTGATGACGTGGCCCGTAACGCTAGCATCGCGTCCCTGATGGAACAAATCCCGCGTCTTATCTATGCCAACAATGAGGGTGCAAGCTTCGGCGTACTATTTGCGACCACTTGTAACGAGTCGCCCGCCTCGGCAAAGATTTATCGCAGCGCTATCGAGCAGTTGATAGAGCATAGGGTCGTCGAGGTCATCAGTCCTGATGGAGTCAGTCGGCGTTCCGCACAGCAGATTCAGTCGTCGGATCAGATCGTCGCGCCTGGTCAACGTTCGCTATTCCACTGATAAACCGAATACGAAATTGCCAAAACAGCGAAATGTGGTTGCGGCAACTTATGAGGGGAGGAGCTGATTAATGAAGCTCCGATTTCTCTCATCACTGCTAATTTTTGTCAGTTCCTATTTTCCACTGGCGCTGATCTTCATAATCAAAGACCTGGACAACGAAACGTTTCTTCCCATGCATGCTCTTACTGCGGCGATAATCACCGTATTGGTGCTAATCGCGTGCGGCATCGTGCTTCACGCTGCTAGAAAGATCGAGAGTGGCGTTCCCGTAGAGGTTACAAAGGTATCTAATAAGTCCGGAGACATGTTTACGTACACAATCCCGTACATGATTTCCTTCTACAATTTCAACCTCGGCGATTGGAAGACCCTACTTAGCCTCTTCGTCTTCATGACTCTGATGTTCGCGCTGTCCTACCGAACACAAAACGTCTTCATTAATCCGGTTCTCGCGTTGGCTGGTTACGGCTTGTACGACTGTCAGTTCAGGGATGGCAGCCGCGAGGTTCAGGGCCTACTGATTTCCAGGTACGAATTTCAGCTTGGCGATACCTGCATTGTCGAACAGCTATCGAAGTCCCAGTACTTCGTGAGCAGCGTCCAGGCAAAGGAGAAAAAGGATGGCAGCTAAGATCGCAAAGAAGATAGCGGATCTGCGTCAGACAGACTTTAAGCCTTGGACGACCACCCTTTGGCTGGTCAAACGGCGCCTGGACGTCCACAAAAAAGCACACTATTCGGTGTTGCGTGTCGATGTCGACAAGAAGCTACAAGACAAGCTCAAGAAGGCGGTTACAGAGCGAATCCATGGCGTGGATTTAAAGCTTGAAGCGTATGAGTTTCTGACGGACGACCAAGATGGCAGGCTATTCACCATTGAATCCGCAGAAACAGACTTCATCAAGATTCAGGCTGAGGTGGACAAGGGACTCGAAAACAAGAAGGTCGAGAAATACGAAGACCTATTGGATTCGTGGGCCTGCGTGATTAAGCTGGAACATCAGGGCAGTGTTTTATACGGTGTTCGAAAAATAAATAAGTTCGCACGGGCCACGAAAGTCAAAGCAGTGTCCTATTTCATCTTCGAAAACAAAAAGCTAGTCGATCTCGAAGGCAAGCAAGTGTTCACGCTGGACACCCATATCGACTTCTTTGCTTATGACGGCACGATGTTCATTGCCAACAAGAAGGAGTTCGAGAGCGTGCTGAACTTCCGCAATGGCATGGAAAAGAATAGAGATGCTATTTTGGAAGAATTCGTAACTTTAAAGGTGGTCGTCGATGTCGAAGTAATTCGAAGAGTTGTTGGTGGAAATCTCCACTTACTAAGGAAGATGTCGTCGATTCAAAAGAGCGGTTACTACAAGGACAAGATCTTTTTGGTTGAGTTGACCAAGAAGAACGTGGAGAAGGGCTGGAATCTGGAAGTGGAACATGGCGTTATTGTCGTTGACGAAAGCAATGTCGAGTTGGTGTTAAAACTTCTAAACAACGAACGTGTCGAATCGCAGATTAACCAGGAAGTCTTCGATGCTGTCGTGAAGAAGAAGGTCGGATGATCAAGGCGTGTTAGTGAACAAGAAACAAAAACTCGAACTTACCTGGATCGGGAAAGAAAACCGACCGAAGCTGGAGCCGCGTATCCTGCTGGAAGACCGGGAGAAGTCCTGCCATGCGCCGCACCGTGTCACCGACCGCGACTTGTTCGATAACAGGCTCATCTTTGGCGACAATCTGCTTGCCCTCAGAGCACTTGAACAGGAGTTCGCCGGCAAGATCAAGTGCATCTTCATCGACCCGCCTTACAATACCGGTTCAGCATTCAGTCACTATGATGATGGAATTGAGCACTCAATATGGCTGTCGTTGATGCGAGATCGTCTAGAGATTATGCGGCAACTGCTGACCGATGACGGTTCGCTGTGGATTACCATCGATGACAATGAGGCACACTATCTCAAGGTGCTTTGCGATGAGATATTCGGACGAAGCAATTTCGTTGCCACTTGCGTTTGGGAAAAAGATAAGGGTGGCCGCGGTGATGCAGATATCTCACTTTCACACGATAACATCCTCGTGTTTTCAAAAACCCGAACCGTTTGGTCCAACTCACGGAATCTCTTATCGCGCACAGAAACTCAACTTGGGCGATTTAAGAATCCAGACAACGATCCACGTGGTGAATGGCGGCAGGGAGATGACGGTACGGCAAAAAGTGGAACTGAAAAACAGCGGTTTCCCGTAACGTTGCCCTCTGGCAGGGTAGTAACGCCGCCCCCTGGAAGGTACTGGGCTTTTTCGCCTCATACACTTGAACAAGCTCGTGCCGAAGGGCGGGCTTATTTCGGGGTTGATGGGGATCGATTGCCAATCATTAAGCGGTATTTAAGCGAAGTGCGTGAAGGTGTTGCGCCCCGCACATGGTGGTCGGCTGATGAGGTTGGCACCAATCAGCAGGCGAAACGCGATCACCTAAACAAGCTCTTGCCAGACATTGAACCGTTTGCTACGCCCAAACCCGAAGGACTGATTCAGCGAATACTTCATATTGCATCTAATCAAGGCGACTGGGTGCTTGACTCCTTTGCCGGTTCAGGCACCACCGGAGCTGTTGCACACAAAATGGGACGACGTTGGATCATGGTGGAGCTAGGCGAGCATTGTCACACGCACATCATCCCGCGGCTCAAGAAAGTCATTGGTGGTGAGGATAAGGGAGGCATCACTGAGTCCGTCGGCTGGAAAGGTGGCGGCGGGTTCCGTTACTACCACCTTGCGCCATCGTTACTGGAGAAGGACAAGTGGGGGAATTGGGTCATCAACAAGGCTTACAATCCCGCCATGCTTGCTCAAGCGGCCTGCAAGCTGGAGGGCTTTGTCTACGAGCCGAGTGATGCGGTCTATTGGCAGCAGGGCCATTCAACCGAACGAGACTTCATCTATGTCACGACTCAGAACATGAGCCATGATCAGTTGCAGGCACTCAGTGATGAAGTTGGCGAAGAGCGCTCGCTCTTGGTGATGTGTTCTGCCTTCAGAGGCAAGCCCGATAAGTACCCCAATCTCACGATCAAGAAGATCCCCAAGACCGTGCTTACCCGCTGCGAATGGGGCCATGACGATTACAGCCTGAAGATCGAGAATCTGCCCAAGGCTCCGATTCCGCCAGGTCAGATGGAGCTCCTTGGCGAAGAGGCGAAATCATGAATCGACATGTCAATGCCATAGCCGGACGCCTCAGTCTGCGGCCTCCGCAACGTGAGTCGCTGGCAATTCTCGACCGCGTCACGGAGATTGTGCCTCCCAAGAAGGGCGCGGACGTCGCAGCTGCACTAGCTGCTATCAAGAGTGAGTTCCCAACCGTCACCGACTTTGAGCGGGAGTTTCCCTCACTCTGCTTTGCTCTCGCAACCGGTGTCGGTAAGACGCGGCTCATGGGCGCTTTCATCAGCTTTCTGCATCTCGCACACGGCATCAACCACTTCTTTGTCCTGGCTCCAAACCTGACCATTTATAACAAGCTGATTGCCGACTTTACACCAAATACCCCGAAGTACGTCTTTACGGGAATCGCCGAGTTCGCGACCGAGCCGCCGACCATTATCACGGGGGATAATTACGAGGCCGGTGTCGCGGCTCGCCTCACCTCCTTGCCGGGTTTTGGGCAAGAGGTGCACATCAACATCTTCAATATCTCCAAGATCAACTCGGAAGTTCGCGGCGGGAAAGCGCCACGGATTAAGCGCCTGTCTGAATACATCGGCCAGAGCTATTTTGAGTATTTGGCAGGCCTTGATGATCTTGTCTTGCTCATGGACGAATCCCACCGCTACCGGGCGTCAGCCGGTGTGCGGGCCATCAACGAACTGAAACCTGTGCTCGGGCTGGAACTCACAGCTACGCCGTTCGTGGAGTCCACCCAAGGCCCGGTGCCGTTCAAGAACGTGATCTATGACTATTCGTTGGCCAAGGCGATGGCTGATGGCTTTGTCAAAGAGCCGGCAGTCGTCACGCAGAAGAATTTCAACCCTAGCCAGTTCAATGCTGCTCAACTGGAGCAGATCAAGCTGGAAGATGGGGTGCGCCTTCACGAGAATACCAAGGTGGAGCTGGAAACCTACGCAAGGCAGACAGGGCAACGAGTGGTGAAGCCCTTCATGCTGATTATCGCCCGCGAGACGACGCACGCGGGACAGCTGATGAAACTGATTCAGTCACCCGAGTTTTTTGAAGGCCGATACAGGGACAAGGTGATTCAGGTGGACTCCAGCAAGACGGGCGCGGAAGAAGACGAGATGGTTCAACGTCTTCTTGCCGTCGAAAGCCCAGATGAACCGACCGAGATTGTGATTCACGTGAACATGCTGAAGGAAGGTTGGGACGTGACGAATCTCTATACGATTGTCCCGCTTCGCGCAGCCAACGCGCGAACCCTCATTGAGCAATCCATCGGACGCGGTCTCCGGCTTCCCTATGGCAAGCGAACTGGGGTGAGCACCGTAGATCGCCTGAACATTGTGGCACATGACCGTTTCCAAGAAATCATCGATGAGGCCAACAAACCCGACTCCATGATTCGACTGACGCAGGTGATTCTCGATCCGGCGACTGATCTTCAAAAGATGCGAACGGTGGTCGCTCAATCAAAGATCGAGGAACAGTTGCACGGAGCCTCCCTGACTGGTCCTGCTGATGGGCCGCCGCAAACTACTCCCATTTTTGCGGGAGAAGCGGAGCGAGGGATTGCACAGGCGACGTACAAGATCATTCAGAAATACGAGAACCTGCCTTCCTCGAATGACCTCTTAAAGCCTGAGATTCAGGCAAAGATTGTCGAAGAAGTAAAACAGTCCATAACTCCAAGTCAGCAGGCCCTACCTGGCATGGCCACTGTCCCCAGTATTGCAGCGGTTGTCGCCAAGACGGCTCAACTTGTCGTGCAGCAGTCGATCGATATTCCAAGAATTCTTGTCGTGCCGAAGGGTGAGGTCACCACCGGGTTTCATTCTTTTACCTTGGATTGCGCGAACATCCACTACCAACCGGTCGAACGGGACCTGCTGATCCAAATTCTTCGCACTCACGAACAGGAAACGTTGAGTTGTGGTGCGCGGATGCAGCCTGAGCAACGGCTCGAAGATTACTTGGTCCGTGGACTCGTTGATCTTGATGACATCAGCTACGACGAACACTCCGACCTGCTGTATGACCTCGCCGGCCAACTGGTCAGACACCTTCGCTCATATCTCTCCGAAGAGGAGGCTAGAAATGTCCTCATCTACCATCAGAAGCAGCTGGCAGCGTTCGTCCATGCACAAATGCAGGCGCATCAGTGGGAGAAGGCCACAGGTTACGATGTGGTGGTCAGTAAAGGGTTCACGGATCTGAAGCCCAGCGCCTATACGGCGAGAGACGGTGAGCCGATCCAGGACTTTCGTCAAACCGTCGAGGATCGGAGCCGGATCGGACAGATGCTCTTTGGTGGATTTCAGCGAGGCCTGTATTCCGTGCAAAAGTTTGACTCCGATACCGAGCGGCGGCTGGCCATTATTCTAGACCGAAACGCACAGAAATGGTTCCGACCGTCCTCTGGGCAATTCCAGATTTCCTATAAGCAGGGAGTCTCGGAGCATGACTATCAGCCTGATTTTGTAGCCGAAACAGCAGACTGCATCTATATGCTCGAACCCAAAGCCAAGAACGAGATGACCACACCCGAGGTTCTCGCCAAGAAAGATGCGGCTATCATCTGGTGCACCCGCGCCACGACCCACGCCCTCAGTAACGGCGGCAAACCATGGAAATACGTGCTCATCCCCCACGACATGGTCGATCAGAACATGACGCTGGCGGGATTGGTGAAGCAGTTTGCGACCGAGTGAGAGTTTCTTATGGATTTAATTTTTCGCCTCCTGTGCCGGCAATAGGCTTGACTCAGCCTTGTGCTTCTTGTGGGGAACAGGTTCCTTACCTGCTTTCGATCTAACGATGGATCGTCTCTCCAATCTATGTAAACGCAGTACCTGGTGGGGTTTGCCTCTATCGTCCATGGAAAGCCTCCGTTCCCTACCGTTTGTGATACCTTTTCAGAAGATCAGAAATAGTCTCTTCCAATAATTACTACCCAGTCTGGTTTTGCTCTGTGGCGAGAATGCGAAAGAGTCGGTTCGTGTTCGGGTCAGAGTGTCCGCCAAGCAATTGCGTACCCGTCCTCTGGGGCGGGACGCGCGAAGCGCGTAGCGGACTAGCTGAGCTCCGTCCTGTTCGTGTGCCGTCCGAGCTTGTTGCGCCATCTCTCACCCTCCGACAGCGGAAAGTCGAATAGTAGAAACTGAGACCGGAGTTTTCGGAGACTCCGGTCTCGCGCTCCCGTTAGCCCTGGATGGTCAAGAGGGCTACGCGTACATTGGTGCCAGCTTCCTGAAAGCTGCCCTCTGGTAAAATCTCCCAGGTCTCGGCAATCGGCTTCAGTTGCTCTTGCTGCCGGGGGCCGTTGGCGCAGAGGGCTACCAGTTTGCCGCCAGGCTTCAAGAAGTGTCGTGCGTGTAGAATGTGTTTCACATCGTCGGCAGACCCAAAAGGCGGATTCATCAGGATACGGTCGAACGTACCCAGCTCGCCGGTACAGGTAAGAAAGTCTCCCAGCCGAATATCAACGGAACCGTCATCCCATCGGCGGCGAAGTTGGGTCACTAACGCCGCATTGATTTCAACCGCGACGATCTCTCCCGGCACGTCGGCCATCGCCTCAATAAGATGCCCGGTGCCTGCTTCAGGCTCTAGGCGTCGTTGTCCTGGTTGAAGGTCGGCCTTCTCGACCATCTGCGCGACAATCGCGGGCGGGGTCGGGAAGAGTTGCGGGGCTGAAACGGTCTGAACCCCGGCCTTCAGGCTGTCCTTCATGGCGTCATAGACGGTTGGCGCGGGCGGCTGATGCTGCCGGATAGTTGGCGCGGTGCCCTCGCGTTCTGGCAAGGCTGGCGGGGTAGCCTTCGCGGGTGGGTCTTTCCGGGGCGCGTCGGTCACGTAAACCGGAACGCTGCTCCATGCGTCCTTGCCTCGCGTCTGCTGGACTCGGTGCGCTCCGTGCGTGTCCGTGGCTTTAATGACTCCCGTTTTCGGAGAGTCTGAATACATGCGCCAACGGTCGGCCTTCATTTCCTCTTTCGTCATGTGCGTGAACCCTTCGCCTGGGTAGTTGCACAGCGGGGGCAATTTGGTTGCCGCCTTCACTTTCTCGGTATCTCCGGCTTGGGGTAGCTTGTATTCTTTGATCTCGTCGAAGGGGATCGTTCCGGCAAAGTGTCCAATAACGGATACGCTGCCCGCGTTGACTTTCGTAATAATGAACCATTTCCCACGGCGGAGAATCTGTCCTCCGATCTCGAATTTCTGACGATCGGAGACGAGCCCCCCGGCCTCCGCAAGCATCGCCGTTTCATACTCAAGCCGGTTGGCATAGTGGGTCAACCAACGATCGCAACGGGCAATAATGCCAGGGTAGAGTGTCTTCGCGGCCTCGAGTACGTCTTCCAGGGTCCGCGGGGCGTAGAGTGTCGGGCTCGATCCGGTCAAGGCATCATAGGCCGTTGGTGTGTATTGCCAGTCTGGCCGGTCGCCGTCTTTTCGCGGGAGATGGAAGGAGGAATCATTCGCAACGGCGAGGGCTTGCTCATGGGTTAAGCCTTCAGGGCTCCACAACTTCAAGAATTTTTCGGCTTCGTCCTTCGTGCGTTGCGTCTTGCGCTGGTCCGCTTCAATCCCTTTGATTCGTCGCGCGCGGACTGCGGGAAGTTCCTTGTATTTAGCATGGTGAATCGCGCCAGCGGCGCGGCTTTTCCAGTATTGCGACGTTTCCCACATATCTACGGCTTTTCTCATACCGTTCTCAATGCGTGTGGCGTCTCGGCGGGCGTGGCGCTCGCTGTGATGGCCGATCAGGATAGGCTGACCGAGCGGGATATTGTCGGCAATGGCTGCGACCGCCTTCCGTGCTCGCTCGGCGTCCTTGGCGCGGTTCTCCTGATAGCCTTCAAAGCGTTCGGCGCGTTCCTCCGCTCGATCAACGAGGCTCGCGTCCTCGTCGTCGATCTCCCCGGCTAACTCGATGAGCAAGTCCTCGCGCTCTGGTGTCCACATGGGCGCCACAAAGAGGCGTTGTTTCGGTGCCCAGATAAAGCCAGCGGCTTTCACACGGGCATAGGTTTCGTTATCGAGTCGGGAAACGCTGTAGAGCCTCAATTTATTGTCATCAGGGGAATAGGTGGCGGTCATCATGTGCGTGTCTCCTCCTTGGTTGTCTGAATGTTGCGTGGTGGTCATGGTGTCCTTTCTGTTGGCTCCTCTCACGAGGAGTTAGAGCACTCCGTTATCTGCGAACGAGTAGTACCGATCCGCGTCTCCAATCACGAGATGGTCAAGAATTGAAATGCCCATCAGCTCCCCACATTCCCGCAGACGTTTCGTCAAGAGACGATCCTCTTGACTGGGCGTTGGGTCGCCGGAGGGGTGGTTATGGGCAATGATCATGGCAGCGGCATTGCAGAGCACAGCGGCCTTGAAGACTTCCCGTGGATGGACAAGGGATAAGGAAAGGGTCCCGACTGAGATTGAATGCACCGCGTTAATTTTGTGTTTGGCATCGAGAATCACTGCAAGCATTTCTTCGCGGTCATTGTCTCCAATGATGGACCGGCAGAGCGCGGCGGCGCTGTGCGAATCAGAGAGTGTGCGGCGGTCCGTCGTGATAGAGCCGTCTCGGATCATGCTGAGTTTTACGACTGGGATTCGGTAGTTCATGGCGTCCTTTCTGTTGGCTCCTCTCACACGGCTAGGAGTGGAGAGCAGAGCGTGGTGAGCGGTGTAGGCGAAGTGCCCTCTATTAAAAAAACACTCAAAAGCGACCCCCCCACCACACACAGGGGGTTGCGAGAATCTTGGTTGCGGTGGCTGTGAGTCCTGCGAGCGCCTGACTGCTAAGGCAAAGCTTGCTCCGCTCACAGAACCCGCACCCACGGGCTTATCCGATGACGAGGTGTAGGTGATGGATGGTGCGAAGAGAGAGACAGACGCGGCTCGTGTGGGCAACCGGCCTCCTCGGAAGGTGTCCCGTTGTCCACAAGCCCCGCGCGGAGAGATGAAGAAGCCCGTGGATGTGTGGACGGCTCGGAACCCGCCCACAGATCCACCGGCACGGCGGCGGTTTTTTCCTCTCTCTCTATGTGTTTCGGAAATCGCTAGATCGAGGGGCCTGAGCTACGGAGCGTCGGTATGAATTCTGAGGGAGGGGGGGAACAGATTAAACCCGATGGGACACGATCGTTCTGCCGCAGTTTGGCCACAAGTCGCACGCCTCAGGAGGTTGGCTCTGAAACAGAGGGGAAGTTACCATTCTGAAAAGCTGCCGATTATTTGAGTCGGTGTCCACAAAACCTGCACACATGTCGTCCCGTAAATTCTCGAACTCATGTGACCAAGAACTCGACTTCCACCGCCCCTAAATCAGATATTAAAAAATTATCTGGTGATAAACGTATTGCTGCTCAACACTTCTGCGGGGCATGCTGGCTGTGCTTTGGATAACGCGAGCAAGTTATGATTGAGCCACAAAAGTCGAACTAGGATCTTTGGCCTGTTTCGGCGTAAAATTATAGAATTAGATCGGCCTAAATCTGGAAAACCAAGAAATTGTCCGGAGCACGCAACCTACACAAATCGCTCAAGTCTGAGATTCTTGGCACAAGTACCGCTTCGGGGGCTGAACTTGCTCTGGTTAAACTCGCATGGGGCAAGGAGGATGTGGCGTTCACCCTTCACGTGGTCCCGAACACTTTTTCAACCTACGGCATTCAGATTCCCGACCTACTCAGCTACTCAGGTTTCTCGCGGCAGCCGTGCTCTTTCTTAACACGCGAGTGCTATGTCAAAGAGGTCAATGCAGATGTTAATTTGAATGCCTTTGGAAAAGCACTTGGAGAGGCCTATCAGCAACTGTCTCAAGCGCAGCGTCACCTGGAGCGTTGCGGATTTATACTCGATCAGCCCGAGGGTTGGGGCTACTTTTTTGGGCAGCAATCGGGTGGTCGTTCACGCAGCGACTATTATGGCGATGGGCATATTTCAGCCATACCCCCACAAGTAATGAAAACGGCTGAGGACGACGTATTTCACTTTGTCTTTACTTGGATCAAGAACAGCGAATCTGAAAAAGGCTGGACCATCCATTATCGCCCGAAGCACTCACCCTTGTCTGTTGAACTACAGGGCGTATTCCATTTCTTGGGAATCGACGAGTTTCGGGAATGCCCTCAGTTTGAGTTCGAGTCGTGTTCTTGGCGGCACATCGAGTTTCGCGAAGGCGGCGATCACATATTTGAAAACGGAAATGCAAGCGTTGCTCACGGCTGGTTCGACTCTCATCAATTAAATTTTTCCCCTGGTATCAAAGCACTCCTTACCGCACAAGCGACGATGGAAGAAGTGGGCATGGGCTTCCTGCCCTCCTTTGCGCAGCCAGAGATGCGGCGAACGCAGGAGATCACTCGACATATCACCTCACCAAGCACCATGGCTCCTAAGCCAGCGTCCAGCCCAATGTTTGACGTTGCAATTTCATTCGCGGGTACCGAAAGGAAACTTGCTCAGGAGTTGGCAACAAGGGTCAAGACGGCGGGTTTCCAGGTTTTTTACGATGAGTTTTTCCCGGAGGAACTCTGGGGTAAGAACCTCGGAGAGTTCTTCCATGAGATTTACAGTAAACGCTCCAGATTTTGCGTAATCTTCGTCTCAGCCGAGTACTTAGAGAGAGAATGGACAGTTCATGAGCGGAGAAGTGCCCAAGAGCGTATGTTGAAAGATAAGGGCAATGAGTACATTCTTCCCATCAAAGTAGATGATGTGGAGTTACCCGGCATCCCTTCGACTATTGGTTATCTGCCGATAAGCACCGGCATCGATAAAATTGCCGATGCCCTTATTAGTAAACTTAAGAATAAACGATGAAGGGGTCAGCTCAACTAGATAGCTGACCTGGCGTGTGCGGCTGATTTCGAGCGTAAAACCTGAACAACTATGTCAGACCTTCCCCAATCACCAGACGACAAGGCCATAATCGAGAGACTGCGCTCCGAGCTAGCGAAGTCAGAACCAACTCGACACAAACGCATTCTTGAAAAGTTTGTTCTGGCAGCTCTTGGTAGCATTCCATGGATTGGCGGCTTTCTTAGCGCCGCTGCAACCTACAAAACTGAAGAAGGATCACTGAAACAAGACTCACTACAAACTCAGTGGCTAGAGGAACATCAACAGAAAATAGGCCTGCTTCGAGAGGCTTTGGAAGAGATACGTCAGCGCTTTGAAAAACTTGGAGCTAGTATTGAAGACCGGATACAAAGCGAAGCGTACCTGGCGCTCGTTCGAAAGAGCTTTCGCGCATGGGACGAGGCGGACACCAAGGAGAAGCGTCGGTACATTGCAAACTTAGTCACAAACTCAGCTGGTACGCGCGTGTGCTCCGATGATGTTGTTCGACTATTCTTAGATTGGCTAGAGCTTTACCACGAAATCCATTTTGCGGTAATCCGTGAGATCTTTGAGAACCCGGGTTCCACGCGGTTTGGAATTTGGTCAGACCTTTACGGAGATACTCCTCGCGAGGATTCTGCAGAGGCTGACTTGTTTAAACTCCTGATTAGAGACCTGAGCACAGGTGGAGTGATCAGACAAGAGCGTGATGTAAATCAATTAGGCCAATTCGTTAGGAAGACACCACAGCGCGCTCGTCGTGGGACAGCACCTACGACAATAGAATCTGCTTTCGAGGATTCAAAGCCGTATGTTCTCACCGAACTCGGCAAGCAATTTGTCCACTATACAATGAGTGAAGTTGTAAGCCGCATTGATGGCCCAAATGTGCGCCCTAGCTGAAACCGGTCTAGCAATTGCTCGCAGCGGTTACCTGTCTCCGCCAGGTCGTAAATGGTCGTATAGCAGAGCTATTTTCTGCTCCTTCGCTATCACTCAATCTCACTCAACAGATTTACTTCCAAAGAATGAAGATAATTACTTCAACGGACAAATCTCGATTCTATTAGGCTACACGGCGTGTCGGTTTGGCCTTGATCACCCCATTCAAGTTGATCCTCTGATAGCGGTCGGTCGTGAACTTCGGGTTTGGGTCGAGGACTGCCATCGGCCAGGTGCGGAAGTTCAGTGCCGAGATCGCACCGCCATAAAGCGGTCCTCAGCCCTGTCGCATTAACAGCGTGCGCCTAAGCTGCGGCGCGCTGAAGAAGAAGAAAAAAACAGTCATTCCTTAGTTTACGCGCGCCGTCAGCTTCAGGCGC
>ERZ1292630.1934-Hain-H41-02um-R3-1934-length-19666-cov-24_pt1 | contig 19666 bp, 24 predicted proteins | sample MGYA00564408_ERZ1292630 | MGnify/ENA primary metagenome ERZ1292630 (study PRJEB36523, sample SAMEA6512641) | groundwater metagenome | collected 2019-01-08 | study: AquaDiva: Metagenomics assemblies of 32 groundwater samples
ATTCTGTGGCGAGTTCGTCGAGTCGCGCTTGGCGGCGTCCCACCGCGACAATGTGCATATGGCTGGAGGCCAGCTGGCGGGCCAGTTCGCGTCCAATACCTGACGTGGCTCCGGTAATCAGCGCCCATGGTCCGTATTTCTCTTGCAGCAATGTGTCCATCTGTTTCGACCTCCTCCTGTGTCATGCTTTCGAATTCATGAATACAGCCACCTACCAGCCGCTCGATCCAGCGATTCCCTTCTTCCTGACATCCTGCCAACACGCATAACTAATGGACCGATCGGTCCGTATAAAGGCAAAAAATATTACTCCACGGCCTTGAGGATCAACGGAACCATGGATCGCGCCGCTCGTTTATCCAAGCCCGCTTTGATGAGGGTCCTCAAACCGGTCATAGCGCTCACCAGATAACCAGCCAGCGCATTGAGATCGGCATGACGCGACACATCCCCTTCCACCTGAGCCCGCTTGAGCGCCGCTTTAAATACCTCGCCAAGACCGCGCAATCCCTGAGCCACTGGCTTCGCAAAAACCGTATCCCGCTGACCCAACTCGCTGGCTGAATTCCCCACGAGACAACCCTTTTCGCCCTCCGGCTGCTGCGCCGTATCAGCAACGGCCTGAAAGACCGCTTCGATGAAACGTCGCCCGGACTCGGCTTCCCTCAAACCATGGTTCAGTTCTGAAGTGAATCGTTCCTGATAACGAGTCAAACACCGTGTGAATAACTGGTGTTTGCCGCCGAAGCTCTGATAGAGGCTGCTCTTGGAGAGTTTCATCGCAGCGAGCAAGTCACTCATCGACGTCGCCTCATAGCCTTTGCACCAGAACACTTCTACGGCGGCATCCAGCGCCTTTTCCGGATCAAATTCGATAGGGCGGCCAAGCGTCATGGCAACCATCATATGGACCGACCGGTCCACATGTCAAGTCCGTCACCTGATGGTGGCCCCACCTGCCGACGATGACTGTCAGATCCTTCCATGCGTGCCTCGAACAATCCCGATCGAGCGGTAGCGCACCCTCACGAAGATGGTCAGCCCCAACTTGCCTCCCCTTGAGCCCCACAATCGTCCGCACTTCGATGATGAGCCGCGCGCGGTCAGAAATGGCCCAGAAGATCTATTACATTCCTAACTCTCTTTCGGCATCGGTCCGATCAATGGCCGATAAGGAATGCGGTGCGGGAGTATTCCGCCGTCGGAAGCGTGGTAGTGCTGCAATGCATCCGGCAACCAGCCTTCGATCTGATTGATACGTGTCAGATCGGAAGGATGCGTGGAGAGAAACTCGGGAATGGCATGTTGGGAGCGGAAGCAGAGTTTCCCGATCATCTGTTTAGGACAGCCGCTCATGCGTTCCCAGAACGGCACCGCTTCGCGCGGGTCATATCCGGCTTGCGCCATCAACCGCAGGCCGATGTAATCCGCTTCCGACTCCTGCTTCCGATTGAACGGCAAAGACACATTGACGCCGTAGGCGCCCAATAAACCCTGGATAGCGCCTCCTCCTGCCTGCCCAGCCGCCGCGGCGCCGATCGCGCCCAGTTGGGCGATTTGATCGATGATGCTCCGGCTCATCCGCTCGACTCCATGACGCTGCAGCGCATGCGCCACTTCATGGCCGATCACCGTCGCCAACCCCGCTTCGCTTTTCGTCACCTTGAGCAGCCCGGTAAACACCGCGACTTTCCCGCCGGGCAGCGCAAAGGCGTTGATCGTCTTGTCGTCGTCAATCACGGCGAATTCCCACTGATACTGAGGTTTGTTCGAGGCCCTGGCGATCCGCTGCCCGACCCGTTGGACCATCTCATTGATCTCATCGTTGTCACTCAACCGCGCTTGCCGCAACACCTCCCGATAGGCGCTGAGTCCGAATTCCAGTTCCTTCTCTTCCGAGAAGAAAATGAGCTGGTCGCGCGCCGTGCCGGGAGCGCGGTAGCACGCGGCGAGGCTTCCTATGACGCTCAGCGACATGACGATGCGCCATGCCGCTGTCGCGCCAAGAGACAGGAGTGTCCTGCGAGCGACCGGTCTGGAACCGTATAGAGGTAGCTGCTCACTCATGCGTCTACTTCGCAGCCGCCACGAGCAAAAAAGAGGCCCCGGTGAATGTCGCCGATGCTGACCATGCCGACCAGCTTTCCATGATCCGCAACTGGAAGACGGCGGAAGTTTTTCAACCCCATGTACGAAGCCGCCTCGAGGATGGGCGTCTCCGGTGAGACCGTCAGCGGATTGCGCACCATGATCTCCTCGGCCTTCTTTTCCAAGACTTCGGGATAGTGCCCTCCATGTCCAGGAAGGCCCTGCTGTGCACGCTACCGTGCATATAGTCGCCGTAGTTGAGATACATCGGCAGCATCACCGCGGAGCGCACGATCCTAAGCAATTCATGGCTCGCGTTCACGATCGGAATGGCCCCGCAATGCCGGCTCAGCATTTTCACGACGACGTCCCTTACCGTATCCATCGGTTGACCTGTCACGACGCCCGTGGACATCACATCATGGATTTGCATGAGAGCCCCCTTTCGTTTCGGTCATGTAGCAGGGATGCGTGCTTTTGTTTCCGATAACCGCGCAGCCCTGATGCTGTCCTCTGGCCGGCACAGTCCGATGGTCAAGGTGGTACTGCGCCTGGCAGTGTCCGCAGCGCACAACCCAGAGGCAGCCGTCAGGATAATAATCGCACTGAAGCTTCGGCATCAGTTCGTGGGCTTGGCAGGTCGGGCAAGGGAGTTGATGAAGCTGAATACGTAAGGCCATCACTGGGTCGTCGAGGATTGTCATGGCATCACTCCTTCTCGATCGGTTCAGTACGTGCCGACGACGCATAACCGTATCGATGATCACTTTGACCTACATCGCCACAAGCCGTTGCATGCGAGGGCTCCTGAAAGTCATCGGCTCGACCGCGTCAGTCGAGCGCGATCGGTTCTCAAGAATCACCGTATCGACAAGATTCCCACAAAGGAGACAGCGATACCCGTCGACACACAGATCGCTGCTCATCCCCTGAAAATCATAAATCCGCTCGCGCACCATCAGGCCATTGCATCGATCGCACGTCATGGCGCACCTCCTTGTGAGTGATAGGTGTGATCGCATCCTGCGCACGATCCTACGTGCGGCCTCGCCAATATTCTGTAAGGCATCCCACAAGTTTACGAAAAAATGAAGTCGGGCAATGTAAGCCAGACTACAGATGCACCAAGCCTATCGACGGTAGAGTGCAAGATCATCGCGGCATGAGGCTGCCTCCGCCACACACATGAGGTGGAGATGTTTATCATCATTTATCTATTTGTCTCTTGAAAGGAGTGCACTATGTCGAAAGTCGCCATTGTGATTTTGGCCGATACGGAGACTCACGAAAGCCTCGGGCGCGTGGTGAACGCGTTGGAAGCCGTCAAGGAGTTCAAGGACGGCCATGACGACGTTCAGCTTATCTTCGACGGCGCCGGGCCCAAGTGGATCCCTGAGCTGGAAAAGCCCGATCACAAGCTGCATGGGCTGTATGTCGCGGTGAAAGATCGGATCTCAGGCGCGTGCGAGTTCTGTGCGGGGGCCTTCGGCGTGAAAGACCAGGTGGTTGCCTGCGGTGTGAAGCTGGCAGGAGAGTACGACGGACATCCGAGCTTCAAAAAGCTCGTGTCGCAGGGATATCAGGTCATCACGTTCTAATCTGGTGGAGCAACGGACACCCGGCTGGTGGGATCAAGCCAGCCGGGTGTCCGTCCGTGCACAGGATCACGCTGCCTGTTTGGCACGGGACAACTGTCGCCGCTGGAAGCGGCTCTGATCGATGTGAAGACGGGAGCGGTCCTCCTCCATGGGGAGGCCAAAGCACGGCGACGCGTGCTTACCCAATAGCTCCTGGCCTCGATCAGTGTTAGGGGACAATGCCTTGAGAAATCCGTTGAAATTCTTCGTTGAACTGGTGCGCCAGCCGGTATGGATACCCATCTGGGTGTTGTTCCTGATGATCGTTCATATTGCGAGTGTCGGTTTCTGGCATGAACCGGTCGCGCGATTGATCGTTGTGAGCTTTCTGATGAGCGCGATGCTGATGATGGGCCTCTATGCGCGATTTGGCTTTGAAAAGATTCTTGGATTAGGTCACCTTCCTTGGATTCCAATGCTCGTGTACCTGTTGATGCAGATTCCTACCGCTGAGCCCGCATTCAAACGCTACTTGCTTGTGCTGTCTGTCTCAATCGCGACCTCTCTGGTGTTCGATACGATTGATGTCTGGAAATACTTCAAGAACCAAGGGCGCCTCTAACAAGCAATTTGAGCGGACGCGCCGACCGTTGAGCGATCTTTCGACGCCCAGCTTGATCTTGAGAAAGTCGAAATACTCGTCGTACTTGTGCGGGATTTGATCCAGCTCTACGCCCATCTGTCTGGAGAGACTCTGCCGCTCACGGTCAGGCAGAGCCGCGTGATTGAATTCCGTACTGTCCTATTCGATCCGATTAGCCGTCGAAAGAAGCCCAATCTTTTGGTCACTGACGTGACGTCGCTCGCGCATCCAGCAGAGCCGTCACCTGATGTCCGGCCTTGACCATCCTCCACGCCACAAGGCATAGAGGACGGGGATTACCAGCAGCGTGAGGATCGTGGAACTCACCATACCCCCAATCATGGGTGCGGCAATCCGTTTCATGACGTCGGCGCCGGTGCCGGTGGTCCACATGATGGGGAGCAAGCCGCCCATGATCGCCGCGACCGTCATCATCTTGGGCCGCACCCGCTGGACCGCGCCCTCCATGATGGCCTCGCGCAGGTCGTGAACGGTCGCCATGCGGCCTTCGCGCACTCGCCGCTCATACGCTTCGTCGAGATAGACGAGCATCACCACGCCCGTCTCTGCCGCCACGCCGGCCAGGGCGATGATCCCCACCCAGACCGCCACGCTCAAGTTATAGCCCAGATAGTCGAGATACCAGATGGCCCCGATCGCGGCGAAGGGGACGGATAGCAGCACGATCAGCGCTTTCGCGAGGGATCGGAAATTGAGGTACAGGAGCAAGAGGATCAAAGCAAGTGTCACAGGAACTACGAGCTTCAACCGCTCTTCGGCCCGCACCAGATGCTCGTATTGACCGGTCCAGACCAGCCGGTACCCAGGGGGTACTGTCACCCGGTCTCGGACCGCGCGTTGCGCATCGTGGACATAACCGCGCAGGTCGCGCCCACTGACCGCAACCGACACCAGCCCGGCCAGCGCCCCCGCCTCATCCGCGATCGACGTCGGCCCTTGCGTGATCACCGTCTCCGCGATCTGTCCGAGTGGGATCTGCGCACCGCTTGGCGTGGGGATCAGCACCCGCTTGAGCCGGTCGGGATCATCGCGCAGTTCGCGCTGGTAGCGCACATTGACCGGATACCGCTCCCGCCCTTCGACCGTGGTTGTTACGGTCTCGCCGCCGATGGCCGAGGTGATCACCGCTTGCACGTCTCCCACCGTCAGGCCGTAGCGAGCCGCCTCACGCCGGTTGACAATCAAATCCAGGTAATACCCTTCGTTGAGCCGTTCAGCAAATGCGCTTTTCGTGCCTGGCACGTTTGCCAAGGCTTGCTCGATCTCCAAGCCGATTTTCTCAATGGTCTTCAGATCCGGCCCTAGGACTTTGATGCCGACTGGACTTCGGACACCGGTCGTGATCATTTCGGTGCGAGTCTGGATCGGCATCCACCAGATGTTCGGGAAGCCTGGGATGCGCAGCTTGGCATCCATCTCATCCAATAACCGGTCCCAGGTCATGCCAGGCCGCCATTGCGCTTCCGGTTTGAGGGTGACCGTGATCTCGGCCATTCCGACAAAGGCCGGATCGGTGGCCGTCGGGGCCTTCCCCATTTTGCCGAACACTCGTTCCACTTCCGGGAAGGTCGTGAGCAACTGATCCTGTATCTGTAGTACCTTGGCCGATTCAGGAATCGAGAGGCCGGGGACGGTGGTCGGCATGTAGAGGATGGTCCCCTCGTTCAACGGCGGCATGAATTCTGCGCCGAGGCGGGAAAAGATCGGCACCGTGAATCCCACGACCACCACCGCCAGTCCGAGCGTCAGCCACCGGACGCGCAACGCGCCGGAGAGGATGGGTCGATACAGCGCGACCAACAGCCGATTCAGTGGGTTCTTAGTTTCTGCCTGGATACGCCCCCGAATAAGGAGGACCATCAATACAGGAGCCAAGGTCACCGACAGCGCGGTGGCAGAGAGCATCGCAAAGGTCTTGGTGTACGCCAACGGCGTAAACAGCCGCCCTTCTTGCGCTTCGAGGGCAAAGATCGGCAGGAACGACACGGCGATCACCAGCAGCGAGAAGAACAAGGGACGGCCGACTTCTTGGGCCGCTGCGATGATGGTCTCAATCCTGTCCGAATGGGGACTCTGCTCCAACCGTTTGTGCGCGTTCTCCACCATCACAATGGCGGCATCGACCATTGCGCCGATGGCAATGGCAATCCCACCGAGCGACATGATGCTGGACGTGATGCCCAGGTACGCCATCGGAATGAAGGCGAGCAGTACGGCCACGGGCAGAATGAGGATGGCCACCAAAGCACTGCGTAGATGGAACAGAAACAGTACGGCAACCAGGCTAACGATGACACTTTCTTCCACCAGCTTCTCGCGGAGTACGGCGATGGCCCGATGAATAAGGTCAGACCGGTCATAGGTGGGCACGATGTGGACGCCCTTCGGCAGGGCTGGTGTGATCTCGGCCAGCCTTGCTTTGATTCGTTCGATCACGGCGAGCGCGTGCTCGCCGGCCCGCATGATCACGATGCCGCCCACGGTCTGGCCCTTGCCGTCCAACTCAGCAATGCCCCGACGCTGATCCGGTCCGATGTGGACATGGGCAATATCCCGGATCAAGATCGGCGTGCCACGACCATCCGTCCCGACGGGGATCAGCTCAATATCCTCAACCGAGCGCAGGTAGCCTCTCCCTCGAATCACATATTCAGTGCCGGCCATTTCTAAGACCCGGCCGCTCACCTCCGCATTGCTGTTCCGGACCGCGTCGATGATGGTCTTGATCGGTAACCGGTAAGCGGCCAACGTGTTCGGGTCCACTTCGATTTGATACTGCTTGACGAACCCGCCGACCGCCGACACTTCTGCCACGCCGGGCACACTTTCTAGTTGGTAGCGCAGGTACCAATCCTGAAGGCTGCGGAGCTGCGCCAGGTCGTGTGCGCCAGACTCATCGACCAATGCATACTGATACACCCACCCGACGCCGGTCGCGTCAGGACCTAGAGTCGGTGCGACTCCGGAGGGCAACTTCCCGGTCAACTTCTGCATGTATTCCAGCACACGACTCCTGGCCCAGTACAAATCCGTCCGGTCTTCGAAGATCACATACACATAGGAGACCCCGTATTCTGAGACCCCCCGGACTCGTTTGACTCTCGGCCCGGCGAGCAGGGACGTGACAATTGGGTATGTGACCTGGTCTTCAATCAACATGGGGCTGCGCCCCTGCCACTCGGTGTAGATGATCACCTGGACATCAGACAGGTCAGGAATCGCATCCAGCGGAACCTGAAATCCCGCCCACAGGCCCCCGGTTGCCAAGAGCACCACACAGAGGATGACCAGGATTGAATTGCGGGCGCTTCCTTCAATGAGTCGCGCGATCATGATGGATTACATGCCTCCCCCGGCGACCGAGAACTGAAACTTTTCGGCAATGGGCGGTCGCCCTGGTACCGTCATGTTGACCGTCACCAACCAGGTGCCGCCCATGCCGAACCGCACCGTACCTTCGTAGAGCCCATCCTGGGTGTGGCGAGCCGTCACCTTGGAATCGGTCATGCCCGGCATCGGCATCGTATAGACGAACACAACTTGCGCATCGGTCACTGGCTTGCCGGCCTGATCTGTGAGCGTGAGCTTGAGCAGCACGTTACCGGCCTTGGGGTGTTCCGGCACCGTCGTGAGGGAGAGCGTGAGTCCGTTCATCTGACGGGTCTCAGCTCCTGTCATTTCTTTCTTGTTCCCCATCTCCATGCCCGGCATGCCCTCCACGCCTCCCTTTCCCATGTCCATCCCTTCCATGCCTTCCATCTTGCCCTCGTGCGCGCCACGCATCTGCCAATCGCCCATGCCGATCCGGCCCATCATGGCCTGCATGCTCGACGCTGAGGCCAACTTGCTCTCCGCATCCAACAGGAAATTGGCCGAGGTCACGATGCGATCTCCTTCTGTGAGTCCTTCCAGCACTTCCACGTCATTCTGGCTTCGCCGTCCCAGCTTGACTGAAGCCGGCTCATAACGGCCTTGCCCCCGATCCAAAAAAACGAGTTGACGAAGTCCGGTCTCCAGCACCGCTTCCTTGGGTATGACTAACGTGTGGACCGCATCCGTTTGCACGGTCACGTTCCCATACATGCCCGGCTTCAGCTTCAGTCCTGGATTCGGCAATTCCAACCGTACCCGCACGGTGCGGGCCTCGGTATTCAGCGTGGGGTAGACGTACGAGACCGTGCCCCGAAACGTTTCTCCTGGATACGCGGCGAATGTGACTGAGACCGGTTGGTTGAATGTCACCGCCGCGACCTCGGACTCATAGATGTCCGCAGAGATCCAAACCGTGGAGAGATCCGCCACCTCATAGAGTGTCGTGCCTGGCTCCACATATTTTCCTGGCAAGGCCTCGCGCTTCAGGACGATCCCGGAGGACGGGGCATAGACCGTAAGCACCGGCTCCGCTGTACCTCGACGTTCCAGCGTGGCAATTTGCGCATCGGTCACGTCCCACAATCGCAGGCGCTCCCGCGTACTGGCCACGAGGGACGCCGCGTTGGCTTTGACTTCAGCGAGCGGACTGGTAGCCAGTTGGCCCTGCGTTTTCACGGCGAGGAGATACTCGTCCTGCGTGGCCAGGAGGTCCGGTGAGTAGAGGGTGAAGAGGGGGTCGCCTTTGCGTACGGGGCGACCGATCGAATCGACAAAGACCTCTCGCACCCACCCGGAGGTTTTCACGGTGACCTGAGTGAGCCCACGTTCGTCGTAGCCGACCGTGCCGACCGCGCGAATCTCTTGCCTTAATACCGCGACACCGGCTGGCGCGCTTCGGACCCCGATCAACTGTCTCATCACAGCCGGAATCACCACGGCCCCGGACAGCGCTGCGGACATGCCTGGCATGGATTCCATGGCTTTCATGGGCACCGTGCCCTCCCTCGGCATCTCTTTCATGTCCATCTGCTTCATGTCACCCGGCATCACTCTGTGAGCGGTAAAGAAGCCGACGGCGACTCCGGCGATCACACCGATCGCCACGGCACCGACTACAAGGGTTTTTCTATAGAGCTGCTGGTTCATGTGCTCCTCCTTGACGATTGCATTAGCTCCGCCGATCGAGCGTGATGCCTACGACCTGCTCGAGTTCAGCTAATCGATGCTGGCGGTCCACGAGGGCCTTGAAATACTCAAGCTGAAATCCTCGCCAGGCCCGCTGCGCTTCAATCAGATCCAGAAACCCTGCTTTGCCCGCACGATACCCGACCCGCGACGCTTCCAGGCTCTGCTCGGCCTGGGGCAAGATCGTAGTGCGGTACAACGTGGCCACCTGGTCAGTCGCCCTGAGCTTGGCCAGGAGGTCGTCGATCTGAAACCGGGTCAGGTTTTCTAACGTATGTTGCTGCGCCCGCGCGACCGCGACCGCCGCCGCGGCCTCCTGCACGCCCGCGTCATACTTCGGCTTCGTCCAAAACGCGAAGGGGATGCTCATCGCCACGTAGGCGCCGAATCCGTCGTTGGCCTGAAAGTTCTGGAAGCGCTGAAACGCCACATTAAAGTCTGGGTAATACTGACGCTGGGCCAGCGCGTGAGACTGCTCGTTCCGTTGCACGGCCAGCTCGGCGGCTTTGAGCTCCGGCCTGTCATTCAGCGCGAGACGGTGCAGATCGTCGAGGGGCTTCTCGAGTGGCAGTTGAGAGGGTGCTTGCGCTATACCCACGGGTGAGGCGGGATCCCGATCCAGCAGCGTATTCAGCATCGCCTCGGCGGTTTCCCGACGCTGTTCCAGGACGGGAAGCTGTTGGAACAGCAGAGACAGCTCGACTTGGGCCTTGAGGACATCGGCCTGGCTTCCCTTGCCCGCACGGAACTTCGCGTTTGCAATCTCCACAAACTGTCTGAGCAGCTCCACCTGTTCATGATGAATCTGGACCGCCTTCTGCGCGAGAAACAGATCGTAGTAGGCCTGCTTCAGGCGGGCGACCAGTTCCCGTTCCTTCGCACGGACTGCCTGCTCGGTCATCTCGGCCGAACGACTCGCCACGTCGCCTTTGAGCGCGAGTTTGCCGGGAAAGGGGAGATTCTGCGAGAGACCGAAGACACTGTTCTGCGCCTGCGTGACGTTGAAGGTCTGCGGGACATTCCATAACTGGACGGACAGGGTGGGGTCATCCAGTGACCGCGCCTGCGTAATCCGAGTCGTGGCGGCTTCCCATTGCTTGCGTGCCGCCACCAGCTCGGGATTCCGAGCCAGGACTTCCAGGATCAAGTCTGGTAACACTAATGCCGGCCGTGGAGTCTGATCGACGGCGTGGGCGATGTGGCACTCACCCGTCCAGAAGGCCAGGCTCAAGACCGTGACAGTCAGCAACCAAAGCCGAATTGACCAAGTCATGTAATGGCCCTCCTCAAATTCTTTCCTGCCCGCGCCTATCGAAAAGCCCAGGCTCTCATCCTCGTGACAGAGGAGAGCCTGGATAGGCCACGGCTCAGCGACGGGCAGATGACGTGATGGCGGAACGGTTAAGGAAGAACCGAGGAGATCAGATACGAAGCACTGTGGTCGCGAGAGATCGATGCGGAGGAGAAGCCTTGCCGAGAGGATGATATCGGTGAACGATACGTGGGAAATGATGGCTCACGGCTGGAAGCGCAGCCAGTGCGTGAGCAGCCAGGAGATGATGGTCCACGAGCAACAAAGATGCCTGGGAGCCGGAACCGACCCCCAGAGTTTTGAAGGCGTCGCACAATTGTCGAGCCGGTTGCTCAATCGGGGTCGAGCAGCCGTTCGCCATCGAGGCATCGGTTGTTCCGGACAGCGGCACGAGACAGGCGTACGCATTGAAGCTGAACGCCAGCAAGAACACCGCGATTGTCCCGGCGAGAAAAGACCGGAAGCGATGGGAACCGTGTCGCATGGCGTCAGTCTATTCCTCGTTCATCTCACCCGTCAACGGTATTGCTAATACACAATCACTCGGTCGGCTGACGCGAACAGGTCCACCATTTTGGCCAGCGGAACGGAGGTGACCGAAGCCGCGACCCGCGCCGGATCAATGTTGTAGAGCAGCATCATGGTCTGATTTCCATAGATTTCAACGGCCAGTTTGTTCTTGAGGAAGTCGAAATACTCGCCGTAGGTATGCGGGACCTGATCCAGCGGCACGCCCATCTGGTCGGAGAGACTCTGCCGTTCTCGCTCCGGCAAACCAGCACGATCCAGCGAGGTGGTCTCAGTGCCAATGAGTTTCCTGAACCATCCGAAACCCTTCGTCACTGAAGTCACCGCGCTAGCATCCACAAGAATTGTCACCTTGTGGCCCGCCTTGACCGCTGCCCAGGCGACATTCGGCACCGCGCAGATCTGCGCATCATCCAGCGCGAGCGACGTTTTCATGTGGATCAGAACCCGCTTTGCAGCGACTTCTTGAGCTTCGACTGTCGTAGCTTCGAAAAAGAAACTGCCGAGGACAAGCATCAACACACTGACGAGCGATCGTATCATTGTTCAACCTCCTTCTCTGTGTTGGGTGATGTTAGGCCGCGCAGCATGAGAGTTTGCTGACATCCTTCTTGAAGGTAAGCGCGGCCAGTTTGAGTCCTTCTGCCATGGTTAAGTATGGGTGAAACGTTTCGGCAATATCCTGAACCGTGAGCCCGAACCTGACCGCCAATGTAGCTTCCTGAATGACTTCGCCCGCTTCAGCAGCCAACACATGTGCGCCCACCAATCGCCCGGTTTCTTCCTCAGCGACCAGCTTAATAAGGCCTTTGGTATTCCGGGACGCCAGCGCCCTTGGTACATGCTCAAGCGGTAACAGCGAGGTTTGCACGCGAAGCCCTTTCTCCCTCGCTTCTCGCTCGGTCAGGCCGATGCTCGCGATCTGAGGGTCGGTGAAGGTGACGTGCGGCAATGCTGTGAGATCGAACACCTTGCCGACGTCACTGAGCGCATTCTCGACCGCCAGGCCGCCTGCATAGGCGGCCACATACACGTACATCGGATCGCCAATGCAGTCACCGGCTGCGTAGATATCGGGATTGGTTGTCTGCAAGTGCTCGTTCACTGTGATCTCGCCTTTTGACCCTAACGCGACTCCAGCGTTGTCCAATCCGAACCCGCTCGTGTTCGGGCGGCGGCCGGTCGCAACCAGCAAGCACTCAGCCTGGCAGACCTCCGGCTTTCCGTCGGTCTGGGTGTGCACGAGGTAGCCTCCATCTCGACGCTCGACCTGACTGATTGTGACGTTCGTGCAGATCCGAACCTTTTCATCTTCGAGGTAACGAACGAGCGCTTGCCCGATCTCCGGTTCCTCCGCTCTCGCCACGTATGGCCCGGATTCGAGCACCATCACTTTGACCCCGAATCGCGTGAAGAGCTGCGCGAACTCCAAGCCGATGCTGCCCCCGCCGATGATGATCATCGACGTCGGGAGCGCCTCCAGGCTGAGCGCCTGCTCACTATTGAGGAAGCCAGCTTCATGAAGTCCCGGTATCGGCGGCGCCCAAGGCGAAGAGCCGGTTGCCACCACGAGCTTGCCCGGTTCATAGGTCGTCCCGTTCACGCGCACCTGGCGCCCGCCTAACAGGCGGGCCTCTCCCGTGAGGATCGTGATATTGGGATACACCGCGGCCACGTCAACATACTTCCCCTGGCGGAGCGCAGCGACCAGCTCGTCCTTTTGCTGAACGACTCTTTGCCAGTCTGATGGAGGAGGGCAGGCGGTCAATCCTTCAAACTGTGGGTAGGCCGAGTGATAGCAGAGCTCTGCCGCTTTGATGAGTGTTTTGGATGGCACGCAACCGATGTTCACGCAGGTGCCACCAATGGTACCTTTTTCGACAATCGCGACTCTGGCTCCTAGCTCGGCAGCTTTGATCGCCGCGGCAAAGGCCGCCGACCCTCCGCCGATGGTCATCAGATTGTAATTGGTGCTCTGAGACATTGATCGTCCTCCTATAGCGAACGACTGGCCGACTTCTGCTTGGAGCTCTCAGTGAGTGCAGCCGGTCGTTTCGGTGGCCGGCATATCCCCGCTGGTACATTTCTTGTGCGCCGCATAGGTCTTCAGCGCCCATTCTTCCCCTGGACAGCCTTGCATCGTCATGGCGACTTCGAGGAATTCGATCAATTCGTCCTGTGAAATTTCTTTGTGGACCGCCATCTGCACGTAGGCGCGAATACAGGGTTCGCATCGAATCGAGATCGAGATGGCCATCGCTGTCAAGAGCTTGTATTTTCCAGCGACCGCCGCATCGCGATAGGCCTCCTGCCGCATGCGCAGCAGCCCGCCGGTAACTTTCGGACTCAGGCGACGGAGTTCTTCAAACTCAGTGACGTGGTCACCCTGGATTGGTCTGGCATCCGGCATCGTGATTCCTCTCTTGCTCGTTACGGTGTTTCTTGCACGCGGTCACTGTGCCCCAACGTTGTGTGCTGATCTGCCGCAGCTTCCTCTACGACGATCGTTCCGACCATTTGGTGCCCTGGGAGATCGCAGCGGTACTCAAACTCGCCGACCGTGGCCGGCACGAAGTGGATTTCTTCGCGTCCGCCTGACGGAATCAACACCCGCACGAGGCCCTTGTTCCCAAACTGAGGGGCCCCGTTACCATCGATATGGACAGGGACATGCTCCAAGAACTGTTGCGGTACAAAGGCATGCAGTTCGACATCCTCGTTGTGAAACACCACTATGATTGGCCTCCCCACCGGAACCGAGACCGGGGAGGGGTGGAATCGCCTGGCCTTGATGATAATGTCCATGCGGATCGCCTGGGTGTCGAACGCAGGCTCTGAGGCCAGAACCAAGGATTGGTCACCGTGAAGCCACAGCACCGCGAGGGAAAGCGCGGCGAGTGTGCTCGCAAGAAACCTGACACACAACATAGTCGTTCCCATGCTAGAGCCACTGGTCAGCGGAGCCTCTACTTGAACAAGCTCCCGAACCAATTCCACCCCTCACCCTGTTTGCCGTCCTTGGCCGAGAGTGTGCCGTTCGGAACCACGCTGGCCCGATAGGAAGACAGGATGTTGCCTGCACTTGCGACGGCTTGGACCAATTGATCGCGGGTGACTCGACCGGGGTCGATTTCGACGATCGCTCCGCCGCGGGCATAGCTCACAGCTGCGCGGTTTACGCCCGGCACGGCGAGCAGCGCACGGCGAATGTCCTTTTCGCAACTGGCGCAGGTCCAACCCTCGATCTTCAGGGTCATCACTTCTCCGGCCTGGCTTGCAGACGTACCAGCCTCTTGAGGAGAGGCCCCTGCCACGGTTCCGCCCCAGATCATGCTACCAATCACGACCCAGCTTGCGAGCAACATGGCCGTCTTCATTGGATTCACCTCTTTCCCTGTTGCCGCGTTCTGCCTGTTCATGATCCTGTCGCCAGCTCCAACCAATACGGCGCGAGCACCAACGCCACCGCAAGGCCCGCGATGATCCAGAGCAGCCATCGATTCGGACGAACACCTGCCGACGACACACAGGCCTGACAAGACGCATCACCGACCATCGGCCTTCGGTAGGCCAGATAAAAACTGATACCTAGGAAGACCGTGGTCAGTCCAATGAACAGCGGGCGATAGGGCAACAGCGCTGTAAGGACCCCAGCTGTGTCGGCCAGCACCCCTGTGGCTCCCACACCCACGCCGAGGGCCGCAAAGACCACAGGCCCGATGCAGCAGAGCGACGCGAGGAACGCTGCCAGGAGCCCCCCAGCTGTACTGGCCGTCGTCGCGGCGTGTGTCGTCTCAGGTGGAGGCGCCGCTGTGCCGGCCGACGAAATCGTCGAGCCAGGGTCCGGCCTCAGGAGATCCTCAAAGATCCCCTTGCCCAGGTAGAGGGCTTCCCCCACACTCAGCACGTGCCCCTCCTCCTGTGGTCGTGCCTCCCGCCAGGCGACCGCGTGCGCCGGTGAACAGACAAAATCCAGGGTAGGGCAGAGCGACGTCGCCGCGTGCCCGCGGTACGCGGTTCCGACCCAGACCACCGTTTCAGCCGGAATGCAGGACTCGATGCGCCGATCCCGCACTTTGACGGCCACCGGCGTCGCGCAATACGCACAGGACGACTCGATCGACACATCCTGATCCATCATGAACGGGATGCCCAGCGCATCGATGGCACAGAGGGCGTAGACCGGCTTCGCCGCAGGCCAGCCCCGAAACTGCACGAGATGTGTTGTCGGAATCGTGGAGAAGGGGTACGCAAGACGGATCTCACGAGAGTCGGAGTCCAGGTAGAGCAAATCAAGTTCATGCAATCGTTCCAGGATCGCCCGTACGTCACCCGGCCCGTTCAAGCCAAGCGCCGTCGCGATCTCCTGACAACCGGGCGCACGCCCCAGCAAGGGATACTGCGTGAGGATGTACTGCCTGACCGCCTCTTCCCGCGGGCTGAGCCCGGCTCGACGACGCCTCCATCCCAGCATGGACTCAGTCCTGCTGAGGAGCCGCGTGGCCGTCTCGGTTGCAACCGGCCCAGTGGCCCCCCTGTGGTCTACACTCTCTACAGGTAGCCGCATCCTCGATCTCCTTTCCTCACGAACGTGCGACGGCGTGCTCGCTCCCTGTGCGCTCGGCAGCCGCCCGCTTCTCCGCCTGGCGTACCTCCCCCAAGCAGCACCGACCCGACGGATTCTCCACCTCGCAACGGCAGTTCCCCGCCTTGACCTCGGCCCGAATGCGGGCGAACGCCGAGGACCGTCCGGTCCGCTGAATGTCCTCGTGGATCATCCGTTCCGTCACGCCGAAACAATAACAGACGGGAACCGGATCCTCCGTCTCCTTCAGCCCCACCCGCCCCCGGACCTGGTTCTTCTCGAACTCAGTTCCATCGGCGGCGTAGTACACGACCGGGCAGTGCGGAGTCTCACAGAACGCATATTGGCTCCCATTCACCTCACCCAGTGCCTCAGATTTGAGCAGGGCCTGAACGGTGGTCCGATCGACCGGCTGGCCTTCGCGTCCGCAGTGGGGACACAGGACTCGATCTCCTGGTTTCGTTGGCTCCGCAGGCCTCTTGCAGCAGTCACTCATCCGTTTCTCCTTGTCCAACACGTCAGCGCTCCCGTCTCTCGGATGCATGGGGCGTGCAGCAGGCGCTCCCCGTGGCGTGCTGCTGGCGAGTCCCTGCATACACGGCAAGACCCAGGAACAGGACTAGCGCCGGAAGGAGTACCGCGTCCAGATAGCCGGTGATGGCCCCGAGCCCAACCACTCCCAACAGCACCACCAAGATCGGCGTCACACAACACAGGGCAACAACCCCTGAGCCAATCAACCCTGTCCACAGCAGCCGCTTACGCTGGGTCTCTTCCATCACGTACGCCCTTTCATGGCTGACCGATGCCAGCCGCCTTCAATGTGTGAGCCGAGAGTGGCTCCCGTCGGCAACAGTCTAGTAGCACGCCATCGACTGCAATCGCGGGGACCGCGGTAATCCCGTAGCGTCTGGCTTTCTCCCGGCATTCGTTCGTGTCGCAGCCCTCTCGTAGGTCATACATCTGCACGTCGCAACTTGGGCAGGCCAGCGACTGCACCAAGTCGACGGCCTCCTCACAAAGCGGGCAGCTAGCCGTGAATACCTCCACACGTCGTTTTGTAGTTGTCATGGTCCTCCTCCTTCTCTCCTCAACGGGTGATGAGATCCCGCTCTCCCCCGCGGGTCGGATGAGTGGCAGTCAATAGACTCCGTTCCATTCCAGCCACGCCCACAGCGGGTTCAGCCTGACGAAAAGGCAAGACGTCCACTCCTTCCCAGATGATGGACATTCGATACTCACTTCTGCCTTTGGGCGGATCTTGATGTTCGCGTGCTGCTCGCCTGGATGCTCTTGAGAATCGGACAACGATCCGTTGGCTGCCCGGCCCGGCAGTCTCGAATTAGGCTCCGAAGCGCCCGGGCGAGCGCTTGCAGATCCCGCACTTTCGCCTCCACGTGCGTCAGCTTGGCTTGCGCTTGTCGTTGTACATCGCCGCAGCGCGCGGTCGACGTGACGCTGAGCGTGAGCAGTTCGGCGATTTCTAGCAGTGTGAAGCCCAGCGCTTGGGCGTTCTTGATGAACCGAAGCCGCCGTTCCTCGTCTTCGCCATAGATCCGGTATCCCGACGGTCGGCGCGCAGACGGACCGAGCAACCTGAGCCGTTCGTAGTACCGCACTGTCTGGATATTGACGCCGACCGCTTTCGCGAGTTGCCCGATGGTGCACCCAACTGTCATCTTCTCACCTCCGATGAGACTCTACACCCTGTACCAGGGTACTGAGTCAAGAGGGCACGCGTTCTTTTCTTCATTCTTCATCCCGTAAGCCTTCTCGTGAACAAGCGACTATTCTCTATCGCTTCGACGACCAAGAGACCGGGTGCGTCGTCACTGTAAGCCAGCTTACAGAAGCCTCATGTCTCTCACTGTATGCTTGTACGGAGATATTCACCTATGTAGAAGAATACGATTGAGCTTGCATAGGAAGAATTGATACATAGACGTATCTCAATATGTTCATTGAATGACGAGGGGGCCATGCCAATAGAGGAAATCACGCAGAAAGTCAGCGATCGCTACGCCAAAGCGGCCAGTTCTGGCGAGCAGATGTGCTGTCCGAGCAGTTATGACATGGGGCATCTCAAGACGTTTATCCCTGAAGAGGTGCTCAACATCTCCTATGGCTGCGGGACGCCGGCTGGGTTGAACACGGTCAGGGCAGGGGAGACCGTGTTGGACATCGGCTCCGGCGGGGGGATCGATTGCTTCGAAGCCTCCCGGCTCGCCGGTCCTTCCGGACATGTCATTGGCATTGACATGACGGATGTGATGCTGGAGATCGCCCGCAGGAATGCGCCGATCGTCGCGACCAACCTGGGATATGCCTCACCGAATGTCGAGTTTCGCAAGGGGATAGCGGATGCGATGCCCGTGAACGACGACACCATCGATCTGATTATTTCCAACTGTGTGATTAACCTCGCGCCGGATAAGCGCAAGGTTTTCCGCGAGATGTTCCGAGTGGCCAAACCGGGCGGGCGATTCACCCTCTCCGATATCGTCGCCGATCAGCCCGTTCCGCAATACCTGGTGCATGATACGGAGAAATGGGGCGACTGTTTATCCGGCGCCCTGACACTGACTGAGTACATGGCCGGGATGACCGAGGCCGGATTTGTCGGCCTGCATCTGATCAAGTCTTCCCCCTGGCAGCGGATCGACGGCATTCATTTCTTCTCCGTGACACTCACCGGCTACAAGCTTCCCGCTGACGCACCCGTACGCCTGGCGCGTTACGCCACCCTTCGTGGCCCCTTCAGCCGCGTAGTCGATGAACGAGGCACGACCTACATGCGTGGAATTCCGCAGCCGCTCACCCCGGAACTGGCGCTACTGCTGAGCCGGCCGCCCTTCGCAACGCTGTTCATGTTCTCCGAAGCTCCCCAGTGGCTCAACCGGGAGGATCCACGATGGACCGCCGTGCTTCCCGAACAGGTTCCCTGTAGCTGGAAAGGGGACTACGCCCTCTTGGCCGGCCCGTTCCTGGAAGCCTGTGACGACGATCAGCACCGGTACCGGCGCGGCGAGCCGGTTGAAATCTGCTCGAAGACTCTCACAGTCCTTGAGACGGAGGGCTACGCGCCGCACTTTGCCATACTCAATCGCGCCAGCCAGCCCGTGGGCGGCGACGCGGTGAATTGCGCGCCGACGGGCGGGTGCTGCTGAAGACACCGATGGCACTTACTCTTTTAGGCCGTCACAATCCCCTCGCCTCTTCGACAGAACAACTTCGCATTCTCGACGAGACGGCCAACATCACTCCGTTTGCAACCCGTCTCACACAGGCCGGGTTGCCCTCACTTCAGGCCTCCGGGATCACCGTCTTCCAAATCAACGTCGGCAAACTCTGCAACCAGACCTGCCGACATTGTCACGTGGATGCGGGGCCCGACCGCACGGAGAGCATGTCACGGGAAACGGCGGAACTCTGTATCGCCGCGTTGGCTCAGACCGACATTCCCACGGTCGATATCACCGGCGGTGCGCCGGAACTGAATCCGAATTTCCGGTGGCTGGTGGAGCAAGCCCGCGCATTGGGGCGCCATGTCATGGATCGATGTAATTTATCTATCTTGCAGATCCCCTCACAGTCAGACCTCGCAGAGTTTCTCACAGCGCACCGCGTGGAAGTGGTCGCCTCGCTGCCCTACTATCGGGCCAGTCAGACCGATGCGCAACGCGGCGAAGGCATCTTCGACAAATCCATTGACGCGCTTCGGCTCTTGAACCAGCTCGGGTATGGACGAGAAGGAAGCGGGCTGCTGCTCAATCTGGTGCATAATCCGGTGGGCGCCTTCCTCCCGCCGAAGCAGGACGCGATCGAAGCCCAATTCAGGAAGGAACTCCGCGCCA